>Ga0099364_10002288_pt1 | contig 30654 bp, 30 predicted proteins | sample TergutTh196P3_FD_73070 | JGI IMG/M metagenome (GOLD analysis project Ga0099364, IMG submission 73070) | Microcerotermes parvus P3 segment gut microbial communities from Pointe-Noire, Republic of the Congo - Th196 P3 | ecosystem: Host-associated > Arthropoda: Insects > Digestive system > Gut ...
GTCAAAATGGCGGGGGACCCGCCCGAAACTCCATGCCTAACTGCGTAGCAGTTGGCTTGGAGTAGTTCATCAGAATCTTTTTGTAGTTGCGGCGACGTATTTCTGCCACGATGTCATAGAAGCACATGGAGTTCAGACAGGCGTTAATGTCCCTTTTGCCAAAGTAATTGTCCAGATGAAAGGGCTTTAATTCATGCATTTTTAAACAGAGCAGAGAAATTTCCCTTATTTTGCCCAAAGAATCGCCATGATTGAGCGTATCAAAATCATCATGGTTACGCACAAAAAGTACCGCTTGCTTTAACCGGTCGCCGAATACCACAACTTCGCTCCATTTGCGAGCGCCGCCCCTTTTCTTCATCATTCGCTCAAAGTCTGCTTTGAAAAAGGTCAGCCGGTGTTTAACAAGCGCTCTCTCAATTTCACAAAAAAACAACGATTTTTGAGGCTTTTCTCAGAAAAAAGCCAATGAAATCAATGCCTGTGTTTCCGAAAGTCGTTTTGTGGGGTGCAAATCCGTGCAATAAATTTCCAGCGGGCGGGTTTTTATGATAGACTCCGTAGTATGTATATCAGACACGCATTCGGCTCGCATAAAAAAGCAGACGGCTCCCGTTACGAATCATTTCGAATAGAGGAGTCTGTCAGGATCAATGGAAAGCCCACCAAGCTTACGCTGCTCACGATAGGGAGCACGTTTGATCTTGATCGAAGTCTCTGGAAACCGCTATGCAGGCGGATAGAGGAGATTGTCTATGGAAGGCCCACCCTGTTTGAGTCCCATCCTGAAGTAGAGAAATACGCTCTGGAATTTTCCAGGAAGATTCTGAAGAAGCGCTCCATTGAAGTGGCCAAAGCATCGGAATCTGATCCGGACAGATACGCCGATGGTGTTGATCTTGAAGAATCAGACGGGATTGATTCTCTCTCGACAGGTGGTGAACATGTAGCCCTGCATGGTGCGCAGCTACTTGGGTTACCGGAGATTTTCAGGGATATTGGTTTTACAGAATCCCAGGTGGCAATGGCATTGGTCAGTATAGTGGCCCGGATGCTGAATCCGGGTAGCGAAAGCGCCACCTGGGAATGGCTGACACAGCAAAGTGCCATTGGCGAATTACTGGAAGTGGATCTTTCCAAAAAATCGGTGATGAGATTGCATCGCGTATCGGATGAACTGGTTCGCCATCGTCACCAAATCGAATCTGCGCTGTTTTCCCGGATTCGCACACTCTTTTCCCTTGAAGAAACGATTCTCCTTTTTGACCTCACCAACACGTACTTTGAGGGTGAGATGGAGAAAAACGAACAGGCCAAAAGGGGCCATTCCAAGGAGAAACGCAGCGATGCTCCTTTGCTGACGCTGGGTCTGGTAGTGGATGGTAGCGGGTTTGTCAGAAGGTCGCAGGTTTTTGCCGGCAATGTCTCGGAAGCCAGTACCGTGCAGGACATGCTCGGCGGACTGAGTGCCCCTGAAGGCGCACTGGTGGTGATGGACCGCGGAACAGCGACGCAGGAAGTGCTTGACTGGCTGGTATCGTGTAACTATCACTATGTAGTTGTCAGCCGTGAAAAGGTGCGGACATTTGATATGGACAAAGCGCAGACCATCCTGACTGCCCAGGGTCATGAACTGAAAATTTACAGCGAGCCCATCAAGGCAAAATCAGAGACACGGCTTTACTGCTACTCTCCCGGGAGATACGCCAAAGAGCATGCTATTACAGAGAGCTTCATCCAGAAATTTGAAGACGCTCTGACCAAAATGCACGAGGGACTTTCAAAGCCGCGCACTGACAAAAAAAAGGAGAATATTCTTAAGCGAATTGGTCGTCTGCAAGAGCAGAGCAAAGGAATCAGTCAGCACTATGTGATCACGGTCAGCGATAATGCCGCGACAAAAGCTCCGGACAAACCCCTTCTGGCCACAGCCATTCATGTCGAAAAGAAACCCGTTGAAGGGAGCAGGCTGACGCATCCTGGTGTGTACTGTCTGCGGAGCAATGTATTCGGTTTTACAGACGAGGCCCTCTGGAAAATCTATGTCATGCTCACAGATCTGGAGGCGGTATTTCGTTCTCTCAAGACAGAACTCGGTCTTCGCCCTGTGTACCATCAGACCGGAGAACGATGCCAGGGGCATCTGTTCATCTCGGTCCTTGCGTATCAGTGCGTACAGGCAATACGCACCAGGCTCAAAGCCTGCGGAATATACAAAAGCTGGAATACGATTCGCGCAGAAATGGCAGGCCAGGTCCGCGCAACCCTGACTTATTCACTGCGTAACGGAGGCGCTGTACATGTGCGCAAAGCCCTCGCAGCCAAGAGCCATCATAAGGTAATATACGATGCCCTGAATATAAGTCACCGCCCTGGAAAGATCACGCGAGCCAGATTCAATGAATAACGGAGTGCTGTGCAATGAACCGTTTTGAATTGCCCGGATTCGCCTGTTGAAGCCTAGGCGATTTTTCTGTAAAAAAAATGAAGAAGCTGTCAGTTAAAAGCAGGTCTTTTTTTCTATGCTTGAGGAAATGTAGCACAAAATCACCTGTTCCAATTTACCAAAGGCGGCATCCTTTTCATTAGTTTTTCACTAACTTGTGGACACACTGATGCCGTTTTAAGGGAGATTGCGACCACTTTTTTTTAGTACTTTCCTGGTGAGCCAAATTCGCAAAATACATTTGTGTGGGGCGAAAGTGTATTGGCGCGTCTTTTAGCCAACTGATTCTTCAGGTTATTTTTAGCAACTTGTTAAGGTACGCACTTAAGCTAGGAGCCTGTCAACTTCGGCTTCGATTTCAGCTTCGTCAGACATTGACCTCTAATCTACATCAATGGGCGGAATAAAAGGCTCCACACAGTTGCGGCTCAGTGATTCAATCAGCATCTGACTGATTGGCGGTATGATTGGCATTCTTGATATTCTTTCCAGTTCTTCTGGCGGGACAGTAACCGGCTCACCCAGCCCCCTCCGCTCCTGGTTGATAATATTGCTCATGACGCTCTCCCTGTTTCTTCCTTATTTGCTTAATGTTGACTTTTATCACCCGAATAAAGCATTCCTTTAACATATCACATCTGAGCATTATCATCAGGACTCTTGAGATTTCTTCGCGCTTTCAATAACACTTCCGGCCCGGTCTTCAGACCGGCGATATAAGCGCGGGCCTGCGGAAAGGTAGTGAGACCTAGGGGAATACAGGATTGGTTCGAAACCGTAAAATTCCACACTGCGGGAAAATTACGCGACAAACTGACATACACCTCCGGGCAGTCTCGTTGAAGCAGGAACCCGCCGAAGTGAGCAGACGTGACGTCTGTGTCTGGCACCGCAGGAATCCCCTTCATTCAGGGAGGGGAGGATGTCAGCGACGCTCAAAAGAAGAAACACCATCAACCAGGTCAACAGCAATCACCTGAGCCGGATCCAGCCCAGCGACCAGATCCTCTGAAAGCGTGGAAACAATCAGCTGCGTACTCCGGGAAACCTGCCTTAAAAGAACGCCAAGATCACGTACAACCCGGGGATGAAGGCCCAGCTCCGGCTCGTCAATCAACAAGGTCGGTGCCTGCATCTTTTCCGGTAAAAAAAGGAGTGTCACAAGACAGATAAAGCGAAGCACTCCAAAAGAAAGCATTTCAGGCCCACGGGGTGTAGAAAAGTCACCCGATCTGAACCACTCAAAAATGACCGAACCCGACCCGTCTTCCCTGAGAGCAAAATCACCAAAAAATGGTACATGGGAGCGGACCATATCCACAATCTTCCCATACTCCCTGTCATGACGCCCTGCAAGCGCAAACAGAACAGAACCCAGATTGGAGGCATCCTCCTCCAGGACAATGCGCTCCTCTTCATCAATGAGCCTGGAAAATCCCGACAGCGCACCCAGATCTCCAAAACGATAAAGCCTGAACTGGCTGAGTGCACGACGCACCGTGGGCGAATAATTGTCCGATGCATCCCTCAAATGCGACTCCGCATGGTCCGCAGACAACAACAGACGGGGCTGAACAGAACTGTAAACATCCAGCAGCAGGCTGTGCTCACTTTTAAAAATCACCCCGTTGTCATCCGTCGGAACAAGCTTGAACTGGTAACCAATATCGCCAAAATCCAGACCGGCACGAATAAGCGATGCCCTCTCACGCCCGGAAAAAAAAACGGCATCAGCACCACCCTGAGCCCTTACAAAACTTTGCAGCGCACCCCTCTCCAGGGCAGCAAGCATCCCGAAAAAACCCAGAAAGCTGCTTTTTCCGACACCATTTGCACCAGTCAGAACATTCAGACTGGTCAAAGGAAAATCATCAAGCCGCTTTATCGACCTGTACCCACTGACACTCAGACTACTCAACTGCGGCATGACCATTCCCCGGATCCAGTTGATAAAAAAGCAGAGTCCGCAACCTGCGGCAGGACACTGCGACACACTCCGACAAAAACACTAACCCGGACCAGGCTGGATCAGGAACGGATGACGAAGCACCATCGTCTCCTCACGATCCGGCCCGGTTGACACCATGTCCACCGGAATGCCCAGCAACGACTCTACACGACGTACATACGCTCTGGCATTGGCAGGCAAAGCATCCATGGACGGCGCACCAACCGTTCTTTCCGTCCAGCCAGGCATATCCTCATAAATCGGCTCAAAATGCGCGGCATCCTCAACATTGGACGGAAAAATGTCAATAACGCGCCCCTCAAAACGATAACCCGTACAAATCCGGATCGTCTCAAGCCCGTCCAGTACATCCAGCTTGGTCAGACAGATTCCGGTCAGACCATTGAGCTGAATGGAACGCCTCAGCAATGCAACATCAATCCAGCCACAACGACGCTGACGACCAGTCACCGTACCAAACTCCTGACCCACCGTCGACAGATGCAATCCGACACCGCCATCCAGCGGCAGTTCCGACGGGAAAGGCCCCGAACCAACCCTGGTTGTATAAGCCTTGGTAATCCCCAGTATGTAATGCAGCATGTTCGGCCCGATCCCGGAACCGGTGGCAGCAACACCCGCCACACAGTTACTGGAGGTAACATAAGGATAGGTCCCATGATCCACATCCAGAAGACTGCCCTGCGCACCCTCAAAAAGCAGATTGGCTCCCGACCTGGAAGCCTGATACAAAGCACTCGACACATCAGCAACCAGCGGCCTGACACGCTCCGTTGCACTCAGCGACTCCGCAAGCGTTTTTTCAAAGTCAACCGGATCCGCATTCAGATAACGCGTCAGAACAAAGTTGTGATAATCCATGTTCGCACGCAGCTTCTCCGTAAAACGCTGCTCGTTCAGCAAATCGGCAACCCGTATTGCACGCCGCGCAACCTTGTCCTCATAAGCAGGTCCTATCCCTTTTCCGGTCGTTCCGATCTTCGCATCACCCAGCGCACGCTCGCGCGCCTGATCCAGCACCGCATGATAAGGCAGTATCAACGGACACGCATCCGAAATTCTGAGCCGCGACACCACATCAATACCACTCTCTTCCAGACGGTCAATCTCGCTCAACAGGTCAGGAATGGACAAAACACAACCATTACCAATATAGCAGGCTATCCCCTCACGCATAATGCCCGATGGCACAAGCTGGAGGGCTGTTTTTTTGCCACCAATCACCAGCGTATGACCCGCATTGTGCCCACCCTGAAAACGCACAACCCCCTGCGCATGATCCGTCAGCCAGTCAACGATCTTTCCTTTTCCTTCATCACCCCACTGGGTACCTATTACTACAACATTTCTGCCCATGTCTTTTCCATTAATCTTTGTTATCTACTGTTTTAACTACCCAACCCTCACCATCAGCTACAAGGATCCGGTCGCACACAAATTCATCATACCCCGCTCGCGAACCCGGTAAATCACAGATGACAGTCTCCCCCTGCTCTCTCAACTCCCTGATTTTTTCCCTCAACGACGGACTGTCACTCCAGCGTGCATGAATGCTGGAACGCCTGGTGGCCGGTGGCAAAAGACGCGCAAGCTCACGCAGATCCATCGAAAAACCCGTCGCCGGACGCGCACGACCAAAATTCTCACTTACGTGATCATAACGCCCTCCTCGCGCAAGAGCACCAGGCAGACCCGGAACAAACGCCGCAAACATGATCCCGCTGTGATAATGATATCCATTCAGATCAGCCAGATCTATCGTGACATGCTCGCAGTCCGCAACACTCGCAAGATACTCCAGATCATTCAGCGCAAGCCTGATACCCGCATGCAATGGCAGAACCTTTTTCGCCTCCTGCAAAATGCGCACATCACCATACAGATCCGGCAAAATCATAAGCGCTTTTCTGGTAAGCGGATGAAAGCGGGCTGTCAACTCATCCAGAGTCGGCAAATCCTTTGTCTCCAGAAGGCCAAAAAGCGTCGACTCATACTTTTTTGCAATCGGATCATCAGCAACCAGAGACTTCAGCAAACCCGCATGCGACAGATTCAGACTCACTCCGGATATGCCGGCCGCACGCAGACTGACGAGCGCAAGCGTCTGAATTTCAACATCAGCCTCAATCCCGCCATGACCGAAAATTTCAGCTCCTATCTGAAAAGGCTCCCTGGTAGACTGCAGACCCGACGGACGTGTACGCAAAACGCTGCCCGCATAACAAAGGCGTGTAACCGAATTGCGATTGATCAGATGAGAATCTATTCTGGCCACCTGCGTAGTCATGTCAGCACGCAGACCCATGGTCCGACCCGACAGCTGGTCAACCAGCTTGAATGTAAAAAGATCCGTGTCCTGACCCGTACCCGTCAGAAGCGACTCTACATACTCCAGCATGGGCGGCACTACCAGCTCATACCCATAAACACGGAACTGATCCAGGACAAGACGACGCAACTCCTCCATCTTGCGTGCCTCGGCAGGCAAAACATCGGCGATAAACTCAGGGAGCAACCAGTTATTGGACATGATCAGAAAGTGTAGCGTAACCCAAAAAAAAAGAACTTCAACAACAAAAAACGAAACCGTCAACATAAAACTGACAGAACTTCCGGCTTCACGCACGACGCAATTCCAAGGAACCCGTCTGCTCCAGCCCGGATGCAGTCACCGTCTGACTATGGCTCTCCGGAGAGCTCTCCGGACAGCTCTCCCACCAGCCTGCGCACACTTTCAGCACGCGCATCATCCAGACCGGCACCGAGCTCCGTCACTATCTGGACCAGGTCCCGTACAAGCTCCCCCTGATCCGGCTTTTCCTCTCCGGAAAGCACCACTATCGTGCAACCGTTCATGTTCGCCATCAACTCGACAAGCTCAAATCCGAAACGCAACAGACGGTCCCTGGAAAACACCACCAGCTTGCTTACCTCTTTATTGCTGATGCGTCTCAGAACGGTCCGGAAGCCTTCATTTTCATAACCGACCGCACTGCCAATGTCCCGGATTATTTCGTACTCGCTCCCGAGCGAACCCAGATACGCCTGCATGCCCCGAACCTGCCGCATCAGCTCCTCTTTCTGCTGCCTGTTCTCAACACGGCAATAACCAAGCACTATTTTTGGCAGCTCGGGAACACCAAGCACTTCATTGAGCTGCTGGCTGGAATAGTATCTGTAACCACTCGGACCCGTATGGTGCGGTTTCAGACGACCGGAACGGTCCCAGTTCCTCAAAGTCTGCGATGTCCTGCCTATCAACTTGGAAAACTTGTGTATGCTGTAATATTTCATCCGGACCTCCGGTCAGGACCCCGTCCCTCCGTTCAGCGGAAAAACCGGGGTAACTCCAGGCTTTGTCTGCATCATTGCTCCCTGTGATCATTCCCGTCACTCCCGGAACGCGCCTGAAGAAGGCAGCGCGCTCCAGCCTTTGCCACGCAGCATGCCGCTACCGGGCATTTTTCATGTAACGGAAAAAGTCAAAGGTCGAATCCACCACCATTACATCGCCCTTGTTGTTAAAACTCGTTCTGTACGCTTCCAGACTTCTGTAAAATTTGTAGAACTCCGGATTCGCCCCAAAGGCCAGGCCATAAATGCGCGTCGCTCTGGCATCACCCTCACCACGAATTTTCTCGGCTTCCCGGAAAGCATCAGCCAGAATAACCGTCCGCTGCCGGTCAGCATCCGCACGTATTTTTTCCGCCTCCGCAGCACCCGTCGAACGTAGCTCGTTCGCAACACGCGTACGCTCCGAACGCATTCTGTCGTAAACCGCAACATTGACCTGATCTACATAGGCAAGACGCTTGATGCGAATGTCCACAACCTGAATTCCAATCTGCTTTGCCTCATCCGATATCTTCCGCTTGCTGGCAGCCATAAGGCTGTCCCTGTCATCAGCAATGACCTGCTTTAACGACCTCTTGGTAATCTCGTCGTTCAGCGCCGCTTTTACAATCTGGGCAATTCTGTCCTGCGTGCGCTGCTCTTCCGCTCCAAAGCTGACATAGTACAGCTTGGGATCAACAATCCGCCACTTCAGAAACCAGTGAACCAGTATGTTCATCTTCTCCGCCGTAATGATCCTGTCCGGATCACTGACCTCGCTCGACAGAATACGCTTGTCCAGAAACAGCACATTCTGCAGGGGAGCCGGCAACTTGAAACTCAGACCCGGCTCTTCAATAACATGCTTGATCTCACCCAGAGCAAATACTATCGCATACTGCCTTTGATCTACGACAAAAACACTGGAAAGAAAGAGAATCCCGGCAAAGACAATTCCAGCTCCAATAGCAATCAGACGCATCATCTTCCTCCCCTGTCTCTTGATTCTCCTCTTATCCGGCCTGCAGCATCCACTTCAGACTGCTGAGCGCCCTGTGCCCGCCCGTCAACAGCAGGCGACGACGACGACGGATCAACCGAAGATTCGAGCGCAGGCAGCGAATAGGAAAGGAGCTTGTCAAGCGGCAGATACAGCAGGTTGTTGCTGTTTCTGGCATCAACCATCAGCTTGGTCGTACTGGCAAGTACTTCCTGCATGGCTTCAAGGTACAGCCTGTCCCGCGTAACGGCAGGAGCCTTCCTGTATTCAACCTCAACCATCCTGAAACGCGCAGCATTACCCTCCGCATTGGCGACAACCTTGTCGCGATAACCTTCTGCCTCCTGCATGAGACGGGCTGCCGTACCTCTTGCTCTTGGAATGACCGCATTGGCGTATGCCTCTCCCTCGTTCTTCTGGCGCTCCAGATCCTGACCCGCCTTGACCGCATCATCGAAAGCCGCCTGAACCTGCTCAGGCGGCTGTACTCCCTGCATCGTCACATTGGTAATCTGGACACCGGCACGATACATGTCAAAAATATCCTGCATCAGAAGCTGCGTATCCAGAGCAATACGGTCACGACCCTCATACAGCACAAAGTCCATCTGACTTTTTCCAACTATCTCGCGAATAGCCGTCTCGGCAACCTGACGTACGGTCTCTTCCTGATCACGAACACTGAATACCCAGTCTGCCGCATTTTTCAGTCGATACTGGACCGCAAGCTGGATATCCACAATGTTCTCGTCATTCGTCAACATCAGCGCCTCGGACGGCTGCTTGTTCCGCAAAGCCTGACGATAACCGATCTCAACCGTCCTGACCTGCAGGACATTGACAGTTTCAACACTCTGAATGGGCCACGGATAACGCCAGTTCACACCGGAAGGCGTCATGTAACTGTACCTTCCAAAGGTCATCACAACACCTGTCTGACCTTCGTGAACAATAAACAGACCGGTTCCCAGATAGGCCAGCAGCGCCGCAACCGCAATACCAATCGCACCCAGCCTGATCCGCCGCGAACTGAACCTTCCTTCACCATCACCAGTGTCGTCAGGCCCGCGATCCCCGTCATTGTTACGGTTGTTGTTGTTGTTGTTCTCGAAGGGATTGCGTTCACCCTTCTTTTTCCTTCTGAAGACCCTGGTTATCCGCTCGTTGAACCGGTTCCACAATTTGTCAACATCCGGTGGCCCTCTGCGATCACGACCACCCGAGCCACGACCAAACATGTCGTGAAACATCGGCAACAGCCTGCCAATACTGAGTTTAGAAAGTAGGGTCATTGTTCTGTAATTCGCTCTTGAATAAATCCGTTTCAAAAATCTGGCCAGCTCCACTGTCTGCGTACAACAGATCACCTTTTCGCGCCAGACCGCTTTTTTTCCTTCAATGAAAATGCCCGGGCATCCGTCAGCTTTCCATCCAGAGCATATTCCCTGATCGCCTGCCGTAACAGATCAATGCCTGCTCCTGTTTGTGCACTGACCAAAACGCGTAGAATTTTACCATATTCATCACGCTCTATGCCCGAATTTAAACCTGCAAGATCAATCTTGTTCAAAACGATCAGCTGCGGGACACTTTCAGCACCAATTTCAGCCAGAACATGATTGACCTGCACGATCTGCTCACGACGGTCCTCACTGGCAATATCGACAACATGCAACAGCAGATCGGCATGAACGGTCTCCTCCAGTGTGGCCCTGAATGCCGCTACCAGCTGATGTGGCAGATCACGCACAAAGCCGACCGTATCGGACATGACAACATTACCGGCCTCTTCCAGATAAACACGGCGTGACGTGGTATCCAGCGTAGCAAAGAGCTGGTCTGCAACAAAAACATCCGCCTTGGTCATGGTATTGAACAGCGTTGACTTGCCAGCATTGGTATACCCGACCAGCGATACCGAAAATGTCCCGCTGCGACTTCTTGCGCGACGCTGAACTTCCCGCTGCTTCCGGAGCTTTTCCAGGCGTGCGCGCAAAACGCGTACCCGCTCGCCCAGAAGGCGCCTGTCCGTCTCGAGCTGGGTCTCACCAGGTCCGCGCAGACCAATGCCCCCCTTTTGCCTTTCAAGATGCGTCCAGCCTCTGACAAGTCGCGTGGACAGATGCTGCAACTGGGCCAGTTCCACCTGCGTCTTGCCCTCATGGCTTTTTGCACGCTGGGCAAATATGTCCAGAATCAGACTGGTCCTGTCCACAACACCCACCTGCAGTCTGTTCTCCAGATTCCGCTGCTGCGCCGGGGACAAAGGATGATTGAAAATGACAAAGTCACAGTCGTTCTCCAGCACAGCCTGCCTGATTTCATCGGCTTTCCCGCTACCGACAAAAAGCGCCGCATCCGGACCTGAACGCTTCATCGTCATGACATGAACAGGTTCAACGCCCGCCGAAATCGCGAGCAGTCTCAACTCCTCCATTCCGGAAGCAAAATCGCCTTTTCCGAAATCCACTCCTGCCAGCAGGGCACGGTTTATCGCGCCGCTTCCTGTCAGTTTCCGCTTCTGATGCGTATCGAGCGTTTTACCAGCCATCAGCACTCCACAAACAAACCTCCTCTTTCAGAAAAAAAACAGCTTCCATAAAAATCCGGCGGCAGGCGCGGGATTTTCTGACCAGAACTTCCCGGACAAAGGGCTGCTCCCGGTCAGCACGCAAAATCACTGTTCAGAAATCCGGAAATCCGCTTCTGTCGGCTAGAAGGACGAATCCACAGGCAGACTGACCGGCTTGGTGGGCACGACAGTGGATATGGCGTGCTTGTAAACCATCTGCGTCACACTGTTGCGCAGTAAAACAACATACTGGTCAAACGACTCGATCTGACCCTGCAACTTGATGCCGTTTATCAGATAAACGGAAACCGGGATATTCTCCTTGCGCAAAAGATTAAGAAAAGGATCCTGTAGCATTTGCCCCTTGCCTGCACTCATGTCGACTCCTTGCATATCCAGTTGTTATTATTATCAGAGGAGAAACAGCTGCTTTCCGTGTCAAAGCAGAACCACAATACCTGTTGACAGAACCTTGTCCCGGTTTCTGTATGCTCATCTTCCTTTTTCCGTATCATACGGATTTTTTCCCGACCTGAACTCAATCTGCAACGGCGTTCCCTTCAGCGAAAAAGCCTCTCTGAAGTGCCTCTCCAGATAACGTCGATAATCATGGCTGATACTGTCAAGCGCATTTCCATGAATCACTATGACTGGCGGGTTTTTGCCACCCTGATGGGCATAACGCAATTTGGGCCGGGTCGAACCCCTGCCACGCGGCGGCTGCTGATGATCAATCGCATCCTTCAGAACACGCGTCAGTCTGGGCGTGGGAAGATTGACCATGGCAGCCGCGTAGGCCGCATTCACCGACTGCATCATGGGCCGGATGCCCGTCTGCCGGAGCGCAGAAATATAATGATAATGCGCAAAGGACAAAAAATGCAGCTTCTGCTCTACCCTGCTTCTGACATCCTCCCTGGCATCAGAAGACAGCCCGTCCCACTTGTTGATCGCAACTACCAGAGCGCGACCACTCTCCAGAATAAAACCCGCAATATGCGCATCCTGATCCGAAATATCCTGCCGGGCATCCAGTAAAAGCAGAACCACATTGGCACCGGATACAGCCTGCAAGGTCTTTACAACAGAAAACTTTTCAACAACCTCAAACACTTTTCCACGACGGCGAAGACCCGCCGTATCAATCAGGGTATAGTGACGCCCCTCACGCTCAAACGGTATTTCAATGGCATCCCTGGTCGTACCGGGCCGGTCGAATGCAATAACCCTCTCCTCACCCAGAAGGGTATTGATCAAAGTCGACTTGCCCACATTCGGACGCCCGACAACCGCCAGACGCAGACTCTGCTCCTGCTCCTCCTGCTCTTCGACTGCTGCCGGTTCAACAGAAAAAGCCACATCCAGCGCACCTTCGAGCATGGTGTGGATACCATCACCATGCGCCGAAGAAACCACAAAAGGGTCCCCCAGTCCGAGTTCGTAAAAGTCGGATGCAACCGTCGTATAGCGCATCCCTTCCGCCTTGTTCACCACCAGAACGACAGGCCGACCGGTTTTGCGCAGATATTCGGTAATCGATCTGTCATGAGGCGTTATACCCTGGCGACCGTCAACCAGAAAGACAACGACATCCGCTTCGGCAACCGCCTGCCGGGTCTGCCTGGCCATTTCTTTCATGATGCCCTCTTTGGCAACCGGCTCAAAACCTCCCGTATCCACCACCAGAAACGGACGCGCACCAATCCTGCCTTCCCCATAATGCCGGTCTCTCGTCAGGCCCGGAATATCCGCAACCAGCGCTGCCCTGGAACGGGTCAGGCGGTTAAAAAGCGTCGACTTGCCAACATTGGGACGACCTACCAGAGCGATAACAGGTTTCATTTTTTTAAAACCATGCAACTTTCAAACGGTTCCGTACAGCAGAAATAACCCGAAAGACGTCAGATCCGGCCACTGCGCACACTTTCTCCGACTCTCCGATCAGTCAAAGGTAAATGCCGCAAGACGACCACCCGTTGTCTGAAGAATGACCTTGTCATGCACAACCAGAGGAGGAGCCTTGATGGGAGAACCATCGGTTGCAACACGAGCAACAAAAGCCCCGTCATTCAGGGAAAGAAAGTGAACAAAGCCCTGGAAGTCACCAACGACAACAGACCGGAGAAAAGAGACCGGCGTGGTCAGACCTCTGTATGCGAGCTCATCATTGCGCCAGGCATTGTGCCCTCCCAGATTGGAAAATGCGTAAACCGCTCCCGCATCGGACGCAGCATACACAAAATCGCTGTCAATGCTCACGCCAACCGCACTCGAGAGTTCTCTTGCCCAGATAATGCCACCACTGACAACATCATAACAGGCCACTCTTCCCTGAAAGGAGACCGCACAGACAAGCCGTCCCATAATCGCAGGAACGCCCGAAGTATCGGCTATACGCTCCAGATCCGTTGTACCCCGCGGATCACCCACAACGACATCCCAGTTTGTGGCACCATTACTGAGCAGAAGCGAGATCATGCGTCCACCAGGCAGGGCAACAACCGCTGTCGGACCGGAGATGGCAGCTCCGGATATCGTGTGCAGGGTCAGGGGCGGCAGACGGCGTGTGACCATCCACTTGCGCTCGCCGGTATCCGTGTCAAATCCATAAATGCGATTATCCTGGGTGCGCACCACCACCACATCCGCACTGACAGCAGGAGATGAAAGCGCTTCGGTGGACAGTTTTGCCTGCCACTTCTTCTTTCCTTCGGAATCGAAAGCGAGCAGAACCCCGTCTTTGGCTGCAACTACAACCGTGTGACCATCCGTTCCCACACCGGCTGTCAGGGCAGACCTGGCATCTATTCTCCAGATCTCGCGGCCATTTTGCGGGTCAACACGAAGAATCGTTCCTTTTGCAGAAGCAGCATAAATACTGTCAAAGCTTGCAACAGGCGCAAACAGGTAACTGGCAGACGGCCCTACTGAAAGTGACCAGACCGGCTTTACCTGTCTCGTTTGCTGAAACGGGGACAACTGGGCCGGCTGGGTTCTCGGATCCACTCTTTCCGCAAAGGGATTCCACGCGCAGGCCGCAAGCATCAGGGCAATACCCGAAGCTGTAAATATTCTCATCAGTCGCATGTGCTTGTCTCTCTATTTTTCCGGGGCCGCAGCTTCGCCACCCAGATCCTCCAGCTTGAGCTGGATCAAAACCCTGCCCTGATCGTCAGGAGCAGCTCTTTCCAGGGCCAGACGAAAAGCACGACGTGCCTCATCAAGCCGGCCCTGGGCATAGTAGATGTCGCCTCTTCTGTCTTCAGCCATACTGGCAAATGCCGGCGGGAAATCCGCAGCCAGTGCGCCCAGCGCCTCTTCAAACTTTTCTTCCTCCAGCAAAATGGCCGCCAGACGAATGCGGGCAATCGCCTTGTACCCTTCATCTCTGCCCGAATGGACAATCCAGCGGAGTTGGCTTTTTGCCGCTTCCGCTTCTTTTGCCTCATACGCTGCACGCGCTGCAATGAGCCCGGCCATCGATGCATACGGTGTTTTGCCAAACTTCGCCTGGATGTCAGCCGCTATCCGCCCGACACGCTCTTTGTTGTCCGCAACCACGGCATTTTGCATTTCATAAAAAAGCTGGGACGCCTGATACAGCTGCTTGCGCTGATGATTCCCCCATAATGTCCAGGCAGTATAGGCCACAAGCACTATAATCAGCGCCCATGTGACGAGCCTGCCGTATTTACTCCACCATGCCTTGGCAGCCGCTATCTGCTCCTGCTCCTGTAAATCGTATGCCATCTCTTTTTTTTCTGTATCCGTTAAAAACACCCATCAATGCAGGCCATCTGTCCACCTGGTACTGCCTGATGAACATAAATAGCAGCCACACCCGCCATCCTCACTGTCGTCATCAATGTCATCGTCGTATTCCGCACCACCGGTTTCACTGTCGTCCTCGTCAGACAGAAACATATGCTCAAAGAGGAACGCAGCCACATCCCGCAGGGGTACCAGTGTCTGATTGTTCTCCTTGTCTTCTGCACGCATCAGCTTGACACTTGCACTTTTTGCCTCGAGTTCCTTTTCTCCAAGCAAAATGGCGTATGACGCCCCACTGTCGTCTGCACGCTTGAGCTGCGCCTTGAGGCTCGATCCGGATGCCGCTGGCGAGCAGTGCAGGACCACACTGAAGGCATTGCCTCTGAGGTGCTCCGCCAGAACAAAGGCTTCCAGCGCGGCTTTTTCACCCTGATGGACAATATAGATATCAGGAGGGTCAACTGCCTGGCCAAGACCCTGGACCTTCATCAGATCAATGACTCTTTCAACACCAAGTGCAAACCCGCAGGACGGGACATGGTTTGCACCAAACATCGCAAACAGCGGATCATATCTGCCGCCACCGCAGATCGTTCCCTGGGAACCCAGTTCGTCACTGACCCATTCAAACACGGTACGATTGTAATAATCCATACCGCGCACAAGTCTGGGATTGATCGTATACATCACGTTGGAATGATCCAGGATCTTCTGCAGGCCCTCAAAGTGTAAAATGGATTCACGATCCAGATAGTCAAGCAGCTTCGGAGCAGCATTGACCATGTCCTGCATTGCCGGATTTTTGGTATCCAGAATGCGCAAAGGGTTGGTATAAAGCCGTCTTTGCGCATCGCCATCAAGCAGCTCCTGATTTTTTTCAAAATAGGCTATCAGGTCCGCCCTGTGGCGACTTCTTTCTTCTGCATTTCCGATGGAATTGATTTCGAGCCGGATATTGTTCAGGCCCAGGTCATCCCACAAACGCTGGCACAGCAGAATCAGTTCGGCGTCAATATCAGGCCCTCCAAAACCGAGTGCTTCCGCACCAATCTGGTGAAACTGCCGGTAACGACCGCGCTGCGGCCTCTCATGACGGAACTGTGGCCCCATATACCACAATCTCTTTGGTCCGCCATACACCAGGCTGTGCTCGATTGCCGCCCTGACCACGCCTGCGGTATTTTCCGGGCGCAGTGTGAGCCTGTCTCCGTTCAGTGCATCCTCAAAAGAATACATCTCTTTTTCCACAATATCGGTAACCGCTCCCAGGCCACGCGCAAAGAGCTCGGTTTCTTCCAGTATGGGGGTGCGAATCTGCTGGTATCCGTAACTTTTCAATACCGACTGGGCCGTAATTTCCAGATATTCCCAAAACGGTGCATCTTCCGGAAGAAGATCATGCATCCCTCTGATACCGGTGATTTTCCTGCTTTTGCTCGATTTTTTCTTGTCTGACATAGTTCTTTTGAAGGGTTCAGGTTTATTGCCAGGCAGAGCCTGTCACTGCTGACCTAAGCTGAATGACACTTTTGCCGCTATTTCTCCCGGCTGGTGCACCAGCCGGTTTTCAGCCATATTTTCTTTGCACATAACCCAGAACCAGCTCCAGAAACCGGGTATCCAGGTTTTCTCCTCTTAACATCGTTTTTTTTCTGCCGTCTTCAAAAACCAGTGCCGCCGGTGTCTCTCCTGCTCCTGGCAGGCTTATCCCGATATTGGCGTGCTGTGCTTCACCGGGACCGTTGACAACGCAGCCCATGACAGCAACCGTCATGGTCTCCACACCCGGATAGCGCAGCCTCCATTGTGGCATCTGTTCCACCAGATAGTTGCTGACCGTGCTGGCGAGTTCCTGAAAAAACGCTGACCTTGTTCTCCCGCAACCGGGACATGATATGACTGCGGGCATGAAATGGCGCAGCCCCATGCTCTGCAACAGTTCCTGGGCAACGATTACTTCTTTTGCACGCGGCTGACCAGGATCCGGCGTTATGGAAATCCGGATCGTGTCTCCTATTCCCTCTGCAAGCAGCACCGCAAGGGCTGAAGCGGAAGCAACAATGCCTTTTGTGCCCGGACCTGCTTCTGTCAGTCCGAGATGCAGTGCATAGCTGGAGCGTCGCGCCAGTTCCCGGTAGATGGCAATCAGGTCAGCAACCGCAGATACCTTGCACGAGAGTACGATTCTGTCTGCAGGCAAACCCAGTTTTTCAGCATGGGCAGCGCTGTTCAACGCGGAATCAATCAGGGCTTCGTACTGTACGCTCTGAACAGGCCAGGGGACCGGGCGGGCAGCATTTTCATCCATTTTCTGCTGCAGCAGCGCCTGATCCAGGCTGCCCCAGTTAACGCCAATGCGTACGACCTTGCCATGGAGAACGGCTGTCTCGATCATGCTGGCAAACTGGCTGTCTCTTTCCCCGCCTGCACCGACATTACCCGGATTGATACGATATTTTGCCAGGGCACGTGCACACTCCGGATACTCTTTCAAAAGAATATGCCCGTTAAAATGAAAATCTCCAGCGAGCGGGATGTCCCTGCCCTGCAACCGGATCTGGTCCCTGATATGGGGAACGGCTTTTGCTGCTGCTGCCGCATTAACGGTTACTCTGACAAGTTCTGCACCCGCATCAGCGAGCTCGACAATCTGGCGTACTGTTTTTTCCACGTCAGCCGTGTCGGTACTGGTCATCGACTGAACGACTATGGGTGCATCCGAGCCGATAAGGAGTGCGCCATTTTCCTTGCTGATAACAACGGCATGGGTTTTATGTCGGGGCTTCAGCTCTGGCGAAAGCGGTTTTGGCTCTGGGGTCATGGTCGCTATTTCAACTCAACCCTGGCTTCAGTACTTCTTCTCGCTGACCTCAGAAAGATCGCTGCGGAGCGAAATTCAACGTCCACATTATCGGATTTTTCGACAACGAGTGTGGAAGGTTCAGTGATGTCCACGATCTGCACATCACCGGTTTTGCCATCAAATTCGTTCATGACGGAGGCATCTGCTTTCAGAAGTCGCACGTTCGATGGCCCTTTGAATCGCATCAGCAGAAGATCGGGTGCCGGAACAGGCGGCTCCGGTTCCGGCTGGACCTGCGACACTTTCACGGTCTCTGCCTGCTGATTCTGCTCCTCCCCACTCCGGGCGGGTTCAGCTGGTGCCTGTTCCTGAGGAGTCTGCTGCCCCTGTTCGCCGGGAACTTCCCCTTCCTCCTCTGTGGCCTGGTCTGCTTCCGGATCCTCACCGGATTCTTCCGGGACTTTTTTATCCATCTCCACTTCCACCGGGACGGGTTTCACTTCGCCTGGTCTGCTCTGGCTTACTGCCTCACGATCCTTTAAAAACGGAATCCACTTTGCAGGCAGCCACTTCATGGCATAGACAACATAGGTGAGTGCAATCAGGATTGCAAGTGCAATGATTATGCCTCTTCTGGATGATCTGCGTGAACTGCCAAAGCGCCGGTCCGAGTGCTGGACAACGCGCTCCGGTTTACTGCGTTGCGGGGGGCGTTCAATCGGTCTGGCTATCGGGTCTGCAGCAGAAAACATGGCTACAAGAGGCTCCGGATCAACCTGCAGGAATTTTGCGTAGGCGCGTACGAATCCTCTTGAAATCGCGATGCCGTGCAGGGCGTCATAATTGTCCGATTCCAGTGCACGAATCTGCCTGAGTGTCATTTTCAGGCTTGCAGCCACCTGTTCGTGCTCAATGCCTGCTGCTTCGCGAATGGCAGCCAGCTGCGCACCTGGCCCGAGTGGTTTTTTTTCTGCTTCTTCGACTTCTTCGTCCACGACCGCATCCGTATCTGCCTGAGCGGCTTCTCCGCCTGATGCCTCTTTATGGTCGCTGTCCTGCGCAGAATCCGCTTTCGTGGCAGGATCCTGGCCAGCAGGATCCGGCGCAGCGACAGCGGGTTCAGTCAAAGCTGATTCCGCCAGGGCATCCTGGTCTGTGGCTGTCTCATCTTCAGACAGCTCTGCTCCCGATTTATTTGTTTTTTCTGATTTTGTTTCTTTTTTTGTCATCAGATTCCCGCAACGAGACCCCCGGTTTTGGCCATGGGGAAGATAAGCGTTAATAAAATACCCGTAACCACCGTTGCCCGATAGTCCGGACAGGCCTGTGGCTGATTCCTGTGATTATAGCAAAGCTTTTGCCTGCTCCTGCAACAAATCTGCCGGTGTTGCCCCGTTTACAACAGCGCCGGTCCATTATGGCTTTTTCCCTGCCGGCCCTGGACTTCAGGCGTGGTGCGACTGACTTTCCACATCCTGATCCTGATCCTGATAACAGACCGTTATTTGCGAGAGCCTGTGCTGGAGATCTGCCTTGCCCTGCACTTCTCCTGAAAGCAGACCGCAGGCAGCATCAATATCATCGCCCCGCGTTTTGCGCACCGTGGTAAGTATCCCGGAATCCTGCAGAATTTTCTGGAACGAACGCAGCTGCTCTTCTGTAGAACGACGCAGAACCGTCCCTGCAAATGGATTGAAAGGAATAAGATTGAGCTTGCAGGGAACGGGAAAAGGTCCTTTTCTTACCAGATCAACCAGTTGCCTTGCGTGCTCGTCCGTATCGTTTACACCATCTATCATGCAGTATTCAAACATGACCATTCCTCTGGGCGCATGCCTAGCATAACGCCTGCAGGCATCCATCAGCTGCGCAAGGGGATATCTGCGGTTCAGCGGAACCAGTCTGTCACGCAACCCGTCGGTCGGTGCATGAAGTGATACCGCAAGCGCAACCGGGCACTCCTGCGCAAGTCTGTCCATCATGGGCACAACACCACTGGTTGAAACGGTCACGCGCCGCCTTGACAGACCATATCCATAATCATCCAGCATCAGCTTCAGTGCACTGATACAGGTATCATAGTTCAACAATGGCTCGCCCATCCCCATCAGAACGACATTGGATATCTGTCTTTGGGGCTGGTCCTCCGTCTGGTTGGCACCGGATGCCTGATTTGTCTTTCTCAGGTAAAATTCGGCCATCCACAGCTGTCCGATAATTTCTGCCAGTGTCAGGTTGCGACTGAATCCCTGCTTGCCCGTTGCGCAGATAAGACAATTTATCATGCAGCCTGCCTGTGTGGAAATGCACAGTGTTCCCCGGGACTCCTCAGGAATAAAAACCGTCTCGATGACATCACCGTTTCCGACATCAAGCAGCCACTTCCGCGTACCATCGCCTGATGTCCGGGACGCAAGCACCTGTGGTGCGGCAACCAGTGCACAATCCGCCAGCTTTGTGCGCAAGGACCTGGCCAGATTCGTCATCCGGTCAAAATCCCCCACCCCCAGCTGATGAATCCAGCGTTGTAACTGCCTTGCTCTGAAGGGCTTTTCGTCCAGGCTTTCGCAGTATTCGACCAGTTGTCCGGGATCCAGATCAAGCAGATTTGTTCTGAGTGCCATCATGAAGCATCATATCAGAAGGGTACGCTACCGGCAAACCGGCACAGCCATTTACTGTTATCGGGAATAGGTCTGGTCCTGCGGAAAGAAAAAGGCTATTTCCCTTGACGCGGCATCCGCGCCATCAGACCCGTGCACCGCATTTGCATCGATGGACTCGGCAAAATCCGCGCGGATTGTTCCTTTTTCCGCCTCTTTGGGATTGGTCGCCCCCATCAGCTGGCGGTTTCTGGCAATGGCATCCTCGCCCTCCAGCACCTGTACCATGACAGGACCTGATGTCATGAATTCGACCAGATCCCCGAAAAACGGGCGCTCTTTGTGTTCTGCATAAAAACCTTCTGCTTCTGTACGGGACAGATGGGTCATGCGGGCAGCAATGATGCGTAGTCCTGCGTCTTCAAAGCGGGCATAAATCTGTCCGATGACATTTTTCCCGACTGCATCTGGCTTGATTATTGATAAGGTTCGCTCAACTGGCATGTATTCAAACTCCGGTGATAAATTGGAATGACGGACTTTTTGACACAAAAATTAATTCTAACATGGATTGAAGCGCTTTTACCGAGAAGTTGGGATGTTTACAGTTGAAAGAACACACAAAAAAAGATTCCGGGGAAAATTCGGGTTCTGAGGGGCACGATCAGGCCTGCACAGGTTCTGCGCAGTTCTCTTCAGGAAATTCCGGTGCCGGCACCGGACAACTTTGCCGGGCTGCCCTTTTTTTCCGTTGCGCTGATACAAAAGCCCGGGCTTTCCCGGGCATTTGCGGTCCTGCATCTGTACCGGATTTCATCCCCGGGCCGGGCGCACTGCTTCATCAGAACAGCTCTGTTTCTGCACTGAAAATCCCTCAAAGCGTGATCGCCCGGTCACGCTTTGAGAAATGTCGGAAATATCGGCTCAGGCCGGGAATCTCAGTGAAACGAACATGATCGAGTCTCCCCGCTGCACCAGAATGACAACCGGCTTCTTTCTGTCAAGCCCGGCAACGACCGTCTGAAACTGCGATGCATTCTGGATGTCCGTATTGTTCACACGCAAAACAACGTCACCCTGTCGCAGGCCGGCCATGAGCGCACTTTGACTCAGGGCAGTAATAAAAGCACCATTTGCCAGCTGAAGGCGACTTTTCTGCCTGTCTGTCAGATTGCTTACTGAAATGCCCAGAGCATTTTCTGCCAGTTCAGAACGGTCTGGCTCAGGACTGGCAGAACCCTTTCTGTCTGCAGTCTGCTCGTCGATGGCTTCAATCGTGACCGTTATGTTCTGCGCTGCACCCTTGCGCCATACTGAAAGTACTGCCTTTGACCCGGGTTGAGCCTCTCCAATTCTGCGCGGAAGATCGTTCATTGCCCGTAACGGCTCCCTGTTGATCTCCAGAATAATGTCCCCGGCACGCATCCCGGCCCTTGCAGCAGAACCACCGGGATCCACCTGGTTGACAAGAATTCCCTGGTTTTCCGGCAGGTTCAGAGCCCGGGCAACATCTGCCGGCACTTCTGAAATCTGGATCCCGATACGACCTCGCGATACCCTGCCCGTTGCCTTGAGCTGTTCGGCAACGCGGGTGGCCTCATCAATCGGAATGGCAAAGGAAATACCCATGAACCCGCCCGAGCGGGAATAAATCTGTGAGTTGATGCCGATTACTTCACCACGCATATTGATCAGAGGCCCTCCGGAATTACCCGGATTGACCGCAACGTCCGTCTGGATCAGAGGAAGATAATCCCCTGTTTCTCTTGCCTTTGCAGAAATAATTCCCGCCGTTACCGTATTGTCCAGCATAAATGGCGAACCAATCGCCAGAACCCACTCACCTACACGGATGTCAGCCGAACTGCCCAGTTTCAGAAAGGGCAGACTGGCCCCTTCAATCTGCAAAAGCGCAATATCGGTCCGCTTGTCCAGACCAACAATGCGTGCACTGAACTCGCGTCTGTCCATCAGCTTGACCATGACATCATCAGCACCATCAACAACATGCGCATTCGTCAGAATAAAACCGTCTGCCGAAATGAGAAAGCCCGAACCCATGCCACGCCTGACCTCCGGGGCCGGTTGCCCACGACCTGCTCCCGAATGCGGAATCGGTACGCCAAAAAAACGGAACAGGTACTCATGCAGCTGACGCTCGGCATCACTTGCCGGAGAAGGTGCCCGATGCCGCGTCTGGACTGCACGAATGTTGACAACGGCAGGACCCGCTTTTTCCGCAAGCGTTGCCATATCCGGCAGTCCGGCCATTTCGCCGCCGGTATGCGCAAAGGACAGGGAAGTAAAACAGACAAGAAAGAAAACCAGCAAAGGGCGCAGCAAACTGCCAGGGAACAGGGAGGGGAAAACACTGCTGTTCATGATGTCTCCGCAAAGTCAGTACCCGTTCCCGACAGAAAGCGAGGGCTAATCAGACTGATGGAACTGCAATCCGTACATGGACCGGCACCATACCGTATCGGGAACAGGGACCATTCCTCCTTCTGGGAAAAGACAGGAGGTGAGTCAAAAAAAACGCATCATTCGTCTCGTCTGACGACACGGATGCGACTGTGGAATATGCCATCAGGCCTGTCAGTGACCTGAACAGGAAAAAGAACGGTCCGGACCCTCACGCGAAGCGGACAGGGCATGGACTGCCTGCATTTTCTTTCCGGACAACTGCTCTCACAGAAGCGGCAGAAGCAGGAATCAGGGCTTCACGGCAGATTCTGCTGACAGTGACAGCTGTGACCGCCATTCCGGCTGATGCCTGCCCGGGTGCAAAAGGCGCAAAGAGGGAGCGTACCGGCCTTCATTTTCGGGCACGGAAGAACTGACAGCCGGACCGGAAGGCGTTCCGGGAGACGGGATCGGCCCGTCTGGCGGGAAAAGAGTACTGCCGCCATGCTGCTCCGGGAAGAAAGAAACTAGATCTTCCCGAAAAGCAGTGAACCATTTGTCCCACCAAAGCCAAAAGAATTTTTCAGAACATAACTGACTTTGCTGTCACGGGCAACATTGGCGCAATAATCCAGATCGCACTGGGGATCCTGGTCAAAAATATTGATGGTTGGCGGAATCACCTGATGATGGATGGTCAGGACGGAAATAACCGACTCCAGTCCTCCAGCCCCTCCCAGAAGATGGCCAAACATGGACTTGTTGGCAGTAACCACCACATTGTTCGCCTGATCTCCAAGCGCACGCCTGATGGCAACCGTCTCCGCAATATCGCCAAGTGGTGTCGAAGTACCATGCGAATTGACGTGACAGACCTGATCCGGATTGATGCGCGCATCATTTATCGCATTGATCATGCAGCTGCTCGCACCACCGCCGTCTTCAAGCGGTGCTGTCATGTGGTAGGCATCCGCACTCATGCCAAAACCCAGCAGCTCGGCATAGATCCGCGCTCCACGTGCTTTTGCATGCCCGTACTCCTCAAGCACCAGCACACCACCACCTTCACCCAGGACAAAACCATCGCGTCCGAGATCAAAAGGACGTGACGCAGTGACCGGATCATCATTTCTGGTCGACAGGGCGCGGGCGGCAGCAAAACCTCCGAGTCCCAAAGGAGATATCGTGGACTCCGTGCCTCCCGCAATCATGACATCCGCATCGCCATAAGCAATCAGCCTGGCTGAAAGACCTATACAGTGCAGCCCCGTTGTACACGCTGTCACCACCGACAGATTGGGGCCCCGCATTCCATATCGCATGGAAAGAAAGCCGGATATCATGTTGATGATGGAAGCGGGCACAAAAAACGGACTTACCCTGCGCGGACCTCTGTTGAGCAGTTCCGAATGGGTGTGCTCGATCATGGGAAGACCACCAATACCGGAACCAATATTGACCCCGATGCGCCCGGCATTCTCCTCGGTAACAACAAGACCACTGTCTTCAATTGCCTGAATGCCGGCTGCCATGCCGTAATGGATGAAAGTATCCATATGGCGTGCTTCCTTGGCCGGGATATAATCCAGCAACTGGAAATCCTTGACCTCGGCAGCAAAAGTCGCAGCAAAACCGGACGCATCAAAACGCGTTACAGGCCCCACACCGGACTTTCCGGCAACAACCGAACTCCACATGTCGGCTACGTTATTTCCTACAGGCGAAATGCACCCCAAGCCGGTGATGACAACCCTGCGTCGTTCTGATCGGCTCAAACTATCCTCCCGGAATCGAGTCGTAAATTAAGATGGTATATTGGCAATGGCATAGTCAACGGCCTGTTGCACCGTCGTGATTTTTTCAGCCTGCTCATCGGGGATTTCAATTTCGAATTCATCCTCGAGAGCCATGACAAGTTCAACAGTGTCTAGTGAATCAGCACCCAGATCATCAACAAAAGATGACTCCAGTTTGACCTCGCTCTCCGCAACACCAAGTTGCTCCGCGACAATCTTTATCACACGTTGTTCTATATCTGACATTTGTCGGCTCCAGTTGTTAGCAAATTAAAAATAAGTGAAAAGGACTGGTATTGTAACAGGTTTGGAACCAGTTCTCCACTTTTCGTTTTTCAAAAAAATACAAATCCTGGTGATCAATGACGGGCAGTTATCGACGGTTTCCCGATAAAAACGGATCCGGTTCAAAACAGGTCCCTGTCCCATCCTGCACCGATACATCACCCATCAGTGAACAACAGCTTACTGTCTGTGTGCATGACCGCTGTCCGGCATGCACCTGATTACCATCTTCTGAAGCTTTTGGCCCATGTGTTCCAGCGCCCGGTTCTTGACGGGCACTTTGAGGGAACAGGAATCGTAACACAAAATGGCTCTGTTTTGCGCTTTGTTCGCACAGCAAAAGCAGTGCCCGAAAGAATATTAAAAAAAAACTTTCCCGAAATCAGTTCATGTACATCCCGCCATTGACGTGCAGGACCATACCCGTTATGTAAGAAGCCTGGGGCGAAGCCAGAAACGCCGTAGCAGAAGCAACATCTTCAGGGGTGCCGAAACGCCCAAGCGGAATCTGGCGCAGGAGGCTTCCCACCTGCTCGTCATTGAGTGTACGGGTCATGTCCGTATCAATGAATCCCGGTGCAACACAGTTCACGGTTATATTGCGGGCACCCACTTCACGGGCAAGCGCACGACTCATACCTTCAACAGCCGCTTTTGACGCTGCATAATTCATCTGGCCTGCATTACCCAGCGAACCCACAACAGAAGTTATATTGATGATTCTTCCATCCCTTTGCTTTGTCATCCCGCGTAAAACAGCGCGGGACAGTCTGCCAACCGCATTCAGGTTGACTTCCAGCACCTCGTTCCACTCCGCATCTTTCATGCGCATGGCCAGATTGTCCTGGGTAATGCCCGCATTGTTGACGAGTATGTGAATGGCGGAATAGCTTTTCTGTATCTCCTCGATCAGCGCCAGAGAACGCTCTGCATCACTGACATCCAGAACAACACCGCGTCCGGCATCAGGACGTATTTTTGTCAGCGCTTCGGTAACGGACTGGGCCCCTGATTCCGATGTGGAAGTTCCCACAACAGTAGCTCCCTGCCGCGCCAGCTCAAGCGCAATGGCCTGACCGATGCCGCGGGAGGCTCCGGTTACAAGCGCAATTTTTCCGAGCAAGCTCTGAGACGTCATTTTTTCAGTACCTCCAACAAATTTTCAAGAGAGGCCTGATCAACAATGGCCTCACCAGTTAACGACCCGTCTATGCGCCGGCTCAGTCCGGCCAGGACCCTGCCTGGCCCGCATTCAACAACATGCGTCACTCCCATTGATGCCATCTTCTGTATGCTCTCTACCCAGCGCACGGAACTGGCAACCTGTCTGACCAGTGCATCCCGGATAGCTGAAGGATCATTGACCATGGCAACATCCACATTATTGATCAACGGAATCTGCGGCTCTGAAAAAGTCAGTGCCTCCATATATTCCTGCAGACGCGCAGATGCCGGCGTCAGCAGTGATGAATGAAATGGTGCCGAAACCGGAAGCAGGATCGCCCGTCTGGCACCCCGGTCCCGGGCTATTGCGCAGGCACGCTCAAGCGCTGCGAGATGACCGGCAATAACCAGCTGGGATGGCGCATTGAAATTGGCAGGCTCGACAATTTCACCATGGGCAGCTTCCCGGCAGGCCGCAATGACATCCTCATCAGACAGACCCAGAATGGCCGCCATGCCTCCCTGACCGACAGGGACCGCTTCCTGCATGGCCTGCGCACGAAAGCGTACCAGTCGTACCGCGTCAGAAAATTCGAGGACGCCGCTGGCAACAAGCGCTGAAAATTCCCCCAGACTGTGTCCGGCAACAACATCGGGCAAGGCACCACCAGCAGCAATCCACGCCCGATAAAATGCAACGGAGGCAGAAAGCATGACCGGCTGGGTATTGGTCGTAAGATCCAGCGCCTCTTTGGGTCCCTGGGCAATCATCGATGAAAGATCAACTCCTATTGCATCGGAGGCTTCCTGCAATGTTTGTTCAACTACCACATTACCGGCAAAACCATCGAGCATTCCTATGGCCTGAGAGCCCTGACCTGGAAAAACAAAAGCAAACTTTGACATGTCCGATTCAAAAACAAACTAAAATCAATTGATAAACAAAACCCCAACTCCGGCTACAGCCGGTTACATCCTGACCAGCGCTCCGCCCCATGTCATGCCGCCACCAAGGGCAACCATCAGAACATGCTGTCCGGGCTTTATCCGTCCGTCCCGCACACCGACATCCAGTGCCAGTGGTATGGAAGCGGCCGAGGTGTTTCCATGCTGGTCAACCGTCTCGATGACGTTCGTGTCCGCTACACCCATCTTCTTTGCAGTAGAGCGCATGATACGGCTGTTCGCCTGATGCGGGATCAGCCAGTCGACAGCGGAAACAGGCATGCCTGCATCCTGCAGCACTTCCGTTCCTATCCTGTCCATCATGGTAACCGCCATCTTGTATACGGCAGCACCATCCATTGTCAGAAAAGCCTCGCCTTCCACCGCACCATTATCCAGTTTGCCGGTCACGCACAAAATTTCGCCGTATCTGCCATCGGCAGCAAGACGTGTGCCCAGAACACCTGGCTCATCCGATGCTGCCAGAACTACCGCTCCTGCACCATCACCAAAAAGCACACTGGTCGTACGATCCCTGAAATTCAGTATCCGGGAATAGACTTCCGTGCCTGTGACCAGAATTTTTTTATAGGTTTTCGAGCGAATAAAACTGTCCGCAACGGACAGGGCGTAGACAAATCCGCTACAGACCGCCTGAACATCCAGCGCAGCACAATTTTTTATTCCCAGCTTTTTCTGGATCACGCAGGCCGTATTGGGAAATCCACCCAGAAAGTCAGGCGTCGCTGTTGCAACCAGAATGAGGTCAATTTCATCCGGATCCGTTTTTGCCATTTCCAGCGCACTCCGGGCTGCCTGCACACCCAGGTCACTCGCGGACACATCCCTGTCGGCAAAATGCCTGGCCAGAATGCCACTGCGCGTAAAAATCCATTCATCCGAAGTCTCGACGCCCAGCGCCGCCAGCCTTTCCACAAGGTCCGCATTGCTCACCCGTGCTGGAGGAAGATAGCTGCCTGTTCCGATTATTTTTGCGTAAACCGTCATTAGTCCGAGCCTGATTCGCCGTTTTCCTGTCTGTTCCCTGTATCAGGTACGCTGTCAGCACTGCCGGACTTCTGCAGGAATTCCGCCATCATGGCTGAAATGCGTAACATGACATTACTGCTGACTGCGTCATACGCCCGCCTGATTGCACATTCAAATGCAAAAGCGTCCGCACTCCCGTGACTTTTGAAAACCAGGCCGCGCAGACCCAGCATACTGGCTCCATTAAAGCGCGCCGGATTGAGCCTTTCCTTGATGGCCTTGAAGGCACATCTTGCAAGCCAGGCACCCAGTATGGTCCGGGGATTGCGCTTGAGTTCCGACACCAGCACTTCCTGGAAAAAGAGTCCAAGCCCTTCCAGCGACTTCAGGGTCACATTGCCGACAAAGCCATCACATACAATAACATCAATACTGCCCTCAAACAGGTCTGTTCCTTCGACATTGCCGATATAATTCAAGCCGCTTTTTGTGGTCTCTGCACGCAACAGTTCGGCTGCATGTTTGACCATTTCATTTCCTTTGATCTCTTCTGTTCCTACATTCAGGAGTCCGACCGTAGGCCTGGTTTTACCTTCCACAGCCGAATAAAGGACGGAACCCATAATGGCAAACTGGTGCAGATGCTGTGGCTGACAGTCGACATTGGCTCCCAGATCCAGTGCATACGTTGGCCCGCCTTTCCGGTTTGGCAGAATGGCGCAGATGGCAGGTCTGTCCACACCGGGCAAAGTCCGCAGCAGATGGCGCGATATCGCCATCAATGCACCTGTATTGCCCGCCGAAAGACAGGCAGCGGCCTCACCGGTTCTGACCAGATCAATCGCAACGCGCATGGATGAATCCCTTTTCTTGCGAAAAGCAATCTCCAGCGGGTCATCCATTTCCACGACCTCGGTTGCATTTTTGAAGGAAATGCGCGGATGTGCATCCGCCTTATACTTTTTGAGTTGCTCACGTATCAGATCTTCAGCGCCGACCAGTACCAGTTCGACATCGGCGACCTGACCGATAAACGAAAGACAGGCAGGTACGGTCACGGATATGCCGTGATCCCCACCCATACAGTCTATTGATATTTTTACAATTTCAGAATCACTTCGAGCCACGCCCTCACGGATTGTCGATCCGCCCTCTCAAGTTTTCCCAGACTACTCTCGCGCCTTATGCGCACTCAAGAACAAATGGCGCACGGGTATTGAACCTGTTGCGCCATACGTACAAAAGGAGCATCAATTATTCATCGGCTTTGACCTTCATCACCTGCTTGCCGCGGTAGAAACCGTTGGGAGTGACGTGATGACGACGATGTTTTTCTCCGGTTACCTGATCTACCGAGAGATTGGGTGCAACAAGCGCATCATGTGAGCGCCGCATTCCGCGCCTTGATGGAGACTTTTTATTTTTCTGGACTGCCATATTTACTCCTGTTTTTAGCTATTTGGAAAATTCTATCACATTCTGTATGCCCATATCGCAATATTTGAGGGCTCCTGTGGTTTTTTTTAAATGCAATGGCAAACCGAACCATCATCACGCAGCAAAAAAGAGCACCATTTCCAGTGTGTTGCGCGCATCATGCACCCTTCGTCCGGAATGCACATCCGGAATCCGCCTGCGGGCTACTTTTCTTTCTCCAGTTTCAGATCCTTCAGGACGGCGAAGGGCGACTCCCGTTTTGCGCCAAACTCCAGAGGCGTCGCTCCAGGGCAGACCTCATGCCTGGGTGACAGGGGCAGTGCCAGCAGCGCTTCATCTTCTATCAGCACCATCAGGTCGACCGACTCATCAAAGGCAATGACTTCTACCGGGTCATCCGCTGCCAGAGAGGCTTCGATGATGTCTGCATCGGCCTCCGTCCGGACCAGAATGATGAAAGCCCTGGAAGTCAGTTCAAACGGGAATGCTTCCATACATCTCTGACAGGTGAGACTGACCTGGCCACTGACCGTCAGATCCAGCCTCGGGTGTCCTGTCGAGCCCGTTTTTCCTTCTACCGTCCAGTGCAGTTCACCTGTCTGACTCGCGCTGAGCGCTCCGAGCCGTTCAAAACCGGCAACCGGGGTACTTCCCTGGCGCTTCTGATTTTTTCGGCAGAAATCATCCGGATCATTCAGAAGAGCTGGCATCGGACTTTCCTCCAGTCCCCCAGGCACGGGCCAGAGGGACGATCTGGTTTAAAAAAAAATACCCATACCGGATCCTGCGCAGAATGATCCGGATGGATCCGGTAACAGCACTGTCCCCGGGTCAAAAACAGGGTGACCCGGGAATACTTTTGCCTGTGTCGCACGACAGGGCACTTTCAAAGGCGGTATAATAACACATACGGGCGACTACACAATTTTTTTGCGCAATCCTGCGCCCGGGTCACGCGACCTGGCGTAAAAATGCAACTTTTCACGCAATCTGACGATCATTTTTTTACATACAATATGGCGACTTCCCCCTTTCCGGATGTAGTTCTGGCTTCAGGATCGATATATCGGCGCGAACTCCTCGGGCGTCTTCGCATTCCGTTTGAAGTCATTGTCCCTGATATTGATGAAAGGCCTG
>Ga0099364_10002289_pt1 | contig 30646 bp, 19 predicted proteins | sample TergutTh196P3_FD_73070 | JGI IMG/M metagenome (GOLD analysis project Ga0099364, IMG submission 73070) | Microcerotermes parvus P3 segment gut microbial communities from Pointe-Noire, Republic of the Congo - Th196 P3 | ecosystem: Host-associated > Arthropoda: Insects > Digestive system > Gut ...
CTGACCAAAGCGAAAATTAACCATCAAGATACTGGTAATGCCGTAGAGTATGATAAAAATAAAAGCAAAAAATAGATAACCCATACCTGTTATAAGTCCCAATGCCATTGCCAAAAATAAGCTGCCTATATCCCTGGCATTTCCCTGAACGGAACGAAACCTTACAAGACTGAATGCTCCTGCAACTGCTATGCCGGCACCGATATTTCCGCTTACTACAGTTATAATTACCTGAACCGTAACAGGAAGCAGAACCAGGGTTATTGCCATATTTTTGCTATACCTGTTTTTAAACATATAAATAAGAGCAACTGCAAAACCCAGTAATATGGAACAAAATGAAGAAAGCAAAAAGCTGTTAAGCTCCGGCAGCCTGTTTGTTATACTGCCGCTTAAAAAATCAAGCACTTATTTTTTCCTCCCGATTAAATTGAAGTTTTTCTGTTTGATTCAAAATAAAATCCGTATAACACTTGCCGTATTTAGAGAATGATACAGGAAATATTTTATTTTCGGATAAAAAATGTGCCATCCATAAGGGCATCCCCTGCAACTCTCCATTCCGTGTTTTAATCTCCATGACAATCCTGTCTTTTGGAAGCAATAAGGTTCCGCGATCGGGATTTTGAAAATCTCTCTCATAATACCGGAAGCACATATCAGAATCAAATGTAATGCGGAGATCACCTGTAAATGCCATTCTCTTATATGAAATATTGATTTTTTCTGTGACACGATTTTTCTTCATGTAGAAATTTAATTCACGCAGAATTTGAGTACCCGGAATTTCATCGATGATATTATTTACGGTTTTATTTTTTAAAACACTGTAGGGAATTGAAGCTCTGCGTTTGTAAACAATTCCATTATACTTTTTTTTGAGTTCAAGGTAGACATCACTTCCATTGTCCGGTATGCCATAACAACGGAGACGCATTTTTTCCTTATACCTTGGCTTCTCATTTGAAATGCGGATTATATCCCAGTTTTCGTTATCAAAATAAATATTTTGGATAAGATACTCATCATGTTTAGCCGGAACCATATGTTGTAAAATTTTCTTCTTTAAAACTTCGGCTTGATCAGCGGAAACAAGATATTTTTTTTCATGCCTCTCAAATACATTTTCCATATTAAAACTGTGAACCAATAATATGTTAAAATTATGTTTTTTTCAAACCAAAGGTCTTGCAATTCTTACAATATCTGCGAAAATTCCTCCGGCCGTTACCTGAGCTCCGGCTCCGGGTCCCTTGATTACCATGGGAAGGGATGAATAACGCGCCGATGTAATAACAACAATATTATCGGAATCTACAAGGGATCTAAAGGGACTGCCTTCATCTTCTTCCCTGAGGGAGAGATTTGCCCTTCCCTCCTCGATTACTGCCACATAGCGGAGAGCTCGTCCTTTTTCTGAGGCGGAATAACGGCGCTCTTCAAAGCTTTGGTCATTTTTTTCAAGTTCTGTAAAGAAGCTATCAACATCGGGAGCTTCAAAGCAGGCAGAGGGAAGAATGGGCTCTATAATTACATCATCAAACTCAAGTGACATCCCGCATTCCCTTGCCAAAATCAATGCCTTTCTTGCGGCATCCATTGCATTAAGATCGTCCCTTGGATCAGGCTCTGTATAGCCCTTGGCCTTGGCTTCCTTAACCAGAGCGGAAAAACTTTTACTACCGTCATAATTGTTAAATATGAAGCTCAGGGTGCCGGACAGGACGGCTTCTATGCGGATGATTTTATCTCCGGACAGACTTAAATCCCTTAAAGTCGATATTACAGGAAGACCGGCACAAACCGTTGTTTCGTAAAGGTATTGAATATTCCTTTCCCTGGAAATCCTGCCGAGATTATGGTAATACTCCAGCGTTCCCGAATTGGCTCTCTTATTTGGCGTTATTACAGGAATGGCTGCTTTTAGAATATCTTCATAAATTAATGATACCTCATTGCTTGCCGTACAATCACAGAAGGCGGAATTAGGTAAATTAAAGGTTTTCATTTTTTCAATATATGTAGAGAGGTCTAGATCCTGAACTTTTTTGGCTTCACGTCCTTCCTTCTTTTTTAACAGGGAAGCTATTTTTTCCGGATCAAGTCCCTGAATATCAAATGCCATGTTTTTTGAATTTGCAGCGCCGACAAGATTAATTCTTATCTTGTGATCCCTTGCTAGTGATTCCCTTTGTCTTGAAATTTGATCAAGCAGGGTACTCCCGATTAAACCCGTACCAACAAGAAAGAGATTAACTGACCTTAGACCTTCAAGGAAGAAAGCCTCATGAACGGCATTTAATGCCTTGGATTCATCCTGAGCCTGTATTACCGCAGAAATATTGATTTCTGATGAACCCTGTGCAATGGCAACGACATTGATGCCGTTCCTTCCAAGGGCATGAAAGAACCTGCCGGAAATCCCCGAAGAGCTTTTCATTCCGGCACCTACAACTGCAATAATGGAAAGATTATTTTCGGCTATGGGGAGATCGATTTCTCCGCCGGAAATTTCTGTTTTAAATTCTTCTTTAAGTGCTTTCTCTGCACCGGAAACATCGGCCGGATGGACGGCAAAACATATTGAAAATTCGCTGGAACTCTGTGTAATTAGAATGACACTGACCTTTGCCCTTGCCAGAGCACCAAAGAGGCGGGAAGAAAATCCTGAGACACCAACCATGGCAGGCCCCTGTACTCTGATTAATGATACAGAACTCATGGAACTTATTCCCCTGACAGAATGCTTTCCGGAATCTGCATCCTTTAAAATCAAAGTCCCTTGGGAATCCGTATTGAATGTATTCCTTATTCTTATTGGTATATCTCTTTCAAGAGCCGGTCTGATTGAAGGAGGATAAATTACCTTGGCTCCGAAATGTGAAAGCTCCATTGCTTCTTCGTATGAAATGCTGTCAATACAAAATACATTTTTTACCTGTCTTGGATCGGCAGTGAGAATTCCGTCAACATCGGTCCAGATTTCCACTTCTCCGGCATTAAGGGCTGCACCATAAATCGCCGCACTCAGATCCGAGCCTCCCCTTCCCAGTGTCGTTGTAATACCTTCATCAGTTGATGCAATAAATCCGGCGGCAATGGGTAGTGGTGAATTCTTTTTTAATTTATTGAAATGAGATTGAATAAGCACAAAACTTTTTTCTTCGTTAAAGACTGCCCTACCGTATGAATTATTTGTTTTAATTAAATCCCTGGAATCCAAAACACCGGCTTTTATTCCCCGTGAATTTAATACAGAGGCAGTCAGGAGGGAGGAAAACCTTTCGCCGAAACTCATTACAAGATCCAGGCTTCTCTCCGATAGTTCCTTTAAAATATATACACCATCGAGAACCCTGAATAAATCTGAAAAGAGTTCTTCCAGTTTCTTATTGGTATCTTCAAGATTATCTCCGGTAAGAAACTGAGCTACCATATCCAGATGACGTCTTTTTATTATTCCGGCTTTCTCTCTATAGGATTCATCTCCGGCGGCTGTATTAACGGCAATTTCTGTCAAAGAGTCGGTTACTTTTGACAGGGCAGAAACAACCACAAGTGAAATGTCATTATATTTTTCGGCAATTATTTTAATTACCCTTTCCAGAGCTTCTCTGGAACCCAGGGAGCTTCCTCCAAATTTAAGTACAAGCATATTTTCTCCGTAGGCAAATGATAATGATTATTTTTAAAAAAGTTAAGTATGGTTCTCTTATTTATCCCATATCTTGAAAAGACGCAGAAAGTTTTTATAGAATATTTTTGAAATGTCTTTTTCTGTATAGTTTCTTTTGATTAGCTCTTCTTCCAATACAGGATAAAAATCACTTCCGGTTACACCATTAGGCGCAGAAGAGATACCGTCAAAGTCTGAGCCAAGGGCAACTGAATCGATACCGGCAAACTTGACCATATGATCTATATGATCGGCAATGATTGTCCATGGAACAATTATAGATTTATCCGGTGTTCTGTTATTTTTCATGTAAGAATTAAGAAATTCCTGACTTAAAAAGGCAGAGAAAAAATTAATGCCGACAATTCCGCCCGTATCTCCAAGAGCCTTTAGTTGATCATCTTTCAAATTCCTGGGATGTGAACATAGAGCATGAGCACAGGAATGTGAAGCCATAATGGGTTTTTTGCAATGTTTAATTACATCCCAGAAACCTTTTTCGGAAGTATGTGAAAGATCAGGAATAATCCCCAGATCATCCATTGCATCCAGTAATTTTTCTCCATTCCTGCTTAATTCCTGACTCTTATCGGAAGGAATATCAGGTGAAAAAGCTTTAGTACCTGTACATGAAGCAATCCAATCAAGATGTTCTGAATGTACCAATGTCATTATTCTGACTTTTAATTTACGCAGCTCTTCAAGCTTTTTTATTGAGTTATCAAATTCACTGTCGCTGATTGCCAAACCATTTTCCACAGAAATAATGATTCCGGTCTTTTCTGTTTTCATTACGGCTGCGGCTTCTTTATAGGTTTCTATGGAAACCAATTGCTCATGGCTCTTTGAAAAAGCATCTATGGCATTTATTCTTTGAAGTACATAATCATAAGGGTTTGATGTATTGGGAGGCACATAGGCTGCAAATACCTGTATTCCAACCCCGCCTGTTTTAAGACGGGGTATATCCACATGAAGATCCGGATGGGATTTCCCAAGATCCTTTCCGGCAATTAAGGAAGAAACGGAGTCGCAATGAAGGTCAATCAGTTTTGTTCCAAAACTTGGTCGATGTGCCAAAACCTGTCCTTTTAATTACCGTTAAGCAAAATCGCTGCTTCCCCATGATTCCATCTAAGCGCAATATCGGCAGGGCTTTCTGCTGCAATGTTTCGTACATTCCTTTCGGCACCGAGGGAAATTAACTGTGAAATAACACCAAGATTCCCCTGCCTTGCAGCATAATGAAGAATGGAGTTCCCCGATGAATCTCTTGTTCTGATTGCCCTTCCCGAAAAGACTGCATTAATTGCACTTTCTCCCATAATAAGGGATAACTCTGCTGCACTCCTTCCGTCTCTTGCACCTATATAAACATCGGCTCCATGATCAGCAAGTATTTTGGCTATTTCCAGAAGGTTAAGATCAAGCGCAAGCCTGATTGGAGTCCGGCCTTCAAAATCCAAATGCGAAATTCTTGGCTCCATTTCCAGAATAATGTAAATCATGGAAGCAGATACAAATTCCTGTATTGCAATATGAAGCGGGGATGAACCATTATCATCTGAAGAATTTATTCTATCCCTTCCAAGAAGTGTTCTTACCATAACAGGGGAAGTAATAAAGGCTTCCTGTAAAGGTGTTCTTTCACGGCTATTCCTTGCATGAATTGATGCTCCCCATTGAAGGAGTATATTTGCTATTTCCAGCCTCTCCATAACAACCGCAATATGCAAGGGTGTATCTCCCCTGAAATTCCTGGAATTAAAATCAGCTCTATTGGAAACGAGCCTTTCCATTGCCATAAAATTTCCTGCCATTACGGCTTCCATAAAAGGAGTATTTCCATCAGCATCTCTTGCTTCTATATTGGCTCCCCTTTGAATGAGCAATGTTTCGATATTCTGAATGCCAAGACGGATTGAATCATGAAGGGCTGTTTTGCCGTTTAATGCATGACCGTTAATATCCATCCCCAAATCCAGCAGGGTTATTGCCGCATTCAAAGCGCTCCAGCGGACGGCAGTATGAAGGGCAGAATTGCCAAGACTGTCCCTGTTTGAAAGAGAAGCTCCGTTTGTAACAAGGGCTCTTATGGTAGCAGGGGAATCCACTCTTACAGCTATAAAGAGCGGCGTCTCTCCTGTTGCGTTCGATGCCTCTGTTTCTGCTCCCTGCTGAATTAACATTGGTATCCATGTGCTTAACTGCCATTGTGCAGCATAATGGAGAATCGTATTTCCAAGCCCGTCATGACTGACCAGGGTTTGGGGATTTATCATCCAGTGCCTTAGCTCATAATCAATGCTGCCTGAAGGCGGAAAGGTAAGCGAAAGCGGACTTTCTCCCCTGGCGTTAACTGCAAAAATATTTGCTCCTCTTGAAAGCAGGAGTTCCCCGGCTGATCTTTCGTTATGTCTTACAGCCAGAAGAAGGCTTGTATCGCCTGCCATATTACGCGCATCGATTGAGGCATTATTATCGAGAATTCTTGATAGAATTACATTGTTTCCGCCCCTTCTAACGGCAATATGAAGCATTGTATTTCCTGCACTGTCGTTCTGCAAAACGGTTTCGCCGTTGATCATTGAAGTTGCAAGCTCAGGATAATCCATCATGGCTCTTTCGAAGGGACTAATTCCATTATTATCTACTGCAAAAATATAAGAATTAAATGCCAGCAAGTGGGGAATATGGAGCACACGGTTATTTTCCACAGCTACATAAAGCGGCGTTTTTCCTTCCATGTCCCTAATGCTTACATCTGCTCCCCTTGTAAGGAGGGTGTGAATTATTGCCTCGGATCTGTTAAGAATTATTACTGTATGCAGGGGGGAAGAGCCATGTTCATCCTGCATATTTGGATTAATGCCCCTCGATAAAAAGAGGTTGAGGGCGGCAAGATGGTTTTCGCCCGGAATGGCAATGTGGAGAACGGAATTGCCATTTGCATCCTGTGCATTAATGTCGGCTCCGTTATTCAAAAGGAGTTCCATTATATATAAATTTCCTGATCGTGCAGCTTCATGCAGGGGAGTAGCTCCCGATGCGCTTTTTATGTTTACATCGGCTCTTTTACCCAGTGCAAATTCCACATAACCTGAATACCCTGCCCTTGCCATAAAATGAAGGGGAGCCATTCCATCGGTAAAACGAATGTCGTAGTTGGACGTCCTTGCAGCCGGTGCAAAATATGTATAGAGGGGATGATCTGAAACTGCACCTGCAAGAATAAGACTCTCCGCCGCCTGTGCATGGGCAATTGAATCATGTCTTTCAAATGCTATATCAAGGGCGGTATTATTATTAACATCCCTTATGGAAAGTATGTTTTGGGTATAAACCAAACCGCTGCCAAGTATGGCTTCTATGGCAGGAGTATTTCCCGATTCTGCAGCAATGTGCAATATGGTTCTGCCATAAAAATCTGTTGCCAAAATGGTTTGGGAGTTTAATATTGCCGGAAGAAAATTATTTGGATTCCTTACCGCAATTCTAGCAGGACTGTTATTATTACCCATTGGATGATGGATATTTGCACCTGCATTGGCTATGACCCTGGCTGTTTCTGAATCGCCTTTCTCTGCACTTATGGAAAGAGGGGTTCTTCCATTATTATCCATGGCATCTACATCTGCCCCAAGACTTATGAAGAAATTGGCCAAAAGCGGGTCTTCAATTTCGGCAGCAATATGCAGGGGGGTTCTTCCCTGATTATCTCTTTCATTTACATCCATTCTTCCAAGAAAGAAGGGTCTGGCTCTGTCCGATTCACCGCGGGCAAGCATTGCCCATACATCATCTTCGCTGTCCGGTGAGGAGGCACATCCTGAAAGAATACTCAATAGTATACCAAGAACACATATAACCAGGGTAATAATAATACTTCTTTTCATCATATTAGATTTTCGACAGGAAAGAATATTGACATTAGCAGGATAAACTGCTAGGATTTACAGGCATTTTATTATGCAGGCGACCTTGGTGGAACTGGTAGACACGCTAGCTTGAGGTGCTAGTGCCGAGAGGCATGGAAGTTCAAGTCTTCTAGGTCGCAAATTTTTATTGCAAAATAACACAAAATTTGTTAAAATTATTCTATGGATAGAAACAAAAGAAGATCCATTCCTTTTTTAGCAATTTTATCCTTTTTCTCGCTTTTCTTTTTGTTATTCCTGACAAATTGTGATGTATTATTCTCTGATCTTGCCAGAAAAATAGCGGAAAACCTTTTTTATACAGTAACTTTTAATCCGGCAAATACCGAGCCAAACATAGAAAGAACCGTACTTCAACCGGGATATACCGTCCGGGACATGCCGCCCGAACCCTCCCCGGCACCGAATATACCCGACCCCACCAGCACCTTGTTCAGGGGCTGGTTCATAGACGGGGACGAAGGTTTAAGATTCACGGCAATGACCCCGGTTACCCAGGACATGACGGTTGAGGCTGCCTGGAATCTCAATCCGCCGCCGGCAATAGTTACATTTGACAGTAATGGCGCCCATAGACATGCATCTCCAAGAAGGAAAGCACCGCCGGCTCAGGGTGAGCGCCTGCTCTACCTGCCCGAAGAGCCAAGAAAGGGATGGTTTTGTCTTTATGGGTTGGTGGGTGGTTGAAAGCTTCAATGGTGTAACAAACTATTATCTTGATCAAAATACGGAAATATTCGGTCCTATAACCGTAGTTGCAGAATGGCAGAGAATTCAGAATAACGATGTTATAGTTACCTTTAATTCCAACGGTGCTTATGTTGATGCCCTACCCATGAACCTTACAGTACCAGCAGGAAGCACACTTGAAAGCCTGCCCTCCCCTCCACAGTGGAATGGTTATGCATTTGTCGGGTGGAACAGGAGAATTAACGGCACCGGAGCCGAAGTAAATACGGGAATTCCGATTAACGAAAGCATGACGGTTTATGCCCAATGGAGGCGGGTTGAATCATTTAACAGGATAGTGAGCTTTAACAGCACGGGGGGCAGTTTTGTAGAGCCAAAGATTGTGGAAGAGAACACTGCCGCAGGATTCCTGCCTGTACCGGTGAGGCGTGGCTATACATTCAACGGATGGTATGGTTCCTGGGATTCCGTCAACGCTTCTGCCGTCGGAACACAATGGTCTTCAACAACTTGGGTATACGATAACGAAACACTTTTTGCAGACTGGGTTCCAAGAAACTACAATGTGATTTTTGATCTTAACGGAGGGAGCGGAACTCTTCCTTTGCCACAATCGGGATTATTTGACGAAAACGTAGATCTCCCGGGCGGAGGCGGCCTTATTGCTCCCCTTCTACTAACCGATTATGTCTTTGACGGCTGGAGTACATCCATCTCAAGCGGAACAATTTTCCGTGACGGTCTTCATTCCATAGAAGAGCTACTCTTTGGCAGCGATGCAAATAATACGACAATACGCCTCTTTGCCCGCTGGAGATATGAAGATCCCGATACAACAACAATCAGTTTTAATTCACTTGGAGGCACCTTTGTAGAAACAAGGATTGTAAACAAGGGAACCACAATCAGCGCACCGCCAAACCCCCAAAGACCCGGTTACAGGTTTGATGGCTGGTATAGTCAGGATGGTTCATTCAATGGCAATTGGGGGACTAATTGGACATTCCCAAGGATTGCAAATGAAAGTGCTACCCTCTATGCCCAATGGGAACCGAACACTTATATATTTAACTTCAATATGAACGGGAGCTCTTCTTCACCACCTACCGGTATTTCAGGATCATATACAGGAAATGTAATCCTTCCCGATGGAACAGGCATAACTCCTCCTGCCGGCAGGGTTTTTGAAGGTTGGAGTACCCAGCCTTCCGGCGGAACCATATTCAGGGATGGATCTAATCCGGTAGAAGTACTCCTTGCAGGAAGAAATATCGATAACCCCTTTAATCCTTTTACCCTTTATGCACAATGGGCAGAGTTTGGTGTAGAAATGGTAAATGTTACCTTCCGCTCGGAGAATGCAAATATTATCACTGTACCGGTTGTAAAGGGACAGAGCATTCCTGCGGAATCCAGAATAATCCCAATTAGAACAGGTTATGAGTTCTCCCACTGGAATACTCAGGGTACCACCACAGAATGGATTATGACCAACTCTGTTAATGCAGACATGATTCTGATTGCGGTTTGGTCAACCAGAACCTACACTGTAAGATACAATGCCAACAATCCTTCATCTCCCGGCACGGCGGAATCTACCCAGACCTTTGGAGGGAATTTCACCATTCCGGCTTTAAATAATACGATTTTTGGCTCTTCACCCTTTACTGCTCCTTCAGGTCTGGAATTCAAGTTCTGGACAACGGAACCCGGCAATATTAATAGTACAAGATATTATCCCGGCCAAATAGTGAGGAATATTCCCGGCTGGGATGCAGAGCCCGTCTCGCCTGCACTCATCCCCGTGGTCAACCTCTATGCTTACTGGGATTTACCCCCCGATCCCGGCCCCGGTACTTTTTACAATATAAGGTTTAACGACGGAGCAGTTTTTATTTCCTCCATCTCTGTAAAGGAAAATGAAATAATAGATCCCGATGATATTCCAAGGCTCACCAGGCGCGGCTTTGACCTGGTTGGCTGGTACATTTATGGCGGAAGTACCCCATGGATCGAAAATGCCAATGTCACTGCCAATGTAAGCCTTAATACCAACTGGGTAGAAAGAGAATACAATGTCACATACCTTGCACCAGATGCTGTATTATCTTCCATTCCGGGACAACAGGAAGATGTTAAATTTAACAATACCCTTACTATTGGAACAGCACCGATAAGAGCTGGTTATTCTTTCCAAAACTGGAACACCGCCTCCGACGGCACAGGATCCGCCTTCTTCCCCGGTCAAAGCCTCTCAAGCCTCCCGGGCTGGGGGGACGAGGATGATGATCATACCTTTACGCTCTATGCGGTATGGGAAGCAGTTACATACAGAGTGAGCTTTAATTCCAACGGCGGCACCTTTGTCGGCGATCTTACAGACATAACTCATGGAGCAACTTTTGGTTCCTTATTCACACCCGGCTCCCTGCCCGTCCCCACCCTGACAGGTTATTACTTCGAGGGCTGGTGGACTATAAATGGCGGTTCAAGCACAAACAATGCCGACTGGGGTACACGGTGGATCGAAACCACAGAGGTTACAGGAAGCAGAACCCTCTTTGCAAAGTGGAGTCCTGTCAGTTACATAGTCGCCTATCATTATACCGGCGGCGGGCTGCCCCCGGGTGTAACTGAAGCTCCAAGAAGCACCCACACCTACGACAAACCCGAGAATCTTACTGCCAACATCTTTATCCGCTCCGGTCATACCTTCATAGGCTGGAACACGGTGCCAGCACCCAATTCAACCAACCCGGGTGTGTTTTTCCACGATGAGCAGAACGTTCTTAATCTTAGGGCAGATAACCAGGTCTTCGACCTCTATGCACAGTGGGCAGCCATCCCTATTACCTATTACACTGTCACCTTTAACACCCTAAGTACCATTGTTGTTCCCTCCCAAACGGTGGCAGATGGTGATCTTGCCGATGACCCGAATCCTGATAGCTTTACCCGGCCGGGTTATGAGTTCATGGGCTGGTACGATGCAAACGGTACAGGCGGCACATGGGGAGATCCCTGGGACTTTGAAGATGACGAAGTAACTTCCAATATTACCCTCTATGCCCGATGGGAGCCGGTGACCTATACCATAATTTACCATGCCAATGGCGGTATTGGTGCTTCGGATGCTGCCATAATCGAGGTTTCCTACAATGTCATCTACAACCAGAGTCATACCATCCCCAATATAGGAACCTTGTTTTCCAGAGCAGGAAGTATTTTCAGGGGCTGGAATACCGAGCAGAACCCCACTTCATATAACCCCGGCAGATCTTTCGCAGACGGCCAGACCATATTAAACCTTTACGATAGACCGGAGGCCATTTACCTATACGCTCAGTGGGAAGTAAACATCCACATGGTTACTTTTAATTTAAGTTATGATAACCAGTTCTTGGCTCCCCAATTCGTGCAGCATGGTTCATTCGCGTTCAGACCTGCCAATCCGGCAAACCGGGATCATCCTGGAGTTGGATTTACATCTTACACCTTTGAAGGCTGGACCCTTGACGAAAGTCTGCCCGAAAATGCAATTGAGTATGAATTTGGCACTGATGATTCCTATAGGATCACAGAGCCCATAACCCTGTATGCCATGTGGGCTGAAGACGAAGAACTCCTGACTATTACCTTCAACTGGAATTATTCTGATCCCACACCCCCGGCTCCACCTACTCCCCAACAGGTATTCTTAAACGGCATAGTGGATCCTCCACCAGATACAGTTCCGGAGAGAACCGACTATTTATTTTCAGGCTGGTCAGATATTCAAACCGGTGGAGAGTTATGGAACTTTATCTACCCCGTAGAAAGCTCCATGACACTTTATGCCCAGTGGACATATATCGATCCCGGTATTCCGATTCCCCCACAGTGGACAAATACCATAATCGCCGGTGCCAATGCCCACTTTAATGCTGTGGAAGTGGGCCCGGATGGTTCAGTTTACGCGGTTGGTTATATAACCGGGAGCAGCTCTTACAACTTCGGTAACAACGTAACCATTAGCGGCTCCAATTCGGGAACAAACTCCGTTATTGTTAAATACGCTCCCGATTCGGATGGCGTATGGGGTGCTGTATGGGCAAGGAGCGTAAGCGGAGGCGGCGCTTCAATGTTTAACGATATAGCTGTGATTGACAATAATATCTATGTTGCAGGGGTACAAACCGGAAGAAACGAGTTTACCTATGCCGGTTCAGCAACAACTGCGGCAGGACCATCCACTGCCCATAACCCCGTTATTGTAAAGTTTGTTGATAACAACGATCCGGATTTGGTTCAAGCTTCATGGGCTAGAACCGTAAGCTCAACTGCTACCAATATCTCTACCCCTACCAGATTCCACGGTATTGCCGCCCAAAGGGTTAATGGTGAAATCAGCATTTACGTAGTTGGATCACAAAGGCCAAATGCTGCCATAAATTTTGGCAGCGGTGTTACAATACAAACCTCATGGACTTCATATGATAGTCCAATAATCGTCAAGTACGATGACTCGGGAAATGCCGTATGGGGGAGGAGCGTTCTTCAAAGCAGTAACAATATATCCCAATATGATGCATACTTCTACGCTGTTGCCGTTGACGGAGCCGGGGGTGTGTATGCAGCAGGCAGACAGGACGGGTATGATGCCGCTGCGAATAACGGTTATGTTATCGGCACCACATACGATTATGGAAATGGTAATACCATACAGGGGCGGAACTCCAATTTTAATGCCCAGGTGGTAAAATACCAGGACAATGGAACCACAGTTACAAATGTCTGGTCCAGCCTTTACAGCACTACAAGCACAGCTCATACTGCCTTTTATTCAATTGCTGTTCACGGCGACCATGTATTTGCAGGAGGTAGTATAGACGGCGGATCTGCCAATCAGGACAATGAAAGTAACGGTCAAAGACCTTTAATAGCACGATTTAATGCTTCAGACGGAACGCGAACAGGTTCAATTGCGCCAACTGCCTCAACCAATACATCAAATGTAGCGCATAATATCCGTGGGCTGGCAATCTCCGGCGACACCCTCTATGCCGCAGGTGCACTGTACAGGAATTATTACTATACTTTTAGTTATTCAGGTGGCACGAGAGCAATATCAGGTCCTTCGAGCGGAAACCCCAATACCGTATTGCTGGAGTTCAATACCACTACGCTTAATCTGGTAAATGAAACAATCATGCGAAGTCCCGGTGGCGGCAATGCAAGATTACTCGGCATTGCCATTGACAGGCGTGATTCGGACAACGTAATAGTCTATGCGGTGGGTTATCAGAACGGCAACAGCACATATAATCACGGCAACGGGGATTTAACCAACCCCCTGGTAAATAAAGCCGGAACCAGCGGTGACAACCCGATCATCGTGAGGTATTAGGGAGTTTTACCAGGTACCGGTCTGGCTGAGCCTAAGCCCGGCACTACATCTCTACTTCACCACCTGCCCAAACCCAGTTAGGCCATGAGCCGTTATAGTTAAGTACCCTCTCTGGCCAGCCCATAATATCAATCAAAATAAAATAGACCATGGATGTTCTTGTGCCGCCCGAGCAATGGACTATGATCTTTGCATTCTCGGGTATGTCCCGAAAGAGATGCTCATAATGGTATCTTGGAAAATGGAGACCGGTATTCAGATCGATAAAATCTTCCGGATAGTTAAATGTATATGCACCGGGAATCCTTCCTGCACTCTGCTCGCCTTGAGCTCTTACATCCAAAATAACCCAGTCAGGATTTTTAATTGCATTGGAAACATCCCTGAAATCTGCACGTACATTGCCCACATTCATGCGGGCAATGTACTCTCTGGGCTCCCTCGGAGCTGCAGGATTATTGCTGACAGTTCCACCGGCAGCAAGCCAGGCTCTGGTTCCGCCTTCGAGTATTCTTACATCCTTATGCCCGTAAGCCATCAGACTCCATGCAATGCGGCTGCCCCACAGGCTGTTATTGTCGCAATATGCAATAACGATGGTATTATTGCATATTCCATTGGCACCCAATACAGCTTCATGAGCCTGTTTGGTTTCTATATCAAAAGTATTTCCTTCAAAATCACGGTAAAAAGAAGAACGGGGAATCCAAATGGCACCCGGAATAACCTGATTTGAGTTTTCAGAGAAATCCACCAGCACAACATTTTCATTAGACATAAGTTCCATTAGATCGCCTACAGAAACCCATCTTTCAGGAAAAAAACGTTCGGAAACGTCCCGCGGGACTGCATTTATTGTTAAAGAGATCTCCTGTGATCTTCTGCAGCTTAATAAAAATCCGCTTTGTATAAAAATAATTAAAGCAAGGAAAAAAAATACCGATTTTTTCATATAATGACCTCCCTGAACAAGCTATATTATAAAACCTTAGCCAAGGTATTGTCCAGTAAGCACATCCTGTTATACTATGAAGACAGACAATGAGAAATATACGTTTAGCTACTCTGGCAAAGATAATTATTCCCGGTTATCTTGTATGTGCCCTTGTAATTTTTCTTAGTTTTATTTCATATAATTCCGCAATCCGTGAAAGAAACGAAATTCTGCACAGAACACTGGAAGGTCTGGGAGGCGCCCTCGTTTGGCAGGCTACTCCGGCTTTGAACAATGCCGAAGCAAGATCGGATGCAATGTATATCCTCCTCATCTTTGTAATCGGCATCACTGTTTTAATTACACTGGCCTCCCTTTTTATTATTACCTGGAAACTGCTTCCGATAAGAAACCTTGTAAACACCGCAACTGAACTTTCAAAAGAAGATGAGAATAACAACACGATCATTATTCCAAATGACGAGCTGGGCTTCCTTACAAGGGAGCTTGCCCAGAAAATCAAGAGTCTGGATGCAAACATGAAGCTGCTGGAAGAAGCAGTTGACAAGGCAAATGCGGCAAGCAGTGCCAAAAGTGATTTTCTTTCTTCCATGAGCCACGAAATACGCACGCCTATGAATGCAATAATCGGCATGACAACCATTGCAAAAATGGAAAAAGATCCCGAACGTGTAAATTATGCCCTGGAAAATATTGAAACCGCATCTTCCCATTTATTGGGCGTAATAAATGATATTCTGGACATTTCAAAAATTGAAATGAGCAAGCTGGAATTATCGGATATTAATTTTAATTTTTCCAAAATGATAGACAGGGTATGTAATGTAATTATAAACAGAATGCAGGATAAAAAACAGAATTTTATCATGAATATAGATCCTGAAATTCCGCAAATAGTCTATGGGGACGATCAAAGACTGGCACAGGTAATAATTAATCTTTTGTCTAACGCATGTAAATTTACTCCCGAAGGAGGAAATGTCAGCCTGGAAGCCGGTCTTTTAAACATACAGGATGAAAAATGCATTATTCAGGTAACTGTTAAAGATTCGGGCATAGGAATTTCCAAAGAAGAACAGAAAAATTTATTCAAAAAATTTCATCAGGCGGAAAAGGGTACATCACGGAAATTCGGTGGTACCGGTTTGGGTCTTGCCATTTCAAAGAGTATCCTTGAAATGATGGATGGAACCATCTGGGTAGATTCCGAGCCGGGCAAGGGTTCCAGTTTTATCTTTACAGCAACACTCGGAATACCGGATCATATTGACGGAGTAATTGGAATAGAAGAAGGCCTTGAGTCGGCAATTTACAATAACAGTGATTTTTCAGGAAAGACAATATTGCTTGTGGATGATATAGAAATTAATCTTGAAATTACATGTGCATTGCTGGAACCTACGGGAATTACAATAAATACGGTGTTAAGCGGAAACGATGCTGTAGAAGCATTTCTGGAGAACCCTGATCTTTATGATATGATATTAATGGATATTCATATGCCGGGAATGGACGGCCTTACAGCCACCAAAATGATAAGAGCTTTTGATATTCCGAAAGCTTCCAGTATTCCGATAATTGCAATGACGGCTAATGTATTTAAGGAAGATATTGATAAATGCCTTGAAGCCGGAATGAACGGTCATCTTGGCAAACCCATCAATATTAATGATGTAATAAATGTATTAACACAATATTTTGGAAAAGAAACTTCATAAGAAAGTGAGGTATTATCACAAGTGAATAAATTTTCTAGACTCTGGATAATTTTCCTTTTCCTCATTTTATTTATCCCTTCTTCCCTTTTTTCACAGGAATTGATTGCACTTCATCCTTTTAGGGGTGCGGCAGAAAACGAAGAAATAACAGGACTATTTTTCGATGCCATGGAAAATGCAATACCTTTCGCTACCGAAATTTATTACAGAACCTTTCGCATAAACCTTAATAATCTTCCTCCCGATGTTCCTCCCGGCGGCTTTCCGCCATGGATATGTCCGAGCCCATCCATCACAAGGGATGCAGCCTATTCCATAACGGGGGAAGCATCTCCCGACCAGGACTTTGAAGGTGCTACAAGGATTCGGCTTTACTTATGGAGACTGGAAGGCGCAAGACTATTGGGGAGTGATGAAATGACCCTCTTTGATGAGGAGGATCTGGAAACCCTTTCCGCTTTTATAAGCTGGGTTCTTTCCTGGATTACAGATGATTCCATTTTAAATGCACAGATTTCCGGCGGATGGGTCTATGAACCCAACTGGCTCTATCTTGGCATTAGGGGAGGAGGCGGATATTCCAGATGGACCTATGATTACAGAACAACATCAGCCACCTCCGAAGTTACCACCTTTATCAGCTTTAATATAGCATTTCACGCTACTGTTTATTTTGTAAATTTCTTCGGATTACAGACAGAACTGCAAATTAATTACGATTTTAATTCCAATAGCGGCCATGGACAATTTAATGTTGTGGGTTTTACAATCCCCCTTTTGGCAAAATTTGTATTAAGGGGAGAGAGGCTTAGTGCCGGTTTACTTTTGGGCGTATCTTTCTATCTCCCGTTAAGCCAGAGAGGCAGCAGTGAAGGCCGGGAATACTATGATTATAGGCCTGACTTTCCCGGTTTTGTTTTTGGCATAACGGCAGGATGGAGGGTTGGACCCGGAAGCATATTTATAGACGGGCGGATGGAGTATGACTTACACTGGACTAACAGGAATTTGAACACAATAAACTATAGAAGCTCAACCCGTTTTAGCATTGGTTACGAAATAGGTTTTTTACCAAAAAGATAGTTTTTCGGCTTTCAGCTTGCAAGATTGCAGTTTCATTTCTGTCCGTAATAGGCATCCTTCCCGTGTTTCCTCTCCCAATGCTTGTTGATTATATAAGACGGCAGGGATTTTGCATTGGGATTAATGCCAAGGGTAAAATATGCCATTTTGCAAATTTCTTCAAGGACTGCACCATTATAAACCGAATCCCCTGCATTCTTTCCCCAGCTAAAAGGGCCATGTCCTGCAACCAGTACCATGGGCATATGTGCAGGATTAATGCTCCTGTTTTTAAATGTCTCGGCAATTAATACACCTGTTTCCAATTCATAATCCCTCTTAACCGCTTCTTCACTTAACAATGCCGTACAGGGAATTTCTTCTGCTCCATGGTCGGCATGGGTTGTTCCAAAAACCGGAACAGAAAGACCGGCCTGCGCCCAGGATGTTGCATAAGGTGAATGGGTATGACATATACCTGTAATTGATTTACAGTTTTCCCATCGGGAAAATTCCCTGTAAAGAAGTCTATGTGTTTCCGTATCGGAAGAAGGTTTTAATTTACTGTCAACAATATTACCGTCCAGATCTACAAGTACAATGGATTCGGTCTTTAGTTCATCGTATGAAACACCGGAGGGTTTAATGGCAAAAATTCCCTTATCCGGATCGAAGGCGGAAACATTGCCCCATGTATAAATGGCAAGCTTCATCTTTGGAATTTCCAGATTTGCTCTTAGGGCTTCTTCCCTTAATGATCTATATGTATCCACCGGCACTCCTTAATAGCTGGCATCATTCCAGCGTAATTCATTTTTAAGGCTGTTAATTTTGGTGTCCTTATTGATATGAATGAACTCGATGTCCATCATTTCCGCCCAATCCCTGAAATACTCTGCATTCAAGGCAGATGAGTAAACAGAATGATGGGCTCCCCCGCATAAGATCCAGGCTTCTGCGGCTTCCCTGATTGACGGCTGGGGTTTCCATAATACCCTTGCGACCGGCAATTTGGGCATGGCATTGTTTATTTTCACCGATTCAATATCGTTTACAATCATACGCAAACGGTTACCCAGATCCACAAGGGTGGCGATTATTGCTTTGCCGCAGGCTGCATCAAAGATAAATCTGGCAGGAGCAGCTTTTCCGCCTATTCCAAGGGGCTGGACATCTATTCTTGGCTTTCCCTCTGCAATGGAAGGGCAAATTTCAAGCATATGGGCACCAAGGACGGCTTCATTACCCGGCTCAAAATGATAGGTATAGTCTTCCATAAAGGAGGAGCCTCCGGGGAGTTTTGCAGGACTTCCGGAAATGCTCTCCTGTGACATCACCTTCGCAGCCCTGACAAGCATAGCCTGCTTCCAGTCTCCTTCGCCTCCAAACCCGTAACCCATTTCCATGAGTCTTTGGCAAGCCAAGCCCGGTAATTGTGGCAGTCCATGAAGATCCTGGAAGGTGGTGGTAAATGCACCGGCATTCTCTTCTTCAAGCATTTCCTTTAAGGCAATTTCTATTTTTACCTGCTCCAAAACGGAAGTCCTCCCCGGTCCGGGATTCTTAAACTCGGAACCCAGCTCATAGATACCTTCCATTTTTTTAAGAAGATCCTCGGCTGCAGAATCTGAAACCTTGCTGTATCTTATAGAAAGATCTCCTATTCCCCAGGTATTAACCTGCCAGCCCAATTTTATCTGGGCTTCTACCTTATCTCCCTCTGTAACAGCAACCTCCCTCATATTGTCGCCCAAACGCAGGATGACCGAATCCATCCCGTCACTCCTAGCGGCTGCGGCTCTCATCCAGACTCCAATCCTGCTTCTAAGCTCTTTTTCCTGCCAATGCCCTGCAACAACCTTTCTTGGCAGCCGCATACGCGCATAAATATAACCATGCTCCCTGTCTCCATGTGCGGACTGGTTAAGGTTCATGAAATCCATATCTATGGATGACCAGGGAATATCCCTGTTAAACTGGGTATGTAAATGAAGTATGGGTTTTTTATTGATCGAAAGGCCGCCAATCCACATCTTGGACGGAGAAAATGTATGCATCCAGGTAATAATGCCGACACAATCAGATGCTGCATTTGCTTCCTCGAAGAGCTTCCTTATCTCCATGGGAGATTTTGCAACGGGTTTTAAGACAATGGTTCCCGGCATCAGGGGTTCTGTAGAAAATTCCTTTGCCATAATGGCAGCGTTAGCTGCTACCTGTTTAAGTGCTTCATCTCCGTAAAGATCCTGACTTCCGACTATAAACCAAAACTCATATTTTTTCAGTTCTTTCATAAAGATCTCCTGTTTTCATTTTCTTCAAAACTGCCCAAAACCCTGTATCTTTTATATAATTCGTTATACATTTTTACGTTAGCCGCAATTGGTTTGTAAATTTTTTCTATGGGAGAACAGAGTGAGCTTTGAGCGGAGGGAATATCCGGATAAAGCCCTGCAACAACGGAGGCAAACATGGCGGCTCCCAGGGCAACACTCTGGTCGTTGGACGGAACATGGATGGGCATGTCAAGGACATCGGCAATGGTCTGCATCATTAGGGTGGATTTTCTTGCTACCCCTCCTATTCCGATTATACCTTCAATGGGCACTCCCTCTTCGCGGAAACGTTCTATTATGGCTCTTGCTCCGAATGCTGCTGCCACTGTTAAAGCCATATAAATACCGGGCGCATCAGATCCAAGATTTAGACCTGTAATTGCTGCTTTTAAAGCCTGATTTGCATCAGGGCTGCGTCTTCCGTTTAACCAGTCCAGTGCCTGAATCCCTGTCTCTTCAGGGTTTACATCCTTCGCTTTTTCTTCCAGCATGGGAATAATTTTACCGGATATTTCATTTACAATTTTCTCTTTTAGTTCTGCATCCATTCCCTGAATATCACATAGAATATTATCAATAGGCCATTGGAGAAGGTTTTTGTACCATGCAAATATATCGCCAAAGGAAGACTGTCCGGCCTCATAACCTATCATTCCCGGAATTATCGAACCATCTACCTGACCGCAAATTCCCCTCACAGGTACTTCCTCTCCCTGTGGTTTGGGACCCACGATCATGTCACAGGTGGAAGTTCCCATTACCTTCACTAGCCAAAGAGGTTTTACACCCCCTCCGACTGCTCCCATATGAGCATCATATGCTCCAACGGCAACGGGAATCCCTTCAGGAATTCCAAGCCTTTCTGCCCATTCTTTCGAAAGAAGGCCGGCTGCATTGTCACTTGTATAGGTCTGACTGCCCAAACTTTCAAGAACCTTTATTAGATCGGGGTCCAGACGGGATAAAAAGTCTTTGGATGGGTAACCGCCTTCAAAGGAAGCATGCCACATTGCCTTATGCCCCATTGCACAGCGGCTTCTTTTTATGTCATTTATGTTTTTCTGTCCTGTAAGTAGAAAGGTCATCCAGTCACAATGTTCTATGAAGGAAGCAGCTTCTTTAATAATTTGCGGATCTTCCTTAAAGACACGCATTACTTTTGCCCAGAACCATTCAGAGGAATAAATTCCGCCCTCATAACGGGTATAATCTATTCCGCCCCAGCTCTTTGCAAGATTGTTTATACTTGCCGCTTCTTCCATGGCAGTATGATCCTTCCAGAGAACAAACATTGCACTTGGGTTGTCTTTATGTTCTTCTTTTAAGGATAGGGGAACACCGTTAATATCCACGGCACATGGGGTAGAGCCTGTTGTATCTATTGCAATGCCCCTTACCCTGGAACTTATATCCTTCCCTGCCTCTTTAACAATTTTTGTAACCGTCCCTTCCATTACTTCTATATAATCCAGAGGATGCTGGCGGAACTGGTTTATCCTTGCATTTGAATAAAGACCTTCCTTCCATCTTGGATAATACATAACAGAAACACCGGCCTCACTGCCGTCCGCTGCATCTATAAGCATGGCTCTGCATGAATCGGAACCATAATCCAGACCCAGAACATAGGATTCACCCTTCTTTAATGCCATATTCAACTCCTTAATTACGATCGATTTTCTGCTTCTTCTGCATACTGCAAACGATAAAGCCCTGCATATAGACCCTCTTTTGAAATTAAATCGTCATGGCTTCCCTGCTCTGCAAGATGACCGCCGGATAGAACCAGTATACGATCTGCATTGCGTATGGTCGAAAGCCTGTGCGCAATTACAATTGATGTACGTCCTGACAGAACCTTTTGAATGCCGAGCTGTATTAATCTTTCCGTTTCGGTATCCACAGAGCTTGTTGCTTCATCCAGTATAACAACGGACGGATTATGCGCAATAACACGGGCAAAGCTGATTAACTGCCTCTGCCCCGATGATATATTGGTTGCACCCTCGGACAATATTGTAGCATAACCATTTTCCAGCCGGGAGATAAAATCGTGGGCATAAACTGCCTTTGCAGCTTCCTCTACTTCCTCATCTGAAAGGGGCAGCCCAAGCCTTATATTATCCGCCACAGTGCCGGAAAAAAGAAAGACATCTTGCAAAACGGGAAGGCAGCTCTGCCTTAACTCAGAAAGGCCAAGATCCCTTATATCCACTCCGTCCAGCTTTATGGTTCCTGAATCTATGTCCCATAAACGGGTTAATACATTAATTATGGTGGTCTTTCCGGCTCCTGTATATCCCACAATGGCAGCCATTTCTCCGGGATTCACATTAAAACTCAAACCCTTTAAAACAGCTTCATCGCTTAAATAGGAAAAATTGACATTGTTAAATTCTATATGACCCCTAACCATTAGTCCATCGGATTGTTTATCGGATAGTACATGGGACTCCGGTTCTCTGCCGGTTATTTCCTTCCTTCCCTTATCAGGAATTCTTTCATCGGTATCCATTAGCTGCCAGACCCTTTCTCCTCCGGCCATGGCAGATTGTAAAAGGGTATATTTTTCTGCAATATTCATTAGTGGAGCATAAAACATCCCGATAAGATTAATAAAAGCAATCAGGACACCAAGTGTAATGGAGAGATCCAGAACCATTATTGCTCCAACCGATATAATTATTCCGGTTGTAAGAACGGAGAACCATTCCACCAATGGGCGGAAAGAAGCAAAAACATACATTTCACCAAGTCTTGCTTTTAATAGTTCATCGTTCCTTTCCCCGAATTCCCTGTTACTTTTTTTCTCTCCAAGAAATAACTGTACAACCTGAATACCGGAAAGCCTTTCTGAAAGATAGGAATTAAGCCTTGCAGAAGCGGTACGCTGCTTTCTGAAGGCATCTCTTGCCTTTATCCTGCTTATGGCAGTAATAACCAAAACCGGAGGCAGTGTGATAAGTGCAATACCGGCAAGGGAAGGAGAGAGCAGGAGGAGGGTTATCATTACGCCTATCATTACCGAAATATCTTTAAGGAATGAGACAAGAACAGACGAGAAAAATTCGTTAATGGTTTCTACATCACCTGTAAGCCTTGTTACTATACGTCCGACAGGATGTCTGGATAAAAATGCGGTGGATTGACCCAGGGTTTTCGAAAATAAATCCAGTCTTATATCCTTCATTACTTTCTGTCCAATTAAGGTTGTTCCATAAGTCTGTACAAAGGTAAAAAGAAAAACAAAAACAAGAACCAAAAGTAAAATTAATACGGTATTTATAATGAAGGTGATATCCGATGCTCTTAGAGCTGCAATTTCAGAAACGTTTAGTTCATCAAGATCCCTTCTTAATAAACCTGCAGAATAATCTCCCCTTTGGAATAATCCGGGATTCTCATTTATAATATTTTCTGCAGACGATCCTGCACCATACCTAAAGGCATACCATTCATTCTGATCCAGTATTCCCATTTGCTTAAGCTCGTTTTCGGCAATGCTTGATATTCCGGAATCCGAACCATGGAGGATGAAAATAAAATCCCCTGCATGAATTGGGTTTTGGTAAGATGAGAAAATCCTGATGGCTTCCGTGCTTTCAAGACTGAAGTTTCCGCGGCCTGCTTCGATTGTAGCTCCTTCAAAATTCTCACTGTTAAGGGCATAGAATTTTACGACAATTGCATTGTCAATAATTCTCTGCTGTAATAGGGGAACCAGAAGCTCTCCAAGAGTAGAAAAAACCAGAGCCAAAATCGTAAAAAGAGCAAGGAGCTTATATGGCTTTATACAGGAGAGGATTCTTTTAAATATTTTTTTATCATAGCCTTTTACAAATTCTTCGGCTTCAAAAAATTCAGCCATTAATCACCTCATTCCCCAGGCTTTGTAGGGTAGCCGTTCTGGCATAGGAACCGCCATGTTTAACCAACTCTGCAGGACTTCCATGTTCAATTATTCTTCCGTTTTCCAGAACAATAACCTCATCTGCCCTGCTTAAGGCGGAAACCCTGTGAGAAATAATTATCAAAGTTAAGGATTCCCCCCTTCTCTTTTTTTCCTCCATGATATTAAAGAAGCCATCAAGAATCATTTTTTCTGTTTCTACATCTACTGCCGAAAGTGAATCATCCAGAATGAGGATCTCCCTTTCCGCCGCAATTGAACGCGCTATGGCGGTTCTCTGCTTTTGTCCGCCGGAAAGGGTCAGCCCTTTTTCGCCAATCAGGGTATTCCAGCCATCCTTAAAATAGCCAAAGTCCTTGTCCATGGCGGCAAGGCTTGCCGAACTTCTTAAGATGTCGGCACTTTTATTTTCGTTGGGTCTAAGTCCTGTTTCCTTCTCTCCGTCTATGGCATAAGCTATATTATTCTTTATGGAGTCTGAAAAAAGATAACTATCCTGGGGAGTAAAGGCAAAAAGCCTCCTTAACTCAAGCAGATCCCATGAAGATGATTCAATTCCCTTAATAAAAAGGCTTGAAGGAGGGGGATCTATCATACGGGTCATGGCTTTTATCAATGTAGATTTTCCGGCTCCGGTTTTCCCCAAGATTCCAAGAACACTGCCTTTTTGGATTTTAAGATTTATGTCCGTTAAAACAGGTTTACCTTCAATGAATTCAAACGAAAAATTCCTGTATTCAATCAATGGGATGGCGGCATTTTCATTTTTATCCATGGATGGAGAAAGGGGATTTTCCGGAGACATAATTTTCGGAACAGTATTCATTACTTCATTTATCCTGCCCATGGAAACAGCGCCTCTTTGAATTATATTTACAACAAAGCCCGCTCCTATTAAGGGCCATATGAGCATCTGCAAATAACGGAAGAGGGCTACCAGATCCCCCGGGCTCATATTACCTTCTACCACCCTGATGCCTCCAACAAGGAGAACGATTAAAACTGTCAGGCCGGAAAGAAAAGCAACAAAGGGGAAAAATATTCCAAAAAGCCTGACCAATGCCATATTGGCTTCTTTATATTCCTCGTTTGTATCTGCGAATTTTTTTATGAACCACCATTCTTTGACAAAGGATTTTATCACCCTTATTCCGGCAAAACTTTCCTGCACCGTATCACTCATGGAAGAATAGGCTTCATGGCTCCTTCTGAAGCGCTTGCCTATGGATCTTCCAAAAAACATAATAAGGACGGTTATTATTGGAAGGGGAAGTATGGCCCATGCAGCGGTTCTTGTATCCTGAACAAAAATAATTACAAGTATTGCTGCAGCCATTATTGTACCGTCTATTAGAGCCACTAGCCCCATGCCGACAGATTCCCTTATGGCATTCAGATCGTTAGTGGCTCTTGCCATCAGATCACCGATTTTATTTTTCTGATAATAATCGTAGGAAAGGGACATAAGATGCCTGAAGAGATCCTGTCTTATTTCTGTTTCTATCCTTCTGGCAGATCCATTAATAAAAAAACGCCAGAGGAAACGCCCAAAGGAAACAAGAGCCATAAGACCAACCATAAAGGATGCCGGAATGATCACAGCCCTTAAAACAAAATTACCGCCGGAAATAATATCAACAGCCTGACGCAGAAACTGGGGAATAATTACCTGGGCTGCGTCCACTATGAGCAGAATTATGATGCCAATAATATAATGAAATTTATAACGGCGTAGGTAGGGGAATAGACTGCGGAATTCCCTTAGTGATGATTTGGGTTTATTCTCATCCATATTCCACTGTTTTGAGTGTTTCCTCTCCCTGTTTTTCTGAACTGCTATCCAGTCTGAGTTTCCAGACATCGGACATTTTCTTTACTGTATCTACATTTCTTCTTTCACCCAATACTATATGAATACGTCTAAGTGAATCAAGGAATTGAATTCCCATTTTAAGATCTTCCGGATTTTTGGTAGATGATTCATATTTTGTCCTGTATCTTTCCGCAGTTGTCTGAAGAAGCCTTTTTATAAGTCTTAGATGCCTGACTGTGGGTTCATAATCGGGAGATCTGGGATCGGTATTGGCAACAGCGGTTTTTAGATCGATGATGTTCTTTGCAACAGCCGCATAACGGCCGACCAGTTCCACAAAGGCCCATTTCCATTTATGGTTTTCTCCAAGAGCATTTTCAAGAAGCTGAATTGCCAGCCCCAGTTTCTTCATTATGCCATAACGCCTTTGTGCATCAACCATGGAAATATTTTCCAGCATTTCTTCATACTCGGAAAATGGCACATCAATAAGGGGGCTGACAACCTTTTCCAGATAAATTACAGCCTTATATATGGATTTTCTGGCTTCGTTAAGTGCGGCTCCATTCCTAATTTCAAGCATGGCAAGGGAAACATTGCTTAAAATAATACAATTGGATGCCAGGAAGATCATATCTTCTGCAAGATCAAGATATTTTATGGCAGAACCGGGACTCCCCTCCTCCAGGGTCTTTATTACGTCATCTTCATGGTTTATAAGCTTATCTATTGTTTCTCTATAAGGTTTTGTTTTATCGAAATATTGTTTGCGGTTTTCCGCCGTTATTTTTGCCATTTTACTCAACACCATATTTTGCCAATAGTTCATCCGCATGGGCAAGAGCCGCAGAACCCGAATCTCCGGCAAGCATCCTCGCTATCTCTGAACGTTTTTCAACTGATTTTAACAGGGATACTTCGGTAATTGTTCTTTCACTGCCTGAACCGCTGCCAATGATTTTTTTCTCTACTTTAAGATGATTATCGGCACGAACTGCTATACTGGCCAGATGTGTAACGCAGAAGATCTGCTTGACCTTACCTATCCTGGACAGGTATTCACCAACCGAAAGTGCAACCTCCCCTCCTATTCCGGTATCCACCTCATCAAATACATAGGTTTGAGCGGACGAATTTGTCTGATTTAAATTTTTCTCTGCTCCGCATAATATTGTCTTTATTGCAAGCATTACCCTGGATAATTCACCGCCGGATGCAATTTTGGATAGATCCTTTAAGGGTTCTCCGGTATTTGCAGAAATAAGAAACTCTATATCGTCAGCTCCCCAGGGACCGCAGATAAGACTCTTGGACACTTCCCTGATTTTTGGTTTTACCTGTACGGAAAAATCCGCTTTTGGCATTCCCAGTCCGGTTAAAATTTCTGTAATTCCGCTGCCAAGCTTTAAAGCTCCTTCCGTTCTCTTTTTACTTAGAACAGCAGCCTTTGTAATAAGATCCTTTTCAAGTAATGCAATGTCTGCCTTTAATTTATCCTGGTTTTCTTCATAATTTGTAAGAGTATCTAACTCTGAGAGAGCTTCATCCAAATATAGTAAAATCCCTTCCTCCGAAAATTCCGGATTTACGGCATCCTTATCCCTGGGAGAATATTTTTTCTTTAATCTGTAAAGAAGGGATAATCTTTCTTCGGCTTCTTCCAGCCTGGAAGGATCATAGCTAAGAGAATCCCTGTAATCGCGGAACTCTGAAGAAATATCCTCTGCTTCGTAATATAAATCATCCAGCCGCTTTTGTAATGGCAGAAGACTTGAATCTATTATGGCAGCATTTTCAAGCGCAAGTCTTGAACGCTTGGCCAGACCCAAAAGGGAAGCTTCATCATCATACAGGAAAGAGGCAGCACCATGAACATGCTGGCTGAGTTTTTCAAAATCTCCCAGACGCTGGGTTTCCGCTTCCAGTTCCCTTATCTCTCCCTTTTTAATTTTTGCCTTTTCTATTTCTTCTACAGCATATTTTAAAAGATCCAGCCTCCCTTCCCTGTCTCTTTCGGAATTAATCATTGCTTCAAGATTTTTATTTTTTTCACTTAGAGCCAAATAAACCCTGTTTAATTCCAATACATCATTTTCAAGACCGCAATAACGATCAAGGTAAATCCTGTGGTTGTCCTTTTTTAAAAGAGATTCATGACTGTGCTGGCCATGAAGATCAAAAAGGAAGGACATGAAATCTGCAAGATCCGATCTGGTCACAGGAACATTCTGAATATATATGGAACTGCGTCCCTTTAATTTTACAGAACGTCTGATAATTACCCTGGAATCTTCAGCTTCTATATCCCTTTCTCTCAGCCATTCATATGCATCTTTATTACTCTCGTTAATAAAAACCACTGCCGAAACTGCAGCCTCTTCACAGCCGGAGCGGATTACTTCTGTATCAGCCCGGGAGCCAAGTAAAAACCCAAGGGAGCCTACTATTATGGATTTTCCCGCTCCTGTTTCCCCTGTAAGCACAGAAAAACCCCTGTCCAAAGAAAGATTCAGACTCTCTATGAGGGCAAAATTTCTTACGCTAAGCTCTTCAAGCACGAGGGGAACCTCCCTTCACTTTGTCATGGCCGCTCATCAATTCTTTCTCCCGCCTGCCCATGCAAACTTTGTTGCCAGTGTATCATAAAATCCGGTTCTTCCCGATGCCGCCAAAAGGCAGTAATAGGGAGCCTTATTAATAATTATTTTATCACTTTTATTTATTTTACCCCTAATCTGCCCGTCCAGAGCAAGTGTTATTTCTCCTTTTTGTTCTTTTTCTACCTCTACAATAATGGTTTCCTCAGCCGGTAGAACCATGGGACGGCTTGGAAGCGCAAAAGGGCAGATTGGATTCAATATAATGGCTTTTAGTTCGGGATCCAGAATGGGTCCTCCTGCAGCCAGCGAATGAGCCGTGGATCCTGTAGGACTTGCAATAATCAGGCCGTCTGAACGGTAGGAACCCAGATGGAAGAATTCCTTTTTGTCTCCTTCAAGAAGAAAGACATTAAGGTTAATAATTTTTGCAATTCCGGAAGATGAAATAACTGCTTCATTCAAACAGGAGCCCATATGAATTTCTTCACCCTTTCGCATAACCTTAATATCAAGCATTAAGCGCTCAGAAATAAAAGTCTTTCCGGATGCCCAGAACTTAAAAACATCCTGCCATTCATCAGGCTGCACACCTGCAATAAAACCAAAGGTTCCAAGATTCACCGAAAAAACAGGCACACCCAGGGGCGACATAAATCTTGCGGTTGACAATACGGTTCCGTCTCCTCCCAAACTGATTGCAAGATCGTATTTTCCCTTTAGTTCGGGAACGACATTCTTTTTTACATAAAAAATTTCTGTACGGATTTTTTGTGAGTTTAATTCAGATTCTATTTCCAGACCCAGCTTCAGGGCATTTTTTTTTGAAGGATTAATGAAAAGAATTACACGAGAGTTTTTTAAATTATCATTACGATAATTTCTTTTCATCGTTTCTCCTAACGGATAGGATTTTCCTACGGGATCAGACTCTCCCTACGGGAGAGTTTGGATTAATTTTGCAATCTTCCCAGCATCATTTGTAGTAAGCCTTGGGTATAACGGGAATAAAACCGTTCTTAATGATATAGAATAAGCTTCCGGACAGTTTGCCTGCGGAATTTTCCCGCTTCCCATAATGGTATTTTCAAAGGCACTTTCTATGATAATATCTTTCCGCCTGGCATATGTTTTTACGTCTTTTACACCCTTCTCCAGAATAAGGGGAAAAGCATAGTTATTATATTCTACTGTTTTACCGCCCGCATCCATTTGGATAAAACGTTTATGTTTTGTTCTAAGAGCTGCCTGTGTATAAAGTGAAGCAATTTCTCCCCGCCTTAATTTATTTTTATTGGATTCCCTGAACTGGACAACTGCCATGGCCGCATTCATATCCGGCAGACCATATTCGGGAGCAAGTTCTCCATGACCGCGCAAAACCATTCCATCCCGCCTCTGGTGGGAGTAAAGAAGGGCACCTCCTCCCGATGTGAGCATATCTTTTTCTTCAAGACCCAATATGTTAAAAACACCTGCTCCGGGTCTTTCACCTTCCTCCGCCATCATGGTTCCAAAACTTTGAGAGCAGTCTTCTATAATGGGGATTCCCAGATCGGAGAATGATAGAATATCGGAAATATAACCAAGAGTATTATGTATTAAAATACACCTGACATCCAGATCGGGGGCTTTTGTGTTAAGCGTTTTTTCTATATTTTCCCTGCCGATACTACATGTTGAAGGCATAACATCACAATACATGGGGACAAGGGAGAGATCTTCCAAAACCTTTTCATAATAAAGCGGCGAAAGCGCAGATAAAATAACTCCCTGACCCGGTTCAAGATTCAGGGATTTTAATGCGAGGGAAAGGGCAAAGACCGGACTTCTAAGAGAAATGCAATAATCAAACTGGATTTTTTCTTTAGCCGTCTGAATCAGGAATTTCGCCTGATCACCTGGACCAATTTTATCCTCCACCATTGCAGTTAAAACTGCATCCATCTCCTTGCGCCTGATAGTAGGAGAATAAACTTCTATTTTCATGGAACTCTTCTTATCTGTATAACACAGTTTTACCTGCGCAGGGCTGCTATCTTTTGCAGTTCTTTAGGGTTAAAAAGATCCCTGATGTCAAGAATGATAAGATATCCGCTTTCCTGCCTTACCACTCCCTGAATATATTCTGCTCCAATACCGCTGACCATCTGGGGAGGCGGCTGAATCTCATCTCTTTCTATGGTTACTACACGGGAAACCTTGTCGATAATAACACCGAGTTTCATTCCGTCTATATCTAGAATAACAAAGCCTGATAACAGCTCATCTTCCTCTGAAACTGCGACTTTTTTTAGATGAAACCTTTTATGTAAATTAATAATGGGGATTATTTCGCTACGGAGGTTAAAAATTCCTTCAACATATGTTGGAGCATTGGGAATCGCCCTGACTGTTTGGACACGGACTATCTCCTTGACATCCATTATATTGACACCATATAGCTCTTCTCCAAGCTGAAAAGTAACAAGTTGATTTGATTCAGACATAGATTAACCCCCATTAAAATATACTATAGAACAGGATATTTTTCAAGCCTTTCCGGTTTGAATCATAAAGAGAAAG
>Ga0099364_10002290_pt1 | contig 30640 bp, 29 predicted proteins | sample TergutTh196P3_FD_73070 | JGI IMG/M metagenome (GOLD analysis project Ga0099364, IMG submission 73070) | Microcerotermes parvus P3 segment gut microbial communities from Pointe-Noire, Republic of the Congo - Th196 P3 | ecosystem: Host-associated > Arthropoda: Insects > Digestive system > Gut ...
GCAAAATCGTTTTCTATTACGCGACAGCGAAAATCAGCCATACTCTTCATAGCAAAGGTTTTTACGTTGGCTTTCGTATTTTGCACCATCACCATTCCGTTGCGGTCGTCCTTGTTTACCAACGCAAAGGCGGTATCGGGAAGATTATCGAAAAATGCTTTCTTTGCATCGCGATAGTCGGCAAAAGTCTTGTGATAGTCCAAATGGTCGTGTGTTAAGTTTGTGAAAACGCCGCCGGCAAAATGCAGTCCGGCAATGCGCTGTTGCACAACCGCATGCGAACTGACCTCCATGAAACAGTATTCGCAGCCCTGCAACACCATCAACGCCATGAGTTTGTTGAGTTGCAACGGGTCGGGCGTGGTGAGGGTTGCCTTGCTTTGTTGCCCGTCGATGTAATTTGCTACGGTAGAAATCAATCCCGCTTTGTAGCCCATTTTGCGAAACAGTTCGTACAGCAGCGTTGCCGTGGTTGTTTTGCCGTTTGTGCCGGTAACGCCAACAAGCGTAAGGGCGCGCGACGGATGACCGTAAAATTCCGCACAAATCAGACCTAACGCCGCAGCCGCGTCCTTCACAACAATAAAAGTAACGTCCTGCCGTATAGAATCGTCTATTTCCTCGCATATAACAGCCGAAACGCCCCGTCGTACTGCATCGGGAATGTATTTATGCCCATCGCTCACAGTGCCGCGAATGGCAAAAAACAACGTACCCGGATTGACGTTCCGCGAATCGAAACTTATCTCTAATATCGGGATGTTCAGGTCGCCTGTTACCGATGCTGTCGGGATATTTTTTACTAAATCTATAAGTTTTTTCATGTCGAATGATATTATTTATGATGATTTTTGAAGTTCACGTTTTAAAAAATTTTCAAATACTTTCTTTTCAGGAAGTTTGACAAGATACTTGGACACAAATAGTTGGTCGTCCATTCCTGCAGACGAATATCTGACCAACGTGTCGTTCTTGTCGGAACACAAAACGATGCCTATAGGCGGATTATCACCTTCGCTCATTTCGTTTTCCTTGTAATAACTCAAAAACAGGTTCATCTGTCCGGCGTCTTCGTAACGGTATTCTCTTATTTTCAAATCAATTAAAACGTTGCATTTTAGCACTTTATGATAAAACACCAAGTCAATCCTGTAATGCTCATTGTCAAATGTTATGCGTTTTTGCCGCGCTTCAAAGCAAAATCCGGTTCCCAGTTCGACAAGAAACTCCTGCAAATGGCTCAAAATTTGCCGCTCCAAATCCGATTCGCTGTATTCCGACTTTTCGTCAAAATCCATAAATTCCATTACAAAAGGATTTCTGATGATTTCTGCGTTAGTCTCCGGTTTTTGATTTTTGATTTTTGCGATGATTGCTTTTTTGTTTTTAGACATTGCCGTTCTGAACGCTAAAGAAGTGCCAATTGCGCGTTTCAATTCCCGAACGCTCCAATTGTTTTTGATCGCTTCGACTTCATAAAACAGTCGTTGCAAATCGTCTTCAACTCGAACCAATTCAATAAAGTGCGAAAACGACAGTCGCGACAGCAATAATTGAGGCGATAACACCTCATTATCAGTCGGTTGTAATTTTGCGGACAGTGTCCGCAAAATCTCGTTCTGTACAATATCTTGAGGCTCCAATTTTGCGGACACTGTCCGCAAAATTTCATCATCCTCATTTTCAGTGCCTTGAGGCTGTTTTGAGGTCGTTCGCAAAATCACTCCATCCTCATAATCTTCACAAGTTTCCAATTTTGCGGACAGTGTCCGCAAAATTCCACTTCCCTCATAATCAATGCTTTGAAGCCTTGAAAACACTGTTTTTAAAAAATGCGGATATATTTGGTAAAAATCTTTACAAAGATATAACTGTCGAAAGCGAAGCCCCTTTATATGTGTCAATTTATTTGCTATTTCCAGCATCAAATTTTCGCCATATTTTGCTTTGTCTTCGCCATTTTGCTCGTATTCAACAATATAATACCCAAACATCCAATTTCTCAACGTCAAAAACTGATTGATAGATTTTGCCGCACAACCCTGCAAAACCTCGTGAACACGAGATATGTTATGCACCAAATCATCAAAATTGTTTTTGGTCAATATATCGGGTATTTTATTGTCTGTCTTTTTCTTACGGCTCATTTTAATACAATATTTATCTAATCGTTTTTACAAGTAATCCCTGAATGTATTTCACTCCATTATGGCTCATATTCAGGCCTTTATTCACTATATATCTATTATTGATTTTTTCGCTGTCGCAAAACCGGTTAAAAGCCACTAAATTAACAGGTTTAGGCATATTTTTATATTTACATTCTACCGCAATTTTTTCTTTGAGGTTGTTGAGCACAAAATCTACTTCAATGCCGTCTGAAGTCCTGAAAAACTGTACCGTTCCGCCCGCCGACTTATTTCGCCACAATTCCAGCAAGGTATAATTTTCGAAAATAGCGCCCCTGTCATCCCGAAAATCTATGTCGTTGAAGTTCTTTATAATCATGTTACGTAACCCGATATCACAAAAGAAAACTTTTTTCATTCTTGTGATAGATTTTCTGCGGTTAGCCTCGTAGGGCTCTACCATTTTGATGATATACATTTGCTCTAATAGATAAATGTATTCCTCGCATTTTTTGTAGGGAACGCCTGTTTCGGTCGATAAACTGTTGATATTTACCATATTGCCTATCTGCAAAGCCAGTATTCGCAGCATTTTATTGAACCCCACAATAAATTCGTTTTCTACGTAGTTTCTGACATCTTTCAGCAAGTACGTGATGTATATGTCATTTAATACGGCAACCCTATCTTCGGGCGCAGTCAATAATGCCGCTCTGGGCAATCCGCCGTAAATCAGATATTCCGACAACATATCATTAAGAGGCACGGTCAGAGCCGAACTATCGGTACTTTCGTCAATGCCTAGATAGAGCCGATGCAAATTCTCGTCTTTGAAAGAAAGATATTCCTCAAACGAAAGCGACGAAACTTCGATGGTTCGCACCCTTCCTGCCAAAGATTCTTCTACTTCCTGAAGAATGTTCAAACTCGAACTTCCCGAGCATAAAATCTTGAGCGACTTATGTTTGTCTGTCAGCAATTTCATCATCGTGGAAATTCCTGAAATATACTGAAATTCATCTAACATCAAATATCCTTTCAGGCTATTGTTGAGATACGCCTTAAGATACTGCTCGATGACGGAAAGTTTTTGAAAAAGCGCTGCCACTTCAGGGTCTTGTCCGTTGAGATACAATTTTTTATCATCGACTTCAAACAATTCCATCAAACTTGTTTTGCCTACCTGACGAGCGCCAATCAACACAATAATAGGGACAATTTTGAAACTGTCGGCTATCATTTTTAAATATTTGGTTCTTACTATCATTACTCTAAAATTTAGCGCTCAAAATTACTATTAAATTTTATTTCTACAAAATATTTGCGATATTTTTTTCAATTTTGACAAAAATATCGCAATATTTTTGTCAGTATTATAAAATATCTCGCGATACATTTGTCTAAAAATTAAAATATCTTGCAAGATATATGAAAAACACAACAAATTTATTGTGATATTTTTAGATGTTTCGACAATAAATTCGCGATTTTTTTGACAATAAGCAAAGAATTTGTCGCCTACGAATTGTTGTTTCGCAAATACGCCACAAATATTATATGTTGATGTCGTTTTCATATCTATAACTTCTTTTTATCTAATTCAAAAACCATCAAATACTCCTCATCCTTCTCTGCTATCACTGAAAAGCCCACATTTTTATACATTCTCACTGCATAATTATCTTTTTGCACAGCCAAAGAGCATTTTTTGTAGCCCTTTTGCTTGAGCAATTCCAACATATTTTTCATGAGTTTAGTACCCAAGCCTTTCCCGCGATATTCTTCAAAGAGCGAAATCCCAAACTCCGGCGTATGCTCGTCAATATTTCCGAAACCCCGCACAGCGCCCGACAATATCCTTGTCCACACAGCCCCAACAACCTTATTATCAGCCTCTACAACCAAACAATTATCATCCGGCTTACCGAAATCCTCATAATACATTATTATATTAGGGTCATCTAAAACTGTTCGCGAAACATGATTGTTCATATCTCTATGAAACACTGCATGATATGTAAACTCTTTTAACATACCGTATTCATCCGCCTCCAATTCTCTAATCACGCTCTTCATTTTCAACTTTCAATTTTCAACTTTCAATTTCTAATCACATCCTCAATTCTATCGTTATACTTCCATTTTGCGTTACTCTGCTGCCGGGCGTAATCGACTGCGACGCCACTCTGCCGCGTCCGCGCACTGTCACTCTCATTTCGCGCTCTTCGAGCAGGAACAGCGCATCCTTCAATCCCATGCCTACCACGTTTGGCACGAGGTTGTTTTCCATCGTACGGGGTTTCAATTCGAGTTTTGTGTCGTTCACGGTGGCTGTTACCCAGTTTTCCACGCCTTCTTCGCGCGCTACGGGAATGTTCAATTCGCGAAGCACAAGGCTCAAATTGTCGTGGTTGCCCGATTTCGATTGCGGTATATCAGCCATCATGCCGCGTCGTTCGGGACGCAGGGTTTCGCGCATGTCGGGGTCGGCGGCGAAAATCTTGTCGGCAACCTCGCGAAACACCGGCGCAGCAACCACTCCGCCGCCATAACCATTGGCTTTTGGGTCGTAAATGCTCACAATCATCGAATATTTTGGGCGGTCAGCCGGAAAATAGCCCACGAAAGTAGCGTAATATTTGCGGTCGCGATATCCGTATTTTTCGTTGGCAACCTGCGCTGTGCCGGTTTTTCCGGCTATCTGATACAAGTCTGTATTTATTCGTTTCGCTGTGCCGTATTCTACCACTGCCTCCATCATTCGACGCGCCTGCCGTATAGTCGAAGCAGAGGCTACAGACGACTTAATAACTTGTGTGTCATACGATTTCTCAACAGAGCCGTGGCGCGTGAGTTTTCTTACAAAACGCGGCTTAACCATACGTCCGTCGTTGGCAACGGCATTATAAAACGTCAAAATCTGAATTGGCGCCATGCGAAGTTCATATCCGTAAGCCTTTTGCGTAAGCGACAAGCCAGACCACAAACGATTGTCGGGATATTTTATTTCTGGAGCCGCCTCGCCGTTAATCTCAAGTCCAAGTTGCTGATTGAGGTTCATTGCATAGAGGCGGTCGATAAATTGACGCTCTTTGCCGCGATAATGGCGGTCTACCCACTTTGTGACACTTATATTCGACGAGTGTGCAAAAGCCTCTTCCACGTTGAGCCAGCCTAACGTTTCGCGTCGTCTGTCATCGGTAACGCGTTTTCGGTGAAAAAACACCTCGCCCGACTGTCCATTGTCAATAGAATCAGTCAGTTGTAGTTTTCCATCTTCAAACATTGCCATATATGACATTAATTTAAATGTAGAGCCCGGCTCGATGGATTCGCCAAGCGCATAATTGTAAATTTCGCGGTATCTGCCCGAGCCGTCTCTGCCAAGGTTGGCTATTGCCTTTATTTCGCCGGTTGCCACCTCCATCACTACTACCGAGCCGTGTTGCGCGTTGTGATACTGTAATCGCCGTCGTAGGCTTGTCTCGGCAGCGTCCTGCATGTTCACGTCTATAGTCGAAACCACGTCGCCGCCATCTATGGGGTCGGCTGTGTTTAAGCCTCCTACGGGAATTGTGACGCCTCCGGGCAATTTCTGCACTAACCCTACGCCAGCCTCGCCGCGCAACCACGTGTCAAATGCGCCCTCCAAGCCGGGATGATTTCCGTGCGGGTCTTGATTGACGTTGCCGATAGTGCGCGCCGCCAAACCCGCATGTGGCTGCATACGAACGTAGTTTTGCACGATAATCAGACCGCCGGTGTTGCGCCCAAGCCTGAATATAGGAAAATTCTCTATATCTTTCATTTCGTTGTAGTTCACGCGTCGTTCTACGAGATGGTATCTGGCTCCGCTACGGCGCGCGGCAGTGATTTCCTGCTTATACATGGAAGCGGGTTTTCTGCCCAGCAAGCGCGACAAACTTTGAGCAAGCGCATCAATACTGTCGTTAAAAATTTCGTTTGTAAGTCCGGCAGCACGTGTATCCATGCGTATTTCGTACGATGGCATCGAGGTCGACAGCAAACGACCATCGTAGGCTAAAATGTCTCCACGATTTGGCGCAATCTCAACAGCGCTAATACTTTGCACCCGTTTCAGAGAATCCAAATGGTCGCCCTCTTTTACGTTCACGTAAGTTGCCTTCGTAATGATAGACATAGCAACCAAAGCCATTACGAAATAAATGATTTTTACGCGAAATAATATGTTACTTTTGACTGACATGATTTATAGATTTTTGATTTTCGATTTTTGATTGACTATTTTGATTTTTGATTGACTATTTTTTTGGTTGAGAGTATTTTTCAAGCATATACGATAATTCCTGTTCTACTTCTTCAATTGTTGGCAACGCCGATTTCAGTTCTTCGGGAACAGCCTTGCTCAACTGATAATCGCTCACTCCAATTGGTTGATTGTAGCCATCCAAAGCATATTGAGCCACAATTTCGCTCTTCCCGCGACACAGCAACAAACCTATTGTTTTGTTATCATGTTCGCCTTTTAGTTTGTCGTTCACCACGTTAACATAAAAATTCAATTGCCCTGCATATTCCGGTTTGAATGGCGTTGCCTTCAGTTCTATCACCACAAAGGCGTGAAGTTTAATATTATACAGTATCAAATCGACAAAAAAATCTTTTTCGCCTATTTGAAAATGCTTTTGACGGGCAACAAACGCAAATCCGGCGCCCATTTCCATGAGATATTTTGTAACATGGTTTACCAATTGGTCTTCTATATCTCGTTCATCGGCTCGTTCCTTAAAACCAACGAGGTCAAATATATAAGGGTCTTTCAGCAGATAGTTTGCCAAATCGCTTTGAGGCTCGGGAAGTGTAGCAGTAAAATTATTGACTTTACGGTTTTCTATTTGCCGTCGAAACAAACCGTCTTCTATCTGCAAATCAAGAATATTTCTACTCCAGCCAAATTCAACTGCCTGTTTCATATACCAGTAACGAATTCCCAAAGGTAATTTTCTGTCCATCAATACCATATGGCTTGCCCAATTTATTTTGGAAATTGGCGAGTTTGAGAATATCATCTCAATTTTATCAAGGGATTCTTGTGTAATTTCAAATAACGTTTCCTGCATGTTTTTAATTTGGGCAGCAGGTTGCTGCCCAATTATATTATCCTCTGTATCAGCACATTGAATTTGGGCAGCAGGTTGCTGCCCAAATTCATAACTGCCCGAACTGTCCGAATCGGCAATTTGTGTAAGAGGCTCTTGCTCAATTGTATTGCCCTCTGTATCAGCACATTGTAATTGGGCAACAACTTGTTGCCCAATTTGGGCAGGAGGCTCTTGCCCAATTTCATGTTCGTTTAAATTTTTTGCTATCGTGAGAACTTTTTCTATGGTAGGCATTTCCAATTCCTTGTCGGAAAAAATCAATTGAGCAATGGTACTTATAGGATACAATTTAGCAAATTGACACATATATTTTAGATTTCGTGGCGAATAACCCTTCTTGTCGGGATATTTTTCGCGTATATTTTTATAAATATTGTCGATGACCTTGCCGCCCCACCCCAATCTCTTTTGATGAAACAGTATGTAATGCCCTAACTTCCAATAATGCAGCAACATCTGCACATTGGCAGCCGAAACAAGCCTCACCTGCGCACGCTCTATTTCCGAACCAATCGTATTGATAAATGTATCAAAATATTTTCGTTCCGAGTGTATCATCATTTATTTTATTTTTTTACGTTGTTTGGATTCCACAGCCTTAATACTTTCTGCAACAGGCAATTCTTCGGGCATCGTGCCTCCTAATTCCTTAATTGTTTGGCGAACTTTAGCGCCTACTTCAAAATGAGTTTCATTTGCCTTGTTTTTGCCTTTTATTTGTTCGCGTCGAAGTTTCTCTTCAGTTTGAGTTGCTCGAAACAGGTTGGCTGCTAACTCTGTACTACCCATGTGGTCGAGAATTTTCTGACTTTTCTTTAATCCCTTGCGTTGATGAATATCTTGTGCGCCCAAACCGCCGTATAAGCCTTTGTAACCATGGTTTTGGAAAATTGCGTAATCGCGCGATTCGATAACCCCGGCATCTTTAGCGGCATCGGCAAGTTGTATGTTATGTCGTGTCAATTCATTGCGCAAAAACAAACGCTTTTCATCTTCCGTATTCAATCGCGCGTATTCGTTCATTTGCTTGATTTCCGCAATACGCGTCTGAACGGCAAAATATGTTTGTCCATTGGCTACAACTTCCTTGCCGGGGTCGGCGTTTTGCACTATCAAATAACAGGCATAGCGAGAGAGTTTGACGGATTCCAATGAACGTTCCGTTCCAGAACCAATAGAAACCATTTCGAGCATATCCTCGAAATGGTTTTCAATGGGATGCCCACTATTCTTACAGGCTATTTTTGCCTTTTCTATTACAGGCAGAAAATGTCGATATTCAGAATATTCCAAGACTTTAGTCATATCTCGCGCCGTCCAAAACTCAACGCCATGCTTATCTACTCTCCTTATCTGCTCAAAAACAGATAGTTGTTCTTTTGAAATTACCTTTTCCATTTTTTATGCTTTTATGTTATTGCTTGATTTACTGATATTTAACGACAGACCATATCGAGCACATGCTCGATATGGTTTTGGTTTTATTATTGATTTACAGTAAGTTACTCTGAACATTATATCGATGATATCCTCGATGTGATACTCGACCATATCGAGCACATGCTCGATATGGTTTTTGACTGTATGTTCTTGTATCATAACCTTTTCCATCTTAATTTCTGATTTTATAGGGTGGTGTTTCCGATACTTGCAAATCCAACCTGCTGTTTCTAACCATCTGTTGCACAACCGATTGGCGATTGATATACATCAAATCGGCGGCGGTGGTTATCGATTCGGCGCGTAGTTCCTTCACCTCGCGCTGAAGATGCGTGATTGAACGCGCTACCTTTTGGGCATGGTAGGTATTGCCGATATACACTATTCCCAAAAACGTCAGCCATATAATAAAGCCTATGTTTTTCAGAATAATACCGCGCGTTAGCAACGAGCCATTAAAAATATCACGAATGGAAGTACCCTTCAATTCATCGGTCTCTTGCTGAATGTTTTCAAACTCTTGATTTTCCATTTTTCTATTTTTGATTTTCTATTTTCTATTTTTGATTGATATTCTTATCTCTTCATTCTTAATTCTTAATTCTTCATTCCCATTCTCATTTTTGCGCTTCTTGCCCTGCTATTTGCCTCTATTTCGGCATCGGTCGGAACAATTGCTCTGTTATTCAGCGCTTTGAACGGCACATCCACGTTTCCGTAGACATCTTTTTGTGCCACGCCCTCGAACATTCCGTTTTTGAAGAAATTTTTCACCAAACGGTCTTCCAACGAATGATAGGCAATTACTACCAATCTACCGCCTTCTCGCAACAATTCAACGCTTTGCGTAAGCAACGTCATCAGACATTCCAATTCGCCGTTCACTTCGATGCGCAATGCCTGAAAAACTTTTGCAAGATACTTGTTTTCAGCGCCTCGCGGGATACATTGTTTTATAGCCTCCACGAGTTGTCCGGCTGTTTCAACGCTTGTATTTTGCCGCGCTGTTACAATTTGTCTTGCAATGCGCTGTGCATCCGTCAGTTCGCCGTATTGTGCAAAAATTTCTTTCAAGCGATTTTCCGAATATTTGTTTACTACCTCCTTTGCGGTTAGTTTTGCGGCAACGTTCATACGCATATCCAATGGCGCATCGGCAAACCGGAACGAAAACCCCCGCGCAGCATCGTCAAAATGATGCGACGACACTCCCAAATCAGCCAAAATGCCGTCTACCTGCCGGTATCCATGATGAGCGAGGAAATTGCGCAGATAACGGAAATCTCCGTGCTGGGCAATCATACGCGCGTCATCGGGCGCATTTGCAAGGGCTTCGGCATCGCGGTCGAGAGCTATCAGACGACCATCCTCGCCAAGCCTGTCAAGTATAGCCCGCGAATGACCGCCTCCGCCAAGGGTAACATCAACGTAAACCCCATCGGGACTAATATTCAGTCCGTCAACGCTTTCGGCGCACAATATTGGTGTGTGATATTTCATAGCCTGTCGTTCAATTTAAATTACTACGTCGCCCATTAAACTTTCGAAACGATTTTGCTTTGTTTCTTCGTCGCCGCCACTGTTATAATACAGTTCGGGCGTCCATATCTCGACTTTTCCCCAGTGACCTGAAAGCACGGTATCGTTCGCAATATCAGCCTGCTTGAGCAAACGTCCGGGTATCAATAATCGTCCGGTGGGGTCGCACTCCACTTCGGTAGCGTCCATCCTGAAATCGCGCAGCAACTGCCGGTATTCACGGTTGAAGTACATATTTTTTTTGTTGATATTTTCGTTTAGACGTTCCCACTCTTCCAAAACGTATAACTCTAAACACTTAACATACAGGTCTTTTTTGATGACAAAACGATAAGCCTCCCGGTCGCCCATCTTCTTACGAAAAGCAGCCGGAAACATGATACGCCCTTTAGCGTCCACCTTACAATCGTATGTGCCATTAAAATTTACCATAAAAAATATTACAAAAAATTCAAGCCGCAAAATTAAAAATAAAATTTACCACTTCCAAACATTTTTTGTAAAAATCTACCATAATTTTACACATAAATTTTTTAGTGCGGCGACATGTAGCTTATTTTCTGATATTTACGAAAATGCAAAAAAAACAGAAATACTATTTTTTGAAAAAAAATAAAACACACAATAAAAGTGTAAAACTTACGTTATACTTTTTTGATTTTATTACCTTAACATAACATTAAAAAAGCAATTTGATGAATAAATTAATAACTATCAGTATTTTAGCAGCATTATTTATGGCTGCATGTACGTCGACGCCATCGTCTTATGTCATTGAGGGCGTTGCGCCCGATGATTTGTACAACGACCAGATAGTGTACATGATTGACATGGATACGCGTGATATAGTGGACAGCGCAGTGGTTGTTAGCAGAAAATTCACTTTTACTGGCTGGGTTGAAACACCCGTTGTTCAACAGTTTAAGCTGGCCCAAATTTCTGCTCCGTTTATACTCGAAAATGGGAATATAAAGGTTGATTTGTCAAATCCTAAAGGCGTTAGAGGCACACCTCTTAACGATGAACTGTCGAAGTACTTGACAGTAGTATCAGTTGCGCAGGAAGAAAGGGACGCAAAACTTGCCGAGATAGCCGAGTTGGAGGACGATGAACGAAGAAGCCGCATGGAAACTATCGTCAGACAGTACAGAGAGAATGTTACGCTTATAGCGACAAGAATCTTCAATGCCAATAAGAATAACGCATTGGGTGCATTAGTGCTGTTAGATAGCTCAACCTCTCTTGAACCTGACCTTTTTGACGCTCTTTTTGCGCAAGGCGGCGAAGTTGTGCAGAATTTTAGCCGTCTACAGACAATCACTGTAGTCAATGAAGGATTAAGAAATACGGCAGAGGGAAAGCACTTTGTAGACTTTACCATAGAAAATGGCGCAGTTGACAGTAGTAGCGTGTCGTTATCCGACTTTGTTGGAAAAGGCAAGTACGTATTAGTTGATTTTTGGGCGTCTTGGTGTGGTCCGTGCATAGTCGAAAAACCGGTACTTGTAGACGTATTCAACGAACATGTTGGCGATGAGTTCGATATGGTTGGAGTTGCTGTGTGGGACAAGCGCGAAGATACTCTAAATGCAATAGAAACGCACAATATAGAGTGGACACAAATTATTGATACAGGTACAATTCCAAGCGTACTGTACGGTATCAGGACTATACCTCAAATAATTCTTTTCGGTCCCGACGGAACAATTATTGCCCGTAATTTGCGTGGTAATGCCTTGAAAGCTAAAATTGCCGAAGTTTTATGCGAATGTAATTAAATAAAGTAAAACATGAAAATTGCTAATCGTTGGAATAAACTTTGGATAGGATTATTGTTGGGAATATTGCTGCCAACGCTTGTGTTACTCGGAATATACACAGTTGGGTATGGCGGAAAATACTCGCTTGCGGATTTCATCAGACAAACATTTATGATTCAAATTTTAACAAAAATGCTATGTTTGTGCGTTGTTCCTAATCTTGCAGTTTTTTATTTTTTTTTGAATCGCGAGTTTTGGTACGCTACGCGGGGCGTAATATTAGCAACGTTATTATGTACTTTGGGCATCGTTATCATTAATTTCATGTTTTAATAGTTGGCATGAAAAATTCAGTAACTATCGCCATTGCATCAACGTTCATAATTGCAGCTTGCGGTTTAGCGCCAAATTCGTACACGGTTGAAGGCATTGTTCCCGATTTTTCGCACAACAGCAAAATGGTGTATATGTACGACATTCACGACAATAAACCGATTGATAGCGCAATGATTGTAGACGGAAAGTTCAAATTTGCAGGTAAGGTTACTGAATCCACTCTAAAACGGCTTGATTTAAACCGCATTACTGTCGATTTTATACTCGAAAAAGGGAAAATATTCGTTGAAATGGCTTATCCTGAAAATGTCAAGGGAACGCGATTGAACAATGAACTATCGAAGCTTAGAACTGAAATTGCTGTTATAGAGGAAGAACTTTGGGAAAAAATTTCTGAAATAACACATCTAGACAATGTAAAACGCAAAAAACAATACGACGAAATTCTTGAACAATACAGAGAGAAAGCTATATCACTGTGTACAAAATATTTTAACAAAAACAAAAATAACGCGCTTGGAGCATACACATTGATAAACACTCCCGTCTCAGGCATGCATGACGTAATAGTCTCATTATATGAACAATCCGGCGATTTTGTGCGCAACTACGCACCGGTACAAAACTACGTCAACACAAGTTCTGCAAGAAGAAAATCGACAGATGTCGGTATGCCATTCACTAACTTTACCATTGAAAATGGAAACATCGACGGAAGCGAGGCATCGCTTTCTGACTACGTGGGCAAAGGCAACTATGTGTTGGTTGATTTCTGGAATACTGTCTGTCAGCCTTGTATTGCCGAATTGCCATTGCTTTTTGAACTTTATGACAAGTACAAAAACAACAACTTCGATATTCTTGGCGTTGCTGTTTGGGAAAAACGCGATGTAACTATCGCAGGTATAGAAAAACATAAAATACCTTGGCAACACATAATTGACACAGAACACATTCCTACCAGATTGTACGGCATTGAAGGTATTCCTCATATTATTCTGTTTGGACCAGACGGCAAAATACTTGCGCGAAATTTACGAGGAAACAGGCTGAAAGCAACACTTGCCGAATTTATTAAATATTAAAAAACTAAAAATAAAATCTAATATCATAAAATATGACACATTTCACATCAATACACGATGTTAAAAATATTAAAAGCCTTCTGCAAGAAGCTTTTTCTATTAAGGCTGAGCCGTTTAAATATGAAACCATTGGCAACCATCGCACAATGGGTATGCTGTTCTTTAACCCGAGCCTTCGTACACGCCTGAGTACCCAAAAAGCCGCAGAAAATCTGGGGATGAAAACGATGATACTCAATATTAATGAAGACGGATGGAAGATAGAAACAGAGTTTGGAGTGGTGATGAACGGCGACAAAGCCGAACATATTAAGGAAGCGGCAGCTGTGATAGGGCGTTATTGCGATATAATTGGCATACGTTCGTTCCCAACGCTTAAAGACCGTGAAGCCGACTATTCCGAAGGCGTTATCAACAGCTTTATGCAGTATGCCGGAGTTCCTATTGTTAGCATGGAATCGGCAACACGTCATCCATTGCAGTCGTTTGCAGATATAATTACTATTGAACAGTACAAACCTACGGAACGTCCGAAAGTACTGCTGGCATGGGCTCCGCATTGTAGGGCGTTGCCGCAGTCGGTTCCCAATTCATTTGCCGAGTGGGCTGTTGCGGCTGAATACGAAGTAGTTGTGACGCATCCCGAAGGTTACGAACTTGACCCAAAATTCACAAAAGGAGCCACAATTGAATACGACCGCGAAAAAGCGTACAAAAACGCAGATTTTGTGTATGCAAAAAATTGGTCGTCATACAACAATTATGGAAAAATTTTGTGCGAAGACCTTGCTTGGACTTGCAACTCCAAGAATATGGCTTTGACCAACAACGCAAAATTTATGCACTGTCTGCCTGTACGCCGAAATTTAGTCGTGTCCGACGAGGTAATAGACAGCCCGAACTCAATAGTTATAGAAGAAGCCGCTAACCGTGTAGTATCAGCGCAAACAGTGATTCGGGAAATATTAAAGACGATATAAATATAATATTTTTAAACTCTAATGCACTATGAATAAAATTCGTGTACGTTTTGCGCCAAGCCCCACCGGACCACTTCACATAGGCGGAGTGCGCACGGCGCTGTACAATTATTTGTTTGCCCGCAAACATGGCGGCGATATGATTCTTCGCATTGAAGATACAGACCAAGTACGTTTCGTGCCCGGAGCCGAAGAATATATAATTGAGGCGCTAACGTGGTTGGGAATAAAGTTTGATGAAGGCACACACGTAGGCGGTCCATGTGCGCCTTATAGACAATCTGACCGAAAACAAATATACCGAAAGTATGTAGACAAATTAATTGACGATGGCTGGGCGTATTACGCGTTCGATACACCCGAAGAACTTGACGTCAAACGTAAAGAATTTGAACTTGAAAAGAAAAAATTTCAGTACGACGTTTCAACACGCGAAACCATGTGCAACTCGCTCATGCTGACTGATGTTGAAGTAAAAAACAGGTTAGCCTCAGCAACGCCATACGTAATACGCTTTAAATTTCCTGCCAACACAGACGTTACTGTAAATGATTTAGTTAGAGGCACAGTAACTGTAAATTCTAATTTGCTCGACGACAAGGTGCTTTTCAAATCAGACGGAATGCCTACCTATCACTTGGCAAACATCGTAGACGACCACACAATGAAAATCAGTCACGTCATACGAGGCGAGGAGTGGCTACCATCTGCGCCTCTGCACGTTATGCTTTATAAGGCTTTTGGATGGGAATCGACCATGCCGCAATTTGCTCACCTGCCTTTGCTGTTGCGTCCCGACGGCAATGGAAAATTATCCAAGCGCGATGGCGACAAGCTTGGGTTTCCGGTGTTTCCATTGCAATGGACTGACCCTGCCACTAAAGAAACCTCGTCAGGATATCGCGAAAGCGATTATATTCCCGAAGCGGTAGTTAATATGCTGGCATTGCTTGGATGGAATCCGGGCGTTGAGCAGGAAATATTCAAAATGAACGAACTAATTGAACAATTTTCAATTGAGAGAATAAGCAAGTCGGGAGCCAAATTTGACTTAAAAAAAGCGCATTGGTTTAATCACGAATATCTAATCGCAAAAACCGACAAGGAAATTGCGGAAATGTTTGCTCCAATCTTGTCGGAAAAAGGAATAGAAGCCCAACCGGATTACATTGCAAAAGTTTGCGGATTAGTAAAAGTTCGCGTAAATTTTCTGTTTGAAATTTGGGAAAAATCTTCGTTTTTCTTTGAAACGCCACAAATATACGATGAAGCGGCAGTGAAAAAACACTGGAAGGAAAAAACTTCGTCTATTATGCAAGATGTGAGAAACATACTTGCAGAATTGGCTGATTTTTCAGAAAAAAATATCCATGACGCACTGCAAAACTATTCAGAAAAGAATAATCTAGGTATAGGACAAATAATGATTCCTTTGAGAATTGCATTAGTGGGCGGAACTTTTGGACCGGATTTACCTATTATTGCCGTCATGATTGGAAAAGATGAAGTGACAAAACGGATTGAAAAAAAGTTAGCCTTGATGCAATAAATCATTAAAAATTCTGTTAGTAAAGAAGAATGTTAAATATGTAAAAAGCAATGAAGAAAGTAGCTTTAACTGTTTTTGTGACTATCTGTTTAGTATGTCAAACTCATGCCCAATCCCGTTTTGGAATAAAAGCAGGATTAGACTTTGATAATTTTACTAAAGTTGATGATGTAAAAAACCATTTGGGTTGGCGTTTGGGAGTTATGCAGCAGATAATAGTACCGGCAATAGGCACGGGCGTTCAAGTTGAATTGCTGACAACTCAAAAGAGATTGGATATAGACGGCGATGCGCATAGTTTATGGTATCTGCAAGTACCGTTCAACCTTCGATATGAGATGAATTTTATGCCCGTTCGCCCCTACATTATAGCCGGTCCGTATTTCAGATGGCTTGTTAACAAAAGCGGACCCAAGCAAGAAAATTTTGATATATCAGATTGGGGCTTAGGAGTTGGCGCAGGAGTTTTAGTATTTAAGTTTCAAGTAGGGTTGCGTTATTCGTGGGGAATGTCGGACATTGCTCCGCCACAGATAGATGTTCAACCCGAAACATTTACAATTTCATTGGGACGTGTATTTTAGCAACTAAAAATGTTGAGACGACTTGTTCAAATATCACTGTTTTGCGGCTTGGTTGCCTTCATAGCGGCTTGCGGTTCATCGAATAAAAATCAGGGACCGCAGTTTAACACGCCGATACTGTATAATCCAACCTCGTCGAGCATTCATCCAAAAATTGGTATTCACCATATTTCCAACAATGAATCGCAGTTGTTTGTTATGATAGATACCAATGAGCTGCTTGTTAGCGAAGCCAATCCGGAAGGAACCCCAAGAGCGGATGTAAAAATAAGATACGAACTGTATGACTGTACGGACATTGCTAACAATAAGCTAATTAGCGACAGTTCAACATTTATTAACTTTGTGGAAATTAGACAACAACAAAGAATAGTTGTCTTCCCTATAACAATCCCTGCTGAACAAGGGCGACGCTACATGCTATTAGTGCAAACATCTGATTTGCAGCGACGTAACACTATCAGACAATTCATGACTGTAAACAAAACAAGCATACATTCGGGACAAAACTTTAAACTGACCACAGTTAACGGCAGCCCTAAGCTTGAAAATACAATCAGAAACAACGAAATATTCCGTATAGAATATCGGCGCAGACCTATTGACAAACTGTTCATAAAATACAAAAATATTTCGCAACCATTAGCTACAGCGCCCACTGCCCTTGCTGCGATAGACAAACTCGAATTTGAGCCCGACAGCATTTGGGAACAGGCATACAGCCCCAACACTAACTTCATGTTCGGCTACGAGGGACTATACCTAATACAATCCGACACTACCCAACAGGAAGGTTTATTGTTAATGAATTTTGGCAATACGTTTCCTTTCGAAAACCGCACAGCCCAAATGGTGCTACCAATACAGTATATTCTTACCGACGTAGAGTTTCAAAGACTTACACAGCAAGGATGGGAAGAGCCCAAAAGAATGATGGACCATTTTTGGCTTTCGGCTACCGGCAGCACAGACAGAGCCCGAATGATGATACGCGTATTCTACACGCGAATGTCATACGCAAATCGATATTTTACTGACTTCAAGGAAGGTTGGAAAACTGACCGTGGCATGATTTATATGATTTATGGACTGCCAAACAACATACACAAAGGCTCAGATTCTGAAACATGGGAATATGTGCGCAGACAACGCGCAGACCCCCTAACATTTGTTTTTGAAAGACATCCGTCAAATTACACCGAAGAATATTTTGTGTTAAGAAGAGGCGACGCTCAACCAACTTTTTGGAGACAGGCAATTGACAGTTGGCGACGAGGAAGAATATTTAGTATCAACGATATGGACTAATAAATAATAAAAATTATCAACAAAAAATCATTTATTTTTTTTCATGTCAAAAAAAAGGGTTAACTTTGCAGTCCAATGAATAGTAAAATATACATACTAATAATTGTTTTGGGCAAATTGCTTGGTAGCCTAAGCGCACAGCAGAATTATGTTGTTGAACGCTTCAAACTAAACAATGAGCACAGTAATGAGATTTTTTCTCTTTCAGTTCAAAATGGGACTATCTTTTGCAGTGACCGTAGGACGCATTTTATGGTTAATCGTACGGATACTGCCGACCGTTCTCTGTTTCAGTTTTATTTGCTTACAGCAGACGAAGACGCGTCACCAAGATTGCTTTCAAATAACATCCCGGTCAACTCTCACAAAGTTTCGTGCACGGTAAGTTCCAACGGGAACGAAATGTTTTTTGCTGCCAACGACAATTTAGGACAACGCATTTTTTCAGCCCGAAGGTCAGGAAGCGAATGGGGTAGTATTCAGCCATTTGTACACAATAGCTTAAACTATACCGTTACCCATCCATCCTTGAGTCGCGACGGCTCGCATCTGTATTTTGCTTCTGACATGCCGGGTGGTTACGGAGGCTTTGATATTTACTACAGCGTGCGAACTGTGCGCGGATGGGGTCCTCCGCAAAATTTAGGTCCGGAAATAAATACGTCCGGGGATGAATTGTACCCGTTCATTAAAGGAAACGGCGAACTCTTCTTCTCCTCTACCGGACACGGTTCAATGGGCGGATTAGACATCTTTTCGGCGCGTGAAATAGACGGTGTATGGGGATTTGTTAAACAGTTGGAAGAGCCCATTAACTCAACCGCTGACGATATTTCTTACACGGTGTCCGACCATGACGAGACAAGAGGTTTTTTTGCGTCTAACCGCGATGGAAACACATTCAATGTATACGCTTTCAGTTCTCTTTTTCCGGTTTTTCCGGCTTGCCGCGAACAAGAAGAAAATAATTACACATACATTTTTTATGAAGACGGAGCAATTCCGGACAGTACAAACTTTACGTTAATGTGGGACTTTGGTAATGGAGACGTTAAGTACGGCGAAGAAGTATGGCACACGTTTGAAGGTCCGGGAGAATATGAAATATTTTTATCTGTGTTCGACGCTGCAACCGGTGAAACACTTAACAGAGTTGCAAATTATTTCTTGGAAGTAGTACAAATAGAGCAGCCGTATATTTCGGCTCCGGAGAACATCGAAACGGGCGTTTCATCAACTTTCAGCGCTGCCGAAACCCATCTTCCCGATATTCAAATTGAAGAATACTACTGGATTTTCGGAGACGGAGCGCGAAAAACAGGCATCCGCACAGAACATACATTCTCCGTGCCCGGAACTTACAGGGTGCAGTTGGCTGTAATTGGAACGACGGGAGACGGACAAACAGTTAGTATTTGCATACATCGTGATATTACAGTTTTATAATAAAAAATGTTAAAAGCAAACACACATATTCATACCCCTTACTCATTCAGTTCTTTTTCCGATATGGAACAAGCTTTCAAAATGGCTGTAGCCGAAGATATTAAATATCTGGGTATTAACGACTTTAACGTGACGGACGGATACAAGGACTTTTATGAGTTAGCTCAAAAATACAATATCCACCCGTTATTCAATATAGAGATTATTGCCTTTTCTAAGGAATTGCAAAACAAAGGTATTCGCGTGAACGACCCCGTAAATCCGGGTCGGTTTTATTTATGCGGCAAGGGATTGAACTATCCGAGTGCGATAAAAGAAAAAAGTAAAATGTTGCTTGCTCGTGTGAATAACGAAAGTCAGCGACAAATGCGTGAGGTACTAGAAAAATTAAATGTGTGGCTACAAGAAATTGACTTAGATATTGTCCTAAATTATGAGTATATCCTCAAACGTTTTGCCCGCAACTCAGTTCGCGAACGACATATTGCTCAAGCCCTGCGCACTGCTATTTTCGAAAGATATACCGAAGATGCGGAGCGCGACAAAGTTCTTCAACGGCTTTATGGAGGCGAATCCTCGAAAGTTAGCATAACCAACGTCAGTAGCCTCGACAATGAGTTGCGCAACAATTTGTTTAAAGCAGGGAAACGGGCATTTGTAGCCGAAGACGAACAAGCATTCGTTACAATTGAACAAGCGTGCGAAATAATTATAGATGGCGGAGGGATGCCATGTTATCCTGTATTGCTTGATGGCGCCGGTGGAACAATAACCGAGTTTGAAGCAGACAAGGAGCTCCTTTTGCAAAACCTGACAAACTTGGGCATTAATTGCATTGAGCTTATTCCACATCGAAACAAATTAGAAATTATGGAGCCTTTTGTTAGATATTTTTATGAAAAAAAGTTTTCTATAACTTTTGGCACCGAACACAATACCCCTGAATTACTTCCTCTTACACCGTACTGTAGCGAAAAAACGCCATTAACGGATTTCCTTCTTAAAGTGAATTATGAGGGGGCAAAATTTATTGCCGCTCATCAAAACAATTCAAGCATTATGCGCAACTAACGCTTTTTTTACTGAGCCGTGTTGTAACAGCAGTTCGCGAGCTTTTTCCTCAGTCAATCCAAGTTCTTCCATTATCATACGTGTTCCGCGAGCTATCAATTTATTGTTAACCAATTGCATGTTAATCATTTTATTGCCCCTTACCCGTCCCATCTTTATCATCAGAGTAGTTGAAATCATGTTTAATACTAATTTTTGAGCCGTTCCTGACTTCATACGCGTACTTGCAGTTACAAATTCGGCGCCAACCATCACTTCAATAGGATATTCGGCAGTTTTTGCCAGCAATGATGCCGGATTGCAGGTTATGCAGCCTGTCAACAAACCATTCTCGCGAGCCTTTTTTATAGCTCCCACAACGTATGGAGTACTCCCCGACGCCGCAATTCCTATTATTGTGTCATTTTCTCCGATGTCAAACCTCTGTAAATCTTCCCATCCTTGTTCTGCGTCGTCTTCAGCATGTTCAATTGAGCGTCGTAGAGCGCTGTCGCCGCCGGCAATTATGCCAATAAATCTGTCTCTTACACCGAAAGTTGGCGGTATCTCAGATGCATCAAGAACTCCCAAACGTCCGCTGGTGCCAGCCCCAATATAAAACACGCGCCCTCCTGATGACAGTCTTTCCAATATGAGTTCAACTAAAGCCTCTATTTGTGGAATAGACAATTCCACAGCTAAGGCAACTCTTGCGTCTTCGCTGTTAATTCCCGTAAGTATCTCGTTTACGCTCATTTTGTCAATTTGCTCGTATACTGACGATGACTCGGTAACTATTATTTGATTCATTTTTTCAATGTTGATAATTCTAATATTTTCTCTTTTAATTCGCCATTATTGATTTTACGTTCTATTAAATTATTCAGCGGCTCATTATTGATTTTACCGAGCCTAATGCCAAACTCGCCGGTTATTTCGGAGATTAGTTCTCTGAAATGAAAGGCTACGCTGCCTGTAAAATGCACCGGCTCCAAATATACTCTTCTGTATTGTAACACGTTTCGTTTAAAAAAATCAGATAAACAGGCTCTTGCCAACGTTTGCATTTCAGGATAAGATAAATTTTTTGAAATAAATTTGGCAAATTGAGCAAGATAACGATTGGGAAATGGTTTTCTATACACGCTGTCTAATATATCATCTGCGGATATTCGATAGGAGTTGAAAAAAAGCTTACAAATTTCTTTTGACATTTGTTTCTTGAGGATATCGGAAATTAATCGACGTCCTAATACGCTTGCGCTGCCTTCATCGCCAAGTACGTAGCCAAGCGGAGGAACGTTATTAATTATTTTGTTGCCATCATAATAGCACGAGTTAGAGCCGGTTCCAAGAATACAGGCAATACCCGGTCTATTATCACAAAGCGACTGAGCAGCCAGCAAAAGGTCAGTATTCACATGTATCTTTGGTTTGTTGAAAAACAGCGACAAAGCTCCGGTAACAAGTCGTTTATTTTCAAGCTGTGTGCATCCGGCTCCGTAAAACCAAATCTCTGCAATGCCAGCACGAGGAAGCAAAAATTCAACTTCAAGCAAATGTAACATATCTTCCAATCCCAAATAAAAAGGATTCATACCGCCGGTGGTGCAATAGCTAACTGTTGCATCGCTACCAACCAACCCCCATTTTGTCTTGGTGGAACCGCTATCGGCAAATAATATCATATTTTATTACAAAAACGCAAAAATAGATAAAATTCTTGATAATTCCAAGCGTTAAAAAAAAATATAGTTTTTTTCAATAATAATTTATATCTTTGTCGCTGAATTATTTAAAGTCCAATTAATTTAATTAAATTATAAATGACACGAAATCAGCTTTTTAAAAATGTTTTGTCTCGCTTTAACGAAACTACCCCGGTAGCTGAAACCGAGTTGAAATATAGTTCCGCGTATGAGTTGTTAGTTGCGGTAATTCTGTCGGCTCAATGTACCGACAAACGCGTAAATTTGATAACGCCCTCATTTTTTGAGCGTTTCCCAGCCCCTGAATTATTGGCAAATGCCACGCATGAAGAGGTTTTTGAATTAATTAGAACTTGCTCCTATCCCAACAACAAAACGAAACATCTTATCGGGATGGCGCAAAAATTGCTTGTTGAACATGGAGGACTTGTTCCCGATACTGTTGAAAAGTTGATGAAATTACCCGGCGTGGGACGAAAAACAGCAAATGTCATCGCTTCCGTAGTTTTTAATTTACCGGTTATTGCTGTCGACACTCATGTTTTTCGAGTCGCTAAAAGAATAGGATTGACAAAAAACGCAAAAAATCCTATGGAAGCAGAAATACAGCTAACACGGTATATTCCTGAAAATATGCGTCCTATAGCTCACCATTGGTTAATACTTCACGGAAGATACGTTTGCACCGCACGAGCCCCTAAATGCAACAAATGTCAGATTAGTGAATGGTGTAGCTATGTTAACAAGCTGTAAATTACAATCGGAATTTCGGCGTTATAGCTTCGCACTGCAAGAAACTGTCTTACCATTTTGCAGCGCAATATGCGAAGAAAAGTTCTGACAAACTCAATCTCGCCTCTGGCTCAAGATTTGACCATCGCTGGAAACTACCAACTTATACTCGATGTCGCCTCTTTCCATTTCAATTACGAAAGTTGTTTGCGTTCCCTTTCTTACCTTTTCGACGTCGTCAAAACGGTATCCGGGCAGTCTTGCTTCTGCTGCATTTCTTACAACTGCAGGCAGTTCGCGTGCGCGAATTTCCTGTTTGTACATCAGCAGGTTGCCGTCTTTGTCATAATAAGCCTCAAACTCGCGAGACCGTACGTCAAATTCGACTTCGTAAATTTCGCCGTTAGTTTCCCACTCCACAGACCGCGCATTAGGGAAATCCCGGTAAAATTTTTGCGACAAAGCGCCATCCACACGCAGATCGCGACTGCGACCGCTGTTGTAGCGCCTGATTAACTCGGCAATTTCGGCGTCGGTATATTTCGTCGAAATTGCAGGCGTTTGAGCGAAAAACGTACACGTAAACATCATCGCCGTAGCCAAAATCAAAAAATGTTTTTTCATATTTTTTTGTGATAAAAATTTGCTGCAAAGATAAAACAATTTTTGAATAAAAACAAAAAAAAATCTTCAGTCCCCATTTTCCGCATTTCAGTCCCCATTTTTGTCAGTTCGGTCATTTTTTCAAAACAGAGCATCGCCGTTCATTATATTTTTGCAGCGTTAAATTTTTTCAAATTCAAATAAAAAAAGAAATATGCAAAAAAGTTTGAGTAATAGAGTAAAGAAGGTTTATACGGGGCATGTTTGGGCAAATACCCGTAACTGTAAAGCCTGTTGGGATTGCGTATCCGCCTGCCCGAAACAGGTAATAGGCAAAACAGGATTTTGGCTGCACAAGCATATAGTTTTCAAAAATTCTGAAAACTGTAATGGCTGCAAAAAGTGTGTAAAAGTTTGTCCGCATGGTGTTTTCAGTGAGGAAATACCTGATATGTATAAAAAAAGAGTAAGCAAAATGTTTTCAAAAAGTGTTTTTATGCTGCTTTTGTCGGTAATTTTTGGCGCAAATACGCTTTTTGCCCAACAGAAAACCATTACAGGTAAAGTTTTGGACGCTTCGGACAATACTCCTGTAAGTTATGCAAATGTGGTTTTGATGACCCCCGACACGACTATCATATCGGGTACAACCACAAATTTTGAAGGGGTGTTTGAAATACGTGTAGAGACGTGGCATGCCGCGTCTCTACATTATGCCGCGTCTATGTTGTCCGTTTCGTTTATCGGTTACGAAAATAGCGTAATCTCAGTTGACGCCCTTTACGACGGCGAAGAATTGGAAATAATGCTAAATCCGTCGTCATTTGGTTTGCAGGAGGTTACCATTCAGGCGCGTTCGGTCATTGTTAGGGACGACCGCAAAATGATTTTACCTTCGCGCGAACAAATCGAAACATCTACCGACGGCGCGGATATGCTGCGAAAAATGCAACTGCCGCAAATTATGGTTGACGCCTTGTCGGGCGAAATTACCATGTCGGGCAACCGAACGGTGCAGTTGCGCAGAAACGGCGTATTAGTCACGCAAGCCGAAATTGCCTCCATTCAGCCGTCGGACATTCTTCGCATTGATTATTACGACGCTCCCGGCGCTCGTTTCGGAAATGCAGACGCCGTGATTGATTATATCACGCGCAAAAAAGAAACGGGCTTGAATATCAACGGAGTTATGACAAACAGCATCGGAGTAAAAAGGTGGACTGCCGACGACAGAGTTTCGATTACGTACAATCAGGGAAAATCGGAATGGTCGGCAAACGCGGTATTCGGTCAACGCAGACAGTACAGAACACGCGAATATGATGAACGCCTTATATTTCCGAATTATGAACTTCATCGGATTGAAGTGGGCGAGCCTGTGTTGTTCAACAGAAAAGACTTCGCCGGAAATTTGAATTACAGTTTTACGGACGATAACCGATTTTTCAACGCCCAATTCGGTTTTAGAAACAATGATTTACCGAACGCTTTTGGCGATAGAAAAACGACTTTATACGAGGCTGGCATTGAGCCGCTTACTATCATTGACCGTAACATTGAATTAAGCAGTTCGCCGTCAATAGACCTGTATTATCAACAGAAATTGAAAAACGACCAACTTTTTGTTTTCAATGTTGTAGGAACCGCTATTTACACGGATAACCGGCGTACATATCGAAAAAAGGACGGCGATATATTGATAACTGATATTTTCGCGCATGTACAAGGCGAGCGTTATTCGCTGATTACCGAGGGTATTTACGAAAAAAAGATGGGCGCGCACAAAATAAACGCAGGCGCTAAACATCTGCAAGCCCAAACCGAAAACCGCTACGGCGGAACGATAAATAGAGATGTGTCCATGAGCCAGTCAGAAAGCCGGATATATGCAGAATACGGTTACAGGGCGGACAAATGGGGCTATATGGCAAACCTCGCCGGAGTTCGTTTGCATTACGGTCAGGGAACCACAAACAGAGAAATATACGCAGTTGAGCCGTCTGCGCGTGTCGTTTTTGAGCCTAACAGCAACACCTATTTTCGTTACGTGATAAATTTGCGGAACAACGCGCCAACATTGGCATCGATGAACAATGCAGAACAAATGATTGACGAATGGAAAATCCGCAGAGGAAACCCTAATCTGGACGCCTTTCAAAAATTAAGTCAAATCCTTTCGGGAGGCTACAATAAGAGCATTTGGGGTGTTGATGTTGCTTTGGGTTACGAGCATGAATTTAATCCCATCATGGAATATGTATTCCTTGAAAATGACCGATTTATACATGCTGAAAAAAACCAAAAATCATTTCAAAATTTCAGTGGCGAATTATCCTTGAAACTGAAACCATGGCGAAACCATATCAGCCTTGCAGTAAGTCCGCGCATCAATCATTTCATCAGCAATGGCGATGATTACCGACACACTTACACTATGCCCGAATTGCGCGTAAACCTTGATTTTTCATACCGCAACTTGTTAGCAAGTTTTACGACCATCACTCCGCCGCGTCAAGTGTACGGCGAGCATGTAATCAAAAGCGGGCAGCAATACACCATCATGGCGGGCTATCGAATGTCTAAATGGTCGCTGATGCTGGGCGTTCTCAATCCTTTTATGAAAGAGTACAAAACGGAACATGAAAGTTGGGCGGCGCTCAATCCGGTCAGTTCGACCATTCACACCACAAACACAACGGCTTATGCCATTCGATTGAGTTTTAACCTGAATTACGGCAAACAATTCAGAGGAGGCAGAAAATTGTTTGAAAATACTGATACAGAAAGCGGTATCATGCAGGGAACGAGGGAATAGAAAAAATGCCAGCGTACAACTGGCGGTTTGGCGCAACGGCGGCAGTAGCCCCGCGGAAAAGGCAGTGCAAAATTGAAAGGTAGTAACCCGCATAAACGGTAGTGGAAGCCGCCGCTGCGCCAAGCCGCTCTGACGTTGGCTGCAAGCGGGCAACAGTGCGTTGAAAAATGACAACGAAGAACAAAAAAACAAAAAAACTAAAAATTTATTTGACGAATTAATCAAAAAAGTGTAATTTTGCATTTTTTAATGGATGTATGAAATTTAGAGAACAAGAGTTTATAAAAGCACTTGAAGCCTCGTTTAAGGCTTATAAAGAGTTTGGAGCAAGAAGTACGGCAAAACTGAAGCCAATTCACAAGTTTTTAGCCGATACTTTGTCAGGTATTTGGGGTAAAACTTACACTATCCATTTTCTTGGAGAAGAGTGTAAGGAGATGACTATTGAAGGTAAATATTACCCAAAAGACATTGACATTACAGTTACAAAGAATAACGAACCTGTCTTTTGTTTGGGAATTAAGTTTGTAACTTCTAATTACAAGCAAAATGCAAATAATTATTTTGAAAACATGATGGGAGAAACGGCGAATATACAAGCAGTTGGAAATCTCCCATATGCACAACTTTTGATTTTACGACGTGAAACTCCTTATTATCTGAAAAATGAAAAAGAAGTACCATCAAAAATCGAAATTATCAACGACAAGGATATTGCCAAATACCTGAAATTGATTTTTGATAATCCACAAGCCCATAGACCTGATTATTTAGGAATTCAACTTATTGATATTGACGAAAAAACAGGAAAAGTATCACTATCCAATATAGATAGTTCATTTTCAAAAGACACAGCAAAGTTTTTGAAGAAAAAATTGTCGCTGAAAAATTTCTTCAATGAAATAGAGACATATAGTAACTATGTAAAAATCAAAAAATAATGGCAAGTTTGGCAAAATCATATTCGCAAGAAAAATTATTTGGACAAGTTTATACTCCTCAATTCATCGTGTGCAAAATTTTGGATGATGTTGGTTACAATTCGCCCGAAATTTTAGGTAAAATGATTATTGACCCTGCTTGCGGTGATGGACGTTTCTTGGTTGAAATCGTAAAGCGAATTATTGAGTATTCGTCAGAAAAGAATTTGAAAAAGAATTTGGAATGTGTGTATGGTTGGGATATTGATGAATTAGCGATAATTGAATGCCGTAAAAACTTGAATAATCTTATCAAAAATAGAAATATTGATATTCAATGGAATGTAAATGTAACAAATTCCATAGAAAAATATGAAAAACCTGATTTGTTTGCTGCTTCAGAGCATCAGAAATTTGATTTTATTGTTGGAAATCCGCCATATATCCGCATTCAACATTTGGAATTAAAACAGCGTCAATATATACAAAACAATTACGATTTTTGCAAAAGTGGTTCAACAGACATTTATATCGCATTTTATGAGTTGTGTATTAATCTATTATCAAAGAACGGAATTTGTGGACTGATTACACCAAATACATTTTTATTTACAGAAACAGCCCGTCCTCTACGACAATATTTTTCCGCAAACAAAAATCTTGTACAAATCACAAACTATGGCGATATTCAGTTGTTTGATGATGCAACAACTTATTCCGCAATAACGATTTTTAACAACAAAAAAAATCAAAATTTTAAATTTCAAAAAGCCATTTCAGAGAAAGTCTTTGAGGAAAAAAATACTGATTTTTCTGAACTTAAAGAACCTTTTTGGCAACTTACTACCGAGAATACAGAAAAAATTATCGGGAAAAAATTAAAAGAAATATGTAACATTCACGTTGGAATTACAACTCTTTGCGATAGTGCATACATTTTTCCAATAGAAGAATTAGGCGAAAAATTTGTGTTGGCAAACACCAAATTGCAAGGTAAAGTAAAAATCGAAAAAAACATTTTAAAACCCATTGTAAAAGGCTCTAAATTAAAACATTCCGAAGAAAAAATAAAAGAATATGTTTTATTTCCTTACAAACAATCAAATGGTAAACATACAATTATTTCGGAAAAAGAATTAAAAGAATGTTATCCGTTTGCATACAAGTATTTACTATCCGTTAAGACAGAATTAGATAAAAGAGACAATGGAACGCCAAACACTGTAGCGTGGTATGCATTTGGTCGCAGTCAGGGTTTAGACACAAGTTTTGGAGAAAAAATCATTTTCTCTCCAATGAATGAAAAGCCAAATTTCGTTTATTATCCAAACCCGGAATGTACTTTTTATTCAGGTTATTGCATTAAAAAGATAAATGGTTTCAGTGTAGATAAATTAATGTTACAATTAAATTCTGACCGAATGGATAAATTTGTTTCAATGTCAAGTCGCGATTTTCGAGGAGGTTGGAAAGCATATAATAAAAAAATTATCGAAAATTTTGAAGTAGTGACATGAAAATGCCTGCAGCCAACTGGCGGTTTGGGTGTGCTACGAAGAGAGAGACCTGACAATCTCTCTCATGCTGATGAAAAGATGATGGAACGATGCTTATCACGAGTATCGCTGACCCATCGGTCACGTTTTCCGAAAGAGGTGACCAAACCATCACTCGCTGCTGAAAGGGCAACCCAACGGTGGTGAACGGAAGTGAAAAAGGGGAGTAATACTCTTCAGGTATGTAATCGAGAGATGAACGAAAGTGAATCGCCACTTAAAGTATCGAAAGCCTCCTTGTAAGACAAAACATCACACACCAAACATGTGATGGACAAGCACAACGGAAATTCGGTTACTGGTTGTGCGTCTGCCGGTACAGAGGCGACATGAACCGATTACAGGCTTTTCATCGGAACGTAGGAGAGCCACAGGAACAATACAAAGGAGTACGCGAAATAAAAGAAGCATCCGGGTGGATGACACTTGGAGTAAGACAGAGGAAAAGGCGTGTTTACGGAGTACCTGCGGCAGTCGGACAAGTTCATAGTAGTGATGAAGGCTGCGAAAGTTGCCGGAGCGAAGGGACTTGGTTATTGCAGTTTTACACAAGAAAGACAACCCGAAAGGGTATGATTAGAAATGAATGTAAACGTAGAAAAGACAGTACCTGTCAGTTTCAAGGAAGTAGTTGATGCCTATGCAATCGCCCGACAGGGTGGAAAGGCATCTGGTATCGACCATGAAAGTTGGAAGGATTTCGAGCGAAACCTCGAAAAGAATTTGTATGTAGTTTGGAACAGGCTGGCATCGGGGTCATATTTTCCCCAGCCTGTACGTCTGAAAATGATACCAAAACCGGACGGGAAACAACGAAAGTTAGGCATTCCCACCATAAGAGACCGAATATCACAACAGGTGATCAAGTCAAGAATGGAAGCCCCAATGGAACGCATTTTTAGCGACAACTCATACGGATACAGACCGGGACGTAATGCCCACCAAGCAATCGAAGCGGTCAATCAATCCAACCGACAATATGACTGGGTAATAGATTTGGACATCAGCAAATTTTTTGACGAAATAGACCATGAATTGCTGTTGAAGGCAGTTTCGATGGTCATAACGGAAAAATGGATGCTGATGTATATTCGCCGTATACTCGAAGCGCCCGAAGCGGACGAACAAGGCGAACTCCAAAGTCGCCAAGGACGGGGCACGCCGCAGGGCGGAGTCATCAGTCCGTTGCTCGCAAACCTGTTTTTGCATTATGCGTTAGACCGATGGTTAGAACTCTATCATCCGCAATGTCGATTTATACGATATGCCGATGATGTAGTCATTCATTGCCGCACCCTGTCTGAAGCCCAAAAGGTGATGCAGGCGGTAACAGAACGTCTGACGTCTGTCAAATTAAGAGTAAACCAAACCAAAAGCAAAATTGCATACTGTAAGGACAGCAGACGACGCGGCGTGCACGAGCACAACAGTTTCAAGTTCTTGGGATTTCAATTCCAACCGAGAACATGCAAAAGCAAGGCAGGGAAATTGTTCCAAATCTTCAATCCAGCCATAAGCGGGGACAATCAAGCCAAAATAAAGGAAGGTATCCGAACCACAGTATACTGGCGCAGTACGAGCCAATCGCTGGAGAACATAGCCAAAGAGTTGAACAGTAAACTTAGGGGCTGGTGTGGATATTTTGCAGAATTTGGAATTAGAGAGTTCAGGAAAACGATGTGTTACTTACAGGAAAAATTAGCCGGTTGGATAAAACGAAAGTACAAGTTACTGGGTAAGAATCAAAACTGGCTGAGACTGAAGGAATACATGAGAATTAACCCGAACTTGTTCCATCATTGGGCGAAAGGATATGTCTAATTTATCAAGCAATAACAGGAGCCGTATGAAGGGAGACTTTCACGTACGGTTCTGTGAGAGGCTCGTGGGTGAAATTCCCGCTTGCCTACTCGACCGCAACGGCGGCAGTAGCCCCGCAAAAAAGGCAGTGCGAA
>Ga0099364_10002291_pt1 | contig 30639 bp, 23 predicted proteins | sample TergutTh196P3_FD_73070 | JGI IMG/M metagenome (GOLD analysis project Ga0099364, IMG submission 73070) | Microcerotermes parvus P3 segment gut microbial communities from Pointe-Noire, Republic of the Congo - Th196 P3 | ecosystem: Host-associated > Arthropoda: Insects > Digestive system > Gut ...
CACCCTGAAAGATTTTCTTTCAGTGGTTCGGGGTGGCCAAGTCCGGCAGTTCCGTTTCGTTGAGTGTCCTCAATAATTTTTTTTAGAGACTTAAATAGCCGCTTATCCTTTTCTTGAACGTCAAAGAATTGTTTAAGAGCGTTCGGCGAGAATTTTACTGACATCATCGTATGTTTTCCCCTCTCCTCGCTCTAACTGGCTGATTGATTCAAGTAAAAACCGCTGATTTACGTCTGTGTAAAATGGGTCAGCATCTGCGGAAATCTCAAATGGTATGCGCCGACATTGTAAAACCTTTGTCACAAAAATATTTATCGCACCCGAAACGCTAAGCCCCATACTATCGCACAACTTCGCAAATTCCTCTTTTTTTTCGGGTTCAAGTCGAATAGTGGTATGATTAGCCATAATGCAACCTCCTTAAAGACATACTATGTATGTAGTATAACATATAGAAACCGTCTTGTCGAAGGAAACGAACGAACAAAATTATGCCATATAACCCCATAGTAAATTCTTTGGACAAATACCTTTGACAGCACGATTACGACGAAAGTGATTTAACCGTAGCGCCTTTTGTTTTCACAACATAAGATATATAATCATAAATATGAAACCTGCAGCGATAAATTTTTCAAAATTTGTATTATGCGCCGTTATATACAGCGCCGCATATATGTTTGCTATGGGCATTATGCCATTTTTGCAGGCATTTACAGAAATATCCCGGCAAATAGCTGAAACTCAATCAATAGCTTCGACACTTGCTATGCTATTGCCGATAATATGGAATTGCTTCACCGCATATTTTATTATCCGAAACGCAGGTATTAGAAGCAAAAAGCTGGTTATCCGCCTGATCATCGTGATGTTTTTTGTGGTGTATTTAGTGCCGCAATCCTTGGGAGCGGAATCAGCCGGCGAACATGGTATGCCATGGCAGGATTTTATACTAATCGCAATACCAGGCTTGGTTTCTTTATTAGCTACGATACCGCTGATGGTGAGATTTTTCCAAAATAAAAACATGGATGAAGCAATCTGTGAACACAAAAAACTCAATACAAAAAACACAGCGATAAGAATTGGGCTTGGCGGGCTGATCGTCGCAGGGGCATATATATTATTTTTGCTTGCAGTACAGAGGCATTTAGGGGAATACCGCATGTTTTACGCAGAAACCGCATGGATGCAAACAGCACACGGGGAAAATATCGCGGGGATATTTTACCCGCTATTTTCAATCCCGCTCTTGCGCGGGATTATCAATGGCATACTCATACTACCTTTGCTTTCGATAATTACCAAAAGCAAGACTAAATTTACAACCGCTATATGCTTGGTTTTCCTTGCCCCGGCGGTCGCTTTTGCAGCGCCCAACCCATTGTTGCCTGATACAATAAGGCTATTGCACATGGCGTCAATGATAATCACCATGCTGCTTTTAGGCATATATATTGGGAATGCCCTGTAGAAGAAAAAAGTCGAATAAACGCAAAAATAAATCAATAATATGATTAAATTGGCAGTATAATTAATATGCCCATTAATTTTAGAAAAAAGGATTTGCTTGCAACCGGTTTGGGCGGCCTTGCCGCCGTAGCGTTGTCCGCAAACGGGGTTGCACCCGATATGGCGTCGTATTCCGGCAAGTTGGTAGAAGGCATTGTAAAAGGGTTCAACTTCGATAAAAAGAACATCACTGAGCGCGAGCAATTAGGCACAAATCTGCGCGGGGCGATATTCGACGCGCTTTCTTCGCATGGAATCGAATTGCCGGACGAGGGGGCAAACGCTGCCCTCCTGAACATGCTGACGCCGGAAAATGCCATATATAACGCGCCGACGGACGATAGGGCAAAATATTTAGAAAACAAAATGAGGGATATTTTATCGCAATTCGATGATTGCGATATGGATACGATCCCATTTGATAAAATCACCGATGATTTAAATGCGATGGTAGAGCGGGAAATACAAAAAGACCCGGTTTTGTTAACACTGGAATACACGAAAAAGATATATGACGATTTAAAATTGGCAAATGATGAGATCCAAAAATTGCGATTAGACATAAGCAATTCACACGATAAAATAGCCGCCGAGCGAGCGGCTGTGCCGCATATGCTCACCCCTGGCGCGGTTTGCTGGGACAACCCATCCGTATTGGGCAGGGACAGCTTTGTCGATGATGTTTGCCGCTATTTGCAAACCGGCGCGCCGCATATCCAACTGGCCGGAATGGGCGGTATCGGCAAAACTGAAATCCTTAATAAAATATATTCGTATTTCGCATCGAAAAAAAACGTTCATTATTTCGATCATGTCGCGTTGTTGGAATACTCCGGATCATTGAGTTCCGATCTGGCCGGGCAAATCGTTGGCGGGCATGATGTCGAAGCCATTTGGCATTTTTTGCGCAGTATTTGTGAAAAATCTTCTGTGTTGTTGATTATAGACGACAAGCGGCTTAATCAAACAGAAAAAGAAACGCCGAAGATACTGGACGCATCTTTTGAAAAATTATTTACATTGCAAGCGACAGTGTTGATGGCTTCGCGAAGAGCGATCAGTGGATTTTCCTGCATTTACGTCGATTTTTTGTCAACAAGCGACTGCATTGATATCTTTCAAAATCAACGCCACAAAGAAACAAGCGGCTCAAAAAGACAAGCTCTGTCTGATAAAGATAAAAACCTGTTGGAAGCAATAATAGAAAACCGCGTCGGCAACAATACATTGCTCGTGAACCGCCTGGGGGCTATGGCGGGCGAATATGGCTGGAATATCAGCCTATTGGATAAAAAACTAGAAGACGAACAATTTGCAATCCAAAAAAGCTTGGACGACGAAGCGCTCCAAGAGGAAATCAACAAACTCTACAATATCTCGGATATAAAAAGCGAAAATGAAAATAATTTATTGCAATCCTTTGCGTTGATATTCCCAAACCCTTATCTCAGCCAAACCAAATGTATACAATGGATGCGCGAAGACGCGAACGTCGATGAAGACCGCTTCCGACTAATGCTCAACGATTTAGTCAAACGCACATGGGTAATGACATATACGGTTGACGACGATGCGGGCGAAGAAACTATATATTATTCGATGCACCAAATGGTAAGCGCCGCAGTATTATCGCAAACAGAAAAAGAAATCAATAAGCATCAAAATCTTATAATCAATTGCCTGGATGATATATCATATAGCGTTAAAGAAATATTTACTAAAGCGCAACCATACATACCCTACGCTGTTTCATTAGCTAACAGTTTCATTTCGGAATATGATACTGGCTTAGCCTCTCTGATGGCATGGATAGGAAAATACGATGATGATATTGCCAATTATCCCGAGGCGCTGGAGTGGTACAATAAAGAGCTTGCCATCTGCGAAAAAGTGCTGGGCACCGAACACCCAGACACCGCCACTACGTATAATAACATCGCTTTAATATATGACAATCAAGGAGATTATTCTAAGGCATTGGAATGGTACCAAAAAGCGCTTGCCATCTGCGAAAAAGTGCTGGGCACCGATCACCCAGACACCGCCACTACGTATAATAACATCGCTTCAATATATGACAATCAAGGAGATTATTCTAAGGCATTGGAATGGTACCAAAAAGCGCTTGCCATTTCTGAAAAAGTATTGGGGACCGATCACCCAGACACCGCCACCTCGTATAACAACATCGCTAATATTTATGACAAACAAGGTGATTATCCCAAGGCGTTGGAATGGCACCAAAAAGCGCTTGCCATAAGAGAAAAAGTGTTGGGAACTGAACACCCTGTCACCGCCACATCGTATAACAACATTGCAATGGTTTATGACGATCAAGGCGATTATCCCAAGGCGCTGGAATTTCACCAAAAAGCGTTAGTCATCAGAGAAAAAGTTTTAGGAACCGAACACCCGAGTACCGCTACCACATATAACAACATCGCTTCGGTTTATTACCATCAAGGCGATTATCCAAAAGCATTGGATTTTTATAATAAAACGTTTACCATCGACGAAAAAGTACTAGGGACCGAACACCCAGACACCGCCACATCGTTTAACAATATCGCAATGATTTATAACAATCAAGGCGATTATCCCAAGGCGTTGGAATGTTACCAAAAAGCGTTAGCCATCAGAGAAAAAGTGCTGGGAACCGAACACCCAGACACCGCCACATCGTATAACAACCTCGCAATGCTTTATGACGATCAAGGCGATTATCCCAAAGCATTGGATTTATATAATAAAGCGCTTACCATTTTAAAAAAAGTATTAGGCCCCGAGCACCCATCCACTACAACTGTACGTAAAAACATCGGATTTTTTCAACGCCGCATACAAGGCGGCGACGCTTAGTCGTTCAGCATATCGAATATGATGTTATTGATATCTTCCTTGAATTTATTCCATTCGGGTTTTTTGATCCAGGTTATCGTGTCAAATTCGTTTTTGGGCATGCTCTGTATTATCTCGGAAATATAGGTAAGTTCCAGCCCGGCTTCTTTTTGCTTTGCTTCGTGGATTATGGACGCCCATCTGAATAGCGGTGGTTATAATAGCCACGGCTAAGGGCTGTTCCCAATGTCAGAAAAAAAACTGTGCTTCGATGTTTATAATTATTTTGACTTAAATTAAAACTAAAACGAAATTCGATAAGCTACTGTGAGCTACTGCGCATTGTCAACCGCGATTATCCTGCGTTGACCTGGGCATGACCATTTGTTAGAATGATGCCATTAATTATATTGGAGGTGGGCGCCGGGGCTGTTCGCCCGGCCGGACTGTATGGAAAAAATAAATGTCGCGCTAACGTACAAATTGATTGAACCGTACATGGATGAATTCACGAAGCTCTGCAGTAAACGATGTAATCTGCATGTGCTCAAGCCCGGCGAAATGGCGCCGTTAATGGAGGACCTGGAGGTCATCATAGGCGCCGCCCCGACGGACGCTGCCCTCTTCGGCAAAGCAAAAAAATTGCGCTGGTTGCAAAGTTCGTCAGCCGGCGTAGACGATTATTGCAAGCTCATCAACAGCACGGGCGCCCCCGTCGTTTTGACGAACGCCTCCGGGGCATACGGGCAGGGCATTTCGGAATATATGATAGCATATGTCCTGGTCATCATGAAAAACCTGCGCGAATACGCCCGGGCGCAAGAAAAAGGGGAATGGGCAAACTACGGCAGGGTGAGGAACATAGAAGGCTCACGCGTCACGGTCGTCGGCATCGGCAACCTGGGCGGGACGTTCGCGCGGAAAATGCACCTGTTGGGGGCGCATGTACGCGGGGTCGAGCCCTTCCCCATGGTTAAGCCCGAATATCTGGACGAATTGATTATGGTAGACAAACTCGACGAAGCGATCGCGGACGCGGACATCGTCGCCCTGTGCCTGCCCAACACCGAAAAGACCAGGGGAATTATGTCGCGCAAGCGCATATTCGCGCTGAAGCAGGGCGCCATACTCATTAATGTCGGGCGCGGGTTCGCCGTCGACCAGGACGCTCTCGTGGACGCCCTCAATGAAAAGCGCATTTACGCAGGCCTCGACGTCACGACCCCGGAGCCCCTCCCGGCGGATCACCCGCTGTGGAAATGCGAAAACCTGTTCCTGACGCCGCACATAGCCGGCGGGCTGAGCTCCGCCCTGGCGCCGGGCTTCATCAGCGCCCTGATCGTGCGCAACATGAAGGCCTACCTCGAAGGCCGCCCCCTGGAAAACGTAGTTGATCTGGAACTGGGCTATTAGTCAGACATACAACGCCTGGTTCGCGCGTTCGAGTCTGTAATGAACCACTGGTAAAATAACACCATGACAAATGGCCTGATTCGCGCGCGAGCCTGCGATGCGAAACGCATTTGCGAGGCGCATTTGCGAAGCGGACTTACAAGACTCATTTACGGGGCGCATTCGCAGGGCGCATTCGCGGGGCGCATTCACACGGTTGCGAGCAGATGGATATGTAAAAAAATTAATGACGCCGGTTCCGGGGCCAACACCCTGGCCGGCGTCGATCATTCATTGCGCGTTTTATACCCCGCTTCGTTGAATATCGTTTGAGCGACCATAAAAGCTAAAGGGCGATAGGCGATATATCGATACATAAATATAGACACCCCCGCGTCCCAGGCTGAATTCGCAGGTGACGTGGCGGCGTATCAGGTTGAAAAACGCCGCCTTTTTGACAGCAGGGATTGCGCAGGCTGCGCTCGCACTAGCTACGATATGATTAGGCTACTGACACCATTGACGCGACCGAAAGGACGGCCATATCTTGAAAAATCGTATAAAGGCTATATCGGGCATCCAGATCAAAATTGTCACGATCATAGTTTTATCTTCATTGCTGATTATCCTATTCAGCGTATCCGCAGGCATCATATATTTGCAAGACAGCATAAAAGCTAGCCAGGAGTACGATTTAGGCTTGGTGGCGCTAACGGCTGACCTATATCTCAGCAGCGAAATAACCCATCTTAAGGAACAGGCATCCAATGCTGCACGCTTGCTTGCCGACGTCGGCGACGCAAGTTGGCATGAAGTCATAGCGCGATTGCAAACCACATATCCGGAATATGTCGGAATGGCGGTTTTAGACGAATATGATGGAATGCTTGTTTCCGGCGGGGAGCTGGCGGCGCCGTTCGACATAGTGGAAAACGAGTACGTAAAACAGGCCTTCGGCGGAAAGGTCACCTTATCCTCCAGCGTCCCGCTCGACGCCCCCGGTAGCGAGGAGAGTCAGGCCGTCGCTTTCTTTCTCGCGGCGCCCTTGCCCGGAACGCCGGGAAAAATATTGGTTCTCACACTCCCGCAACTGTTCTTGGCGGACAGATTGCAAAGCATTGTCGTGTGGGGGGCGGGGCATATTTTCGTTGACGACAGTGAAGGAACCGTCATATCAAACAGGCGGGAAGAGTGGATTTTTAACCGGCAAAACTTTATAAAACTAGCCGAAACAGATACATCTTACGAGCAGATGGCCGGTGTGCTGAGGTCGGGGGCGGCAGGCGAAACCGGGACAGGATATTTTACGATCAGCGACGAGCCCCGCCTATGCGCGTACCGGCCGATTGGCGGCTCGGAGGAAGGCTGGTTTATGGGCGTGATCGCGCCGCTGCATAGCAGCCCTTTCAAGCAACTGGAAACAGGGCTGATTATCGTTGGGCTGCTAAGCTTGGTTCTTGGCATTGTCGCAGCAATTATCGCATCAGTATTCATTAAGAAGCCATTCGACGAGATAGCGGTCCTGAAAGAAAGTGCGGAAGCGGGCTCAAAAACAAAAAGCGATTTTTTGGCTAATATCAGCCATGAAATGCGGACCCCCCTCAACGCGGTGCTCGGGCTTTCGGGGCTGACCCTTGAAATGGATGATTTGAAAGAAGATGCAGTCGTCAACCTTGAAAAGATATACAGCTCCGGTTCCACCCTGCTCAGCATCGTCAACGACATACTCGACATATCAAAAATCGAGGCGGGAAAGCTCGAACTTATCCCCCATGAATACGACATGCCCAGCCTGATAAATGACGTCATCACCCAAAACGTCCTGCGGATAGGCAGCAAGCTCATAAGCTTCAATCTGGACATCAGCGCGGACATTCCGGCAGTGCTGCTTGGGGACGATCTGAGGATAAAGCAGATCTTTAACAATCTATTGTCCAACGCCTTCAAATATACGAGGGAGGGGACAGTGGAACTCGGCATGCGCGCGGAGCGCTCTGATAGCGACGGCACGGTGTGGGTGACGGCATGGGTCAGGGACACCGGCATGGGGATACGCCCGGGAGACATAGATAAGTTGTTTTCCGATTATGCGCAGTTGGACACAAAGGCAAACCGCACAATTGAGGGGACCGGCCTCGGGCTGCCACTAACAAAAATGATGGTTGAAATGATGGGCGGCACGATACATGTGGAAAGCGAATACGGCATAGGCAGCACCTTCTACATCAAGTTCACGCAGCAGTGCAAGTCCGACAAAACCATTGGGGCCGATGTCGTCGAAAATCTAAAGAACTTCAAGCATTCGGACGCCAAGCGCAAACAGTACCTGCGCGTGAAGCGCATAAAAATGCCGTATGCCAGGGTCCTTATTGTCGACGACAACCTCACCAACCTGGACGTCGCGAAAGGCTTGATGAAGCCATATGGGCTACAGATCGACTGCGTGACGAACGGGCTGGACGCCATCGCCGCGTTCCGTGACGGAAAAGCCAAATACAGCGCTATTTTCATGGATCACATGATGCCCGGGATGGACGGGCTGGAGGCGACGCGGCGCATTAGGGGCATAGGGTCGGACTACGCGAAGAACGTGCCTATTATTGCGCTTACCGCAAACGCCATAACGGGCAACGCGGAAAAATTTATGAACAGCGGGTTCCAGGATTTCCTGTCAAAGCCCATTGACCTGCCCCGCCTCGACGAGGCGTTGCGGCGCTGGGTGCGCGACCCGGAAAAGGAACGGGAGCTCCCGGACGAAGGAGCGGCTGCGGATGGTTGCACAGCGGATGCGGATAGCTTCAGGGCGGGAGGCGGCAGTGCAGCAGCGGAAGGCGGCAAGGCGGTAGCCGACAGGGCTGTTGCCGGGAACGGCGTGGCTGCAGCCGACGGGCTGCTGGTTGGCGCCACTGTCGATGGGATGGACATCGTAAAAGGGCTTGAACGCTTTGGAGGCGACGCGGACACATATATAAGCGTCCTGCGCTCATATATTACCAACACCCGCCCAGTTCTCGAGCGCATCAAGGCGGTAAACAGCAGCAGTTTAGCTGATTACGCCATTGACGTCCACGGTCTGAAAGGCTCAAGCCGTGGGATTTTCGCGAACGCGGTGGGCGGTTTGGCGGAGAAACTTGAGGAGGCAGCCAAGGCCGACGACATGGGTTTCGTGGGCGAAAACAATGCGCGCCTGCTCGAAGCGTCCGAAAAATTGATTTTGGACATAGAAGCCATGCTCTCCCCCATCGAAGCGGAAAATTCTAAAGAAAGAAAGAAAACGCTGGACATGGGCGTCTTGAAAAAACTAGCCTCCGCCTGTGAGGACTACGATATTGACAGCATAAACGAGATGCTGAGAGAAGTAGACAGATATACATATGAGGACGCCGGCGATATATTACCATGGCTCAAAGACAATGTCCTGGATGGGAATTTTGATGAAATCGCACAGAAGCTATCAATAATGACCGGACAGGGGGGCGCTTGAGCTTGGACACAAATTTAAACAAAGCTCGAAAAAAAATAATTTTAGTAGACGACATAAAGTCGAACCTCGATCAAGGGCGGGCAATACTCGACCCCTATTACCAGGTCTATCCCGCCACGTCCGCCGAGGCGCTGTTCAGATACCTCAATAAATTCGCTCCCGACCTGATCCTGCTGGATATCGAAATGCCGGAAATGAACGGCTATGAGGCGCTCAAAAAGCTAAAAGCGGACAAATGCCATTCCGATATACCTGTAATATTCCTCACGGCTAAAAACGACGAGCGCAGCGAGCGCGAAGGCTTTGAGCTCGGGGCGACCGACTACATGACAAAGCCCTTTTCGGCGCCGCTGCTACTGAAGCGCATAGAGAACCAGCTCGTGATTTCCGAGCAGAAGAACCAATTGAAAATCGCGCTGAAAAAAGCCGAGCAGGCGAACGAAGCCAAAAGCTGCTTCCTCGCGAACATGAGCCATGAAATGCGCACCCCGCTCAATGCCGTCATTGGCCTGACCGGGCTGAGCTTGGAATACGAAGGGCTGGATGCGGAAACGCGTTCTAACCTTGAAAAGATTTATAACGCGGGCGCGACCCTCCTCAACATAGTCAACGATATCTTAGACATATCCAAGATCGAGGCCGGGGAATTTGAGCTCGTCGAGACAGAGTATGACGTGCCGAGCCTGATAAATGACACGGTCACACAAAACAACATGCGGATCGGCGAAAAGCCGATCGAACTGAAGCTGGACATAAGCGAGGACCTGTTCGCGCGCCTTTATGGCGACGAATTGAGGCTAAAGCAAATTATTAGCAATTTGCTCTCAAACGCCATCAAATATACGCAGGAAGGCATTGTGGAACTGTCCATGCATTGCGATCGGGCGGTGAACGGCGGTAGCGGCGGCGGCATCGACGGTAATGGCAGCGGCGGCGATGGCGGCGGTGGCGGCGGTGGCAGCAGCGGCGGAGGTAGCAGCGGAGATGGCAGCAGCGGCGGCGGTAGCAGCGATACGGCCTGGCTAACTATAAAAGTGCGGGACACAGGTAAGGGCATACGCGCGGAGGACATAGACAAACTGTTTTTAAGCTATACGCAGGTCGATGCGAAAGCCAACCGAAATATCGAAGGCATCGGGTTGGGGCTTTCCATCACGAAAAAGCTGGTCGAGATGATGCGCGGCACGATCTCCGTGGAAAGCGAATACGGTATTGGCAGCATCTTTACAGTTAAAGTGGCGCAGGCATTTGTCAGCGACGTCAGGATTGGCCCAAAGATAATGGAGAACTTGAAAAACTTCAGCTATTCCGACGAAAAGCGCGAATGGAGGATGCAATTCAAGCGCGTGAAAATGCCATACGCGCGGGTACTTGTCGTAGACGACAACGCGACGAATTTAACAGTCGCCAAAGGCCTGCTCGGGCCATACGGGATGCAGGTCGACTGCGTGACCAGCGGGCAGGATGCGATAAATATCATACGCGCCGAAAGTTTCCGGGGCGAGAGCGCGAAGTACAGCGCGGTATTTATGGACCACATGATGCCCGAAATGGATGGGATAGAGGCGACCGGGCGCATCCGGGCGATTGACACGGATTACGCGAAAAACATACCGATTATCGCCCTGACCGCCAACGCCCTCGTCGGCAATGATGAGATGTTTACGAACAAAGGCTTCCAGGCGTTTTTGTCAAAGCCCGTGGACATCGTAAAAATGGATTTGGCGCTAAGGCAGTGGGTGCGCGACAAATCGAAGGAAAACGAGTTAAACGCCGATGCCGATTCAGGCATTGGGAATTCGGTAATAGCCATCGATCTGCCCGATATACAAGGCCTGGACGTCCGCAATGGGCTGGGCATGTATCTTGGGGACATGGGCATATACATGCCGATACTGCGCGCCTATGCCCAGAGCACGCCTGAGCTCATTGAAAAGCTAAAAAACGTCACAGCGGACACCCTGCCCAGATATGCCATCGAAGTCCATGGCCTGAAAGGCTCAAGCGCGGGCATCGGCGCAGAAGATATAAGAGCGCGTGCCCAGGATTTGGAAGCGAAGTCTAAAGCCGGCGATTTGCATGGGGTTCTGGACCTTAATGGCGCGTTTTTGCGCGATGTCGGTAACCTTGTCGACAGTATAAACGACTGGTTTTCAAAGCGGGGCGGTGCGGCTGACAAGCCGCTGCTACATGCGCCCGATCTTTCCCTTTTAGAAACTATGCGCCAATATATAAAAGAGCTTGACGCCGGCGGCATGGACAAAGCTTTGGCGGAATTGGAAAAATCGGACTACGAAGTATATCCCGACTTGTTGCCATGGCTCAAAAAAAGCATTATCGAATCGAATTATGATGAAGCGGCGGTAAAAATATCAAAAATTATTACACGCATCAAAGACGAAAGCGCCGCCCCAAACTAAAACCAAAACATCTCATTCATATTGACAGCATTCGAAACTAATAAATATGTTATGTTATGTTATTTTATGTTACGCTCCATACATGGCATATATGGTATATGCGAATATGTAATCGATATTGCTACAGAACATATGAGACATATGAGCAAAAACGACAGCATGGAAAAAGGCCTCGATACCGTAATAGCGTCGAGGCCTTTTTGGGGCGATATTAATATTAAAACTCATACGTTTTTATACTTAGGGGGCGGGCGGATATGGAATCCGCCCCTACGTTAATGTATACCTGTATGCAATTTATATATGGCCCTGCCCTGCCCTATCTTACCCCAGCGTTATGTTATTGTCTGCTGCAAACTGCTTGATTTGCGCAGAGCGCTCTTCCATAACTTTGCGGCGGCCGGCTTCGTCGAGCTTCTGGTTGAGCTCGGCCAGCCCCTTTTCCGGTTCGACCATGCCCCAGGACAGCGGCTTCGCGTACTCCGTGTCGACATTCGCGATGGCCGCGAGCTCGTTTTTCAAAGCCTCCGAGTTGAACACGAACCCCGGCAGCGGGTTATATATCGCGCGGTTCGCGAACCAATCTACCTGCATCTCGTCCCACTGCGTCCATGCGCCGGCGATGGGCTTGATGAACCTGTCCATGCGCCATGCGGCCGTCCCGGTGGCTGCGCCCGGCAAATACTCCTGGCTGTTTGCGATGACGTTCCCGTCGGGATCGAGCGTCCAGTGCACGCCTTCGATGCCATAGAAGTTCAGGTCAAACAGCGCCTGGTCCTGCCTGATGGTCTCGAGCGCGATGAGGGATCGCGTTATGTCCTTGGCAGTCGTAGGCACGGCTGCACCGCCTTGTATATAGGCCCTCGGACGTATTTTTGTGTCCTTCGGCGCGATCTCGAACCACTCGACCCTCCAGCTCGGCTCATTTTCGTTCATCGTCGCGTATGTGTCCTTGAAGTCCTGAGTGTTCATGATGCAGGCGGCGCTCTTGCCGTTCTTGAACGTGTCGCGCGACGATACGTTGTTCACAAGCACCCCTCTCGTCCAGTACCCTTTTTGCGCCCAGTCGTACATCCTGTATACATACGCCTCGTACTCCGGCGTCTCGGCCAGGGACACGAGCGTGCATGTCGGGTCGTTGAAGTAAAAGCCCTCGAACCCGATGCCGGCAATGACCCCTGCGGCGCCGTAGTTGCTCAGGTCCTGCCCGCCGACGTCCCATGGCACCATCGCGGGCTCATTGTCTTTGATGGCCTGCAGGTACTGCTCCATCACATCGAGCGACGTTATTTCCGGGATGCCGTACTTGTCGCGCAGATCGCCCCTGACGACATACCCGTCCGTGTAGATGACGTTGACGTCCGACGGCACCATGTAGGTATGGCCGTTCACGGAGGCTTCTTTGAACGCCTCGGGGTTCATCTGCTCCATGGTAAGCGGCATGTACTCGTGGAGGTAGTCCTCGAGCGGAAGGTACGCGTTTTTGTAGCACAGGTTATAATAGTCGAGCCACGCAGCCGCGAAAATGAGGTCTATCTGCTCGCCGCTCGCGAGTACCAGCGGGTATTTCGTGTTCGTGTCCGCCCATGTCAGGAACGTGATGTTCATCGTCGTGTTGATCTTCTCTTCGAGCATTTTGTTGAACTCCGCCTGCACCTTTTGGAAGTCAATCTGCTCGTCGCCTGCGAAGTACAGGTTGAGCTCCACTTTCGTGCTGAGATCAAACGCCTCGCGCGGGGTCCAGACGCCGTCAGTGACGGCTGTCCCGGCGCCTGTCTGAGTCGTCGGCTGGGCCTGCGCCGCCGCCGCCGTCGTTGCCGCAGCAGCAGCCGTCGTCGCAGCAGCGGTCGTCTCAGCCGCAGCCGCCGCTGCCGTTGTTGCCGCAGCGGCCGCAGCAGCCGTCGTCTCGGCCGGGGCGTTTTGCGCGGCCTGCCCGCAGGCGGACAGCAGCAACGCCAAAATGAGGGTTGCCAACAATAGAGTTCTTTTCATGCTTTTTCCTCCATTTCTCCCTTACGAATATTTTAATTCCTATGTCTACTGTGTTGTATCGCTATGTTGCGAGCGATGTATCAAGATGTGTTATTTCATACAATGTTGCGTTATGTTGCGCTGAGTTGCTATCCTTTTACCGATCCGATGGTAATGCCGGATATAAAATGGCGCTGGACAAACGGGTACACAAACATGATCGGCCCAATCGCGACGACCGTCATCGCGAGCTTTAGGGACTGCTCCGGCATCTGCGGCATCGGGATGCCGGCTTCGGACGCGACAATCGCCGCGAACCGCACGGAGTTGATCATCCTGTACAGCAGGAACTGCAGCGGGTAAAGGTCCTGCTTCTCGATATACAGCATGGCGTTGTACCAGTTGTTCCAGTAACCGAGCGCGATGAACAGCCCGATTGACGCGAGCGCCGGCCCCATCAGCGGGAGGATTAGCCTGATAAAAATCGAAAAATCGCCCGCGCCGTCGATTTTCGCGGACTCCGTAATGGAGTCCGGTATGGAGCGCGTGAAGTTCCGCATTATAAGGATATAGAAAACGTTCATCATGCCGGGGAGCAGCAGCGCCAGCGGGTTGTTTTTCAAGCCAAGGTACCTAATCATCATAATGTAGCTCGACACCATCCCGCCGCTGAAAAGCGTAGTGAAATAAAAGAAAAACGCGAACCTCCCGCGATACTTAAAATCCTGGCGGGACAACACATAGGCCGTCATAGACGTGAGGAAGAGCCCGACGGCGGTGCCGCAAGCCGTCAGCGCGACCGTGACGCCGTATGAGCGGAGTATGTCTTTGGGCGCCTTAAAAATGACATTGTACGCTTCCAGCGATACCTCGACGGGGATCAGCCTGTAGCCGTACAGGTACAGCGACTGCTCTTTTGTGAACGAGCCAGAAATGAGGAACAAAAAAGGTATGAAACAGCACACGGCGATGATTGACACCAAAGAATAGCCAATTGTGTTGAACAGCACGACATCCGGGCGCCGCATGGGCGAACGGGCTTTTGTATCTTGTATGGAGCTCATGGCGCACCCCCCTTAAAACAGCGCGTAGTCGTAGTCGATCTTGCGTACAATCCCATTGACGCTCATAATCGTGACGAAGCACAGAATTGATTGGAAGAACGCCGCCGCGGACGACATCCCGAAGTCATATGAGCGCAGGAGCGACCTGAACACAAACATATCTATTACGTCCGTCGTGGAGTAGAGCTGCCCGTTCTCGCCCACGGTCTGGTAGAACATGTCAAAGTTCGAGCGGAAAATGGTCCCCACGCTGAGCAGCAGCAATGTCGCGAGCGTCGGCAGCAGGAGGGGCAGCGTAATCCGCCTGATGCGTTGGAAGATATTCGCGCCGTCGATCGTGGCGGCTTCATATATTTCCGTCGGCAGCCCCATTATCGCGGCAAGGTACAGGATAGAGCCATAGCCGACGCCTTTCCAGAGGTTCGCGGCGCATAGGATAAACGGCCACAGGTCCGGGCGCTGGTAGACGTCGACCGGCGCCGCGCCGAAGAAGCCTAGAAGGCCGTTCATCAAGCCGAAATCGTAGTTGAAAATGTTATACATAAACGCCCCTACTACGACCCAACTGATTAAGTGCGCCAGGAACAGCATCGACTGCGCAATCTTTTTGTACTTGCCGCTGCCAAACTCCGACATGAACAGCGCCACGGTCATTTGGAGGAAGTTCGCCGTCGTCATAAAAAGTAGGTTGTACAGGAACGTGTTGCGGGTGACCCTCGTCGCCTGGCCAGAAATGAAGAAGAACCGGAAATTCGTGAACCCGGCCCATGGGCTGCCAAAGATGCCCTTTTGGAAATTATATTCCTTGAACGCCACTATCGAGCCTGCCATCGGCGCGTACGAAAATATGAGGAAATATAAAACAGCAGGCAGCAGCATGATGAACAGCGTACGGTTTTTTCTAAGTTCCTTAGCTAACGCCTTCATGTCGATGACCATGCCTTTCTTTCAAGACAATGAATAACATGGAGAGTTCCGCAGTCCCACAGTCCAGCAGTCCCGCAGCAATACATATCATACCATAAAGCTATATGATATGATTGAAAAAAATAAAAGACGATTGCATGGCGATTGAATCATTTGAATTATTAGCCAATACTCTGTAGGGATGGTCGCCCTCGACCATCCGCCCTGCCAAACGAATATTATTGTATAATATTATAAATTTGTATTTACATAAAGGAGCTTTTCGAAAATGTTGAATGTTGCTATTGTCGGGCTCGGGTTCGGCGCGGAATTCATACCTATCTACCAGCGCCACCCGCAAACAAATATGTATGCCATATGCCAGCGTACGCGCGAGCGCCTGGACTCGGTGGGCGACGCGTTCGGCGTGGAGACGCGGTACACGGACTTTTATGAGATGCTAAAAGACGACGCCATCGACGCCGTACACATCAACTCGCCCATCGGCCTGCACGCCGAACAGTCCATCGCGGCGCTGGAAGCCGGCAAGCACGTCGCATGCACGGTTCCTATGGCGACGACGGTCGACGAGTGCCGCCGCATCGTGGAGGCGCGCCGCAAGAGCAGAAAACTCTACATGATGATGGAAACGGCTGTCTATACGCGCGAGTTCTTATATGTCAAGGAGCTGCGCGACACAGGAAAGCTGGGGCGCATACAGTTCCTGCGCGGCAGCCATCAGCAGGAGATGGCCGGCTGGCCCGGGTATTGGGAGGGCCTGCCGCCCATGCATTACGCGACGCACGCGGTCAGCCCCCTACTCGCGCTCGCAGGCGCGCAGGCCGAGACGGTGATGTGCTTCGGCTCCGGGCGCATCGAGGAGCGGCTGGCGGCAAAGTATGGCTCCCCGTTCGCGGTGGAGTCCGCGCTGATACGGATGAAAAACACCCCGGTGTGCGGGGAGGTCACGCGCTCGCTGTTTGAGACGTCGCGCGAATATATCGAAAGCTTCGACGTATACGCGGACAAGATGTCCTTCGAGTGGCAAAAGATGGAGGGCGAAAACCCTGTCCTGTTCATTGGCGAAAAAGCGGAGCGGGTGAAAGTGCCCGACTACGCCCGCCTGCTGCCGGAGGAAATACGCGCCTTTACGACGCAAGGTGTGTACAACGCCGAGGGCAACCAACACCTGTCGTTTATCCAGGGCAGCGGCCACGGCGGCTCGCACCCGCACATGGTCCACGAGTTCGTCACTGCTATCGCGGATGGCCGCGACGACGGCCGCGGCAACGGTCGAGACCCGTTCCCGAACGCGGAGCAGTCCGCCAACTGGACGTGCGTCGGCATATGTGCGCACGAATCGGCGATGCAGGGCGGCAAACAAGTGGACATACCGGAGTTTTAAATAGCATATATTTATATGAAATCCGACATGCGACGCGATAACCTCCTAACTACGTTGTAGGGCGCGATGTCTTCCTAGCTACGTTGTAGGGCGTAATGTCTTTCTAACTACGTTGTAGGGCGCGATGTCTTCCTAGCTACATTGTAGGGCGTAATGTCTTTCTAACTACGTTGTAGGGCGCGATGTCCTCATCGCGCCGCGCGGTGGATATACATTAAGGTATACATTATTATTAATTTTCGAAGGGACGGCAAATATATATGTCAGATTCATTGTTTAAATCCACGGGGGACAATCCACTCACAAAGGCAAAGCTCGCACTGCTTTGCATGCAGCGCAATTCATGGGAACAGGGCGTGACAATGCAGGCATTTTACGAGCAGGGCGACCGCGACGCTGTTATCGCTCTGGCAAAAGAAGCGGCGTACCGGAGGACAGCCGACGGGCGCTGCGCCATGATCCGCCCGAACGAAGGCGTCACGGACCCATGCAGCGTCGGGGAAGCCCTGCTGTACGCAATCCGCGAGACGGGAGACCCCGATCTGGAGGAAGCCGGCAGGGCGTTGCTCGAATGGGCGCTCAAACGCGCCCCTAGAAACGCGGACGGCATAATATACCACGTACAGGATCGCCCGGAAATCTGGGTGGACTCGTTCTACATGCTCCCGCCGTTTCTTGCCGCAGCCGGTGAGTACGAAGAGGCGCTGCGCCAAATACATGGCTATATCGCACGGCTATACAATAAAGAGAGCGGCCTGTTCCACCATATCTGGGACGATGGCGAACGCGTTTTTAAGCGGGCTGCGTACTGGGGCGTCGGCAACGGTTGGGCCGCCGCAGGTATCGCCAGGGTTATAGACAGCCTGCCGCCGCAATTTAACGACGAGCGCAATACATTGCAATCCTTTGTGCGCGGGCACATCGACGCCCTTTTGCGTTACACGCGCCCCGACGGGCTGTTTCACGACGTCGTTGACGATCCCAGTACCTTCGTGGAGACAAACCTGTCGCAGATGCTCGCCTACGCTATATATTGTGGGCTCCGCTCCGGCTGGCTGCCCGCGTCATATAAAGACAGCGCCGCGCGCCTCCGGGCCGCCGCCACCGCAAAAGTCGACAGGTTTGGCCTTGTCCGCGACGTCTGCGGCGCGCCCAGCTTTGACAAGGCCGGCGTGGCCGCCGAAGGCCAAAGCTTCTATTTATTAATGGAAGCCGCCGCCATATAAACTCTCTTTGGTTATTTAACTCGTGCACTCGGTTATGAAGTCGATGTACAGCGCGGCGCGCGGCGCGCAGCGTTCGGCGTGCGAGGGGTCGGGGGTCGTCCTCTGTATAGTCGTGGGAGCGGCAAACAGAGGACACTGTTCCTTAAAATTCGTAATTAAATACGCCCCATTCGGTTTCTTGCGTTTTGATCGCACTGGAAACCGACATCGCTTCGATTTCATCAACAGTCACTTCTCTGCCTAATTCGCTGGACAGGAAGATACCCTCGCTCACTTTCATCGTTTGTAACGCAAGCCAAGGTGTATCGTAGCGTTCCTTTATTTGACCGCTCAGGAAAGCTATCCAATGATCCAAATTGCTGGAGTAAAAGCGTGCGGTGGGATCGGCAAAAGAATTGAATGTTCCATTCATTGCTACATTCAAATCGGTATCAATGATACGCCCGTTTTGTTCCGTAAAATATTTTAATCCTTCTGATTTTCCTTGATATCCAATCTCTTCAGTAAAACGCAAACCACCCTTACTGCCTGCGATGAAGCCTTGACCCAGATCGTCCATGTTAATGGCCCATGTTTCTATAATATCTATAGTCAAGTTGCCTTTATACTTTGCGAAGCCGACGCCCATCTCTTCTACTTCCATGAGTTTTGCCCCTGGCAATCTCGGGTCGATGGGGCATTCCTGATATATACTGCCACTGACACGCTCCAGCTGCGGCACTCCAAGGATGAAAAGAATCTGTGAAATGTGGTATACGCCCATATCGTAAAGCGCGCCGTGCTGCGCCCACTTCTTTGTAAGAAAATCCATCGAAAACATAGGCGGAGGCATGTCCAAGCCCGGGCGGAGTTTCCTTCTATAACCGACGGAACGGGCATGATATACATGACCCAGTTCGCCGTCTTCCACCATTTTACGCGCGACGCGACTAGATTGGTTATATATGAGGCTTAGTTGAATAGCAAGTTCCTTGCCCAATTTTTTTGAAGCTTCGTAAAGCGTCTTCGCATCCGCATAGCTACCGGCCATCGGTTTTTCGCAAAAGCAATGCTTGCCGGCTTTCATTACTTCGATGGACATAGGAAGATGGAGATTGTTATGTAAACATACATCTACCGCGTCGATGTCGTCCCTTTTAAGTAGCTCGCGGTAATCCGTATAAAGATTAGGTATGCTCCATTTTTGCCCAAATGCTTCCAGTTTCGATTTGTTAATGTCGCATGCTGCGATAATTTTAACATTTGGTATTTTCTTATAATTCTCCGCATGCGACCTATCGGCGATTACGCCCGTGCCGATTATTCCTACTCTGATTTCCTTCATATGAAATCTCCCTGTTAATTTTTATAAATAATTATCAAAGATGCTCTATTTTGATTGAGTGGCTCCCATCACTTTATTTCTTAAAATCATCATGCCGTCCATCCGATCAGTGTTTTTTTCATCTTTCATGAAATTCCAATTTGCTTGATAATTCAACGGTGCAATGGCCTTGCGCGTTTGTATGAGTAGATATGCCGCCTCATTGTATTCATTCGTTCCCTTGCCGCTTTCTATGCCCCAGGCGCCGACGTATCCTGCTCCTAACAGCGGTGGGAAAGCCACTTCCGCGTTCGCGCACGCGTCATGGTTCACATGCATATGCATAGCCTTTGGCGCCATTTCCACATTACACGCTTGTTTTTCCTCTGGAGTATCGAGTTTCCATCTATCAAGGTGCAGCAACAATCCGAAGTTTTTTGCTTTAACCGCTTGAAATAGCTTGCGTATCACCTTGATATTAATAGAACCCCCCCAATGGTTCTCCGGCCCTAGTTTCGCGCCAAATTCATCTGCGATTGCGCAGTATTCGTCATACTTTCTTGCGCATGCTTCAATTTGCTCGTCCGACGCGTCCCATTCGGCTACGCCCATATCGATGCGGACTGTCTCCGCGCCTAGAATACGCGCGGCTTTGAGAGAGTCTTGTGCCGTCCGCGTAGTGATGCGCGCTTCTTTTTCGTCGTCCGCCCATACGTGAGCCAGATCGCTGCACAAGTTCACGAGCTTTAAACCACGCTCGTCCATCTGAGCTTTGACCATCGCAAGATATTCGTCGTCAAAGCTTGCGATCATGGAATTCCAGATATCGGCGGTGTCCAGGCCATACCGGTAGCGGACAGACTCGAAATACTGGATCAGGTTCATCGCGCCATTGCTAAACAAACTGTGGAACGAGTAAGACGCGATGGAAAATCGTGGATTTGACATAGTTTGTACCCTCTTTCGATTTTGTATTTATATGATTAAATATCATATATTACACTGGTGTATTGCAAAAACAATCGCAATGTTGTTCTATTTATTATAGAAGAGTTAATCTGATTGATTGTTCTGTTAATGCCCATCGTTTATTAGTTTTAAGTTCAATCGCGTTCATAAAAACCATTCGGGCATCTTTATACCGGCTGCCTCAATCATAGCGGTTAAAGAACTATAAGTAAAATCAGCCGGTCTTTTTGTTGTCAGAAAACGGTGCAAAGCCATTAAATTATCATTTATTTCGATCACATTTGATTTGGTATGGGTTTTTTCAGACTCATAGGACCGGTACCCAGGAATGCGGATGTCCGGGGCGCGGTTCCGGATACGATCTATTAATAAAGAGCTACGGTTGTTAAATGTTTCCATACTCATTAGGGCGTCTGCTTTTAATGCTATCGCTGTATGGGTTGTATTATTTTTCAGTCCGTCCGGTCCATCCGTTTGATCAAGAATGGGGCCCATGCCCAGCACCCCGGTTAAAAGTTCGCAAAGAATCGCGTACGCATAACCCTTGTGTTCTCCGATCGGATACCGTGTCCCCTTCAAAAGCGCGGTGGGATCCGTCGTGGGCGCTCCGTCCGGACCGACGCCCCACCACCCTGGGACCGCTTTACCCTGTTCGGCAGCCTGGTTCAAATTTCCATGGCCTGATACATATGCAAGGCATCCGTCAAACATGACAAGCCAGTCTTCATCTGTGGTAAAAGCGTATCCATTGGGCGAATGCCCCACGACTTTGCCTTCATGGCCAGGCATACCCATGCTTGGTACATCTTTGGCGATAATCATTCCGATGCATCCAGATTTCGCAGCAAGCATCGTGTACGGCGCGCTCGCCAAATAATGGTTGGAATTGCGCATCATGCATAGCCCCATGCCATATTGCCCGGCTAGATGAACAGCCCTTTTCATGGCAAACGTACAGGTAAGTTCACCTGTGCCATTATCCCCATCCCAGCTTTCCATGGAAGCGTATGAAGACAGCTTTTTATAGGAGGGATTAGCCTTAATGCCTCCGGATAAAATCCGGAAGACGCGCCAGACAATATCATTGATATCATGGTGCCCGATACCGCGCTTTGTTTGGGCAATATACACATCCGTTACGATTCGTATATTTTCCTCCTCCATACCGGTAACCGTCAAAACCTCGGAGATCATGCATTCCAGTTCTTCAAAGCACATTTTCATTTGTTTATCGGTCCTTTCTATCCGGTTTGCATAAATGCCCTGCATTTCTATCTTACGAAAGTTGGCCCGTGTCATTCTCCAGGGTCGCCCGTTCCACCAATTTATTCCATATGCATGACCGCCTCGACTCAATCTTATATTAGCTCGGCGACCAATAGTTGCCAACTGTCCAACTGTTTAAGCATAATATGCGCAATAGCATCGTTTTGGATTGTTTTCAACGGTTCATTTTTAAACAAAGCGAATGCTTTTTGTATCTTTTGACCTTCTCTCAAGCTGAGCTTGACAGTTATATTATATAGCGTTATTATTTCTCCCAGCGGGCGGCTACCCACCCCGTTAACCAGGTGAATGAGAAGGTTCTTCTCACTTTCGAATACAGTTATTTGCACGCCTTTTGGAGCATCCGTTTCTACCTGCTTTGTACCGCCTAGCATCATACGGATGCAGTTATCCGCAAAACGGTAGTGTTCGGGCAGTCGATAGGTGTCTAGCAATTTATGGAAAGCGTATGGCAAATGCAAAACCAAGCCTTTCCCGGTTTTTTTCAGCGAAGCGGCTGATATATCCGTTTTGTCCACCAGCATCACAGCCCTTTCGGGCGGCGAACCGGCGCCTTCTTCGGGCGAAAAGGGCGGCACCAGGGAACACAGGCGCTGTGTGCCGGATTCCAAAACTTCATATGCTAATTTTCCTGCAAACGGTATGAATGTAATAGTTTCCAGGCCGACGCCCAACGAGCCTTTTGGATCTTCCAAGCGAAAATACGCGGTTTTTAAAGATTCGCTCTCCCCAATAGTTTGGCAACCGGTTAACTTTTCTAAACCGGGATGCTCGCTAGGGATGCGCCCTTCCAGCAAGATAGAACCGCCGCTGGTCACATAATCCTCGGCTGCCGCTATTAAAGCAGCGTTCCACTTGGTGTATTCCGGGAAAATAATTGCTTCATATTGTTGGATGGTTTGCGCTGTAATGTGGCTTGCCAGTAATAAACCGTATGGGATATGGTTGGAAACCAACATTTCGATCCAACCATATCCACCAAGGCTATTCCATACAAGGCCTACCTGCGCCGCCGGTTTTGCGCCCTCCATCAAAGGTTCCGCCAAAGCAGCTTTCCGGTCGTATTCGCGCACTGTTTGTAAAATTCTTTTATCCTGTTGGGTTTCGGGCGTGCCGGTGAACGAATGCCAGATACTGCCTCCCGACGCGCCCACCTGGGCTATCCAGAACATGTGCTCTGCCGGGGGCAACCCGGTATGCCGCCAAGATAGTCCAGGCGCGGTATGGACGATGTCTACCGGCGGGCGGTTGGGCGAAAGCGTGCGGCATAAGTTCATTGCGGCGGCAGGCGCCCAATCCCGCAAGAGCGACATGCCCGGCATATCATGGGTTTCACCATGTACAACATCGGGCGGATTGGTAAAAAAGATGTCATATTCGCCCGGATCGGTAAACCACCAGCGCGATTGTTTATATACAGCCGCGCTATCCATATTACCACAAAGGCTTGCCCGGTGAAAAAAAGCTACATTGGGATTTGCGTCCCGGATGACATTATGATTGTCTCGTATGCTGTCTTCCATGCAAATATCGAACCATCGCGGGTCGCATTCAAGTGGGGTCGCAGGTAAAGGAGCGCCAAAACACTGCCGGTACTTCCGGCGGCAGATCTCGCAGTTGCAAGGCGCATAGATCATGCTGGTTATAAAAGCGCCGTCAATTTCATAGCGGCTAAGCACCTCGCGCAAAACAGGGAAAGCCAATCCCTCTCGCTGGTAGTCGCCGTTTGTGCAGGTACTCATCAACAATGGCCAACTGCCTGGGCGATCAGGCGCCACTATTTGCGGTTTATTATCTTCCAGGCGGATGAACCATTCGGGATGCCGATAATATGTTTTATCTTCCGCTTTGCTAAAATCAAAGCGAGCAATAAAAAGAATGCCGGCTTTGTGACAGGCGCCTGCCACTTCCCCCACTAGATCCCTGCCGGGCGGTAAAAGTGGGTTTATTGTGTGGAAGGGAATATCAGTGGGGTACCATGCATAAATACCGCCAACATTAAATACGAGGCCGTCAGCGCCAAGTTCTTTAATATCATGAATTAAGCGCGCCGTATCCATATCGGCTTGATTTAATTGAAGGTTGGTCTGGATAATCCTATGCATCTGTTTCCACCATGGAACACTCATTATGCTATCTCCTATCCTTTTACGGCGCCGATTGTAAGACCCTTAGCAAAGAATTTTTGAAAAAAAGGATACAGAATCATGATTGGAATAGCAGCGATGACCGCGATTGCCATTTGTAGTGAAGCTGTCGGAATCGTAGCTAAAGACTCTTGCGAATAATTGGTTATTTCGGAAGTCGCTAAAAACTGAGCTTCCGAAATCATCCGATTTAAAATATTTTGGATGCTATAATATTTGCTGTCCGTTATATAATAAAGCCCGTTGCGCCAGTCATTCCAATACATAAGTCCCTGCATTAGGCCTATGGAGGCAAGGATTGGCGTTGAAAACGGGATTACGACAGAATAAAAGATTTTAAATTCGCCTGCGCCATCGATGCGCGCCGCTTCTATAACTTCGTTAGGTACATTGATTCTAAAATAATTAGTCGCTATCATTATGATAAAGCCATTTGTGAGGAGCCCTGGAAACAAAAGGGCCCAGAGCGTGTTCTTTATGTGTAGATAATTTATATACCAAAGATAACTCGGAACCAGCCCACCGCTGAAAAGCATAGTGAAAACAACCATGAACGCAAGCACTTTGCGGCCAGGCAGGGTGCTTTGAGAAAGCGCGTATGCAAGCATAGAAGTGACTGTTATGCTTAATGATGTGCCGACAGTCGTAACTAAAAACGTGATCCCATAGGCTCGGCCTATTGTTTGCATTCTGTTCATAATATACGAATATGCGTCGGTGCTCCACCGTTTTGGGATCAAGCGATACCCGAAACTCGTGATGGTACTCTCTGCAGTCAGCGAAGAAGTAATCAGCAATATAAACGGAAAAAGACATAAAATGGAAGCGAATACAAGTAAAACATGGGAAAACGCCGCAATAAAAGAATCGGTCCTGTGTAGTTTTTTATACATTTAATATACCTCAATATAGCGCGTTTTCTCTATCAATTTTCCGGACAATAGCATTTGTTGCGAGTACCAACAAAAAGCCAATGATCGACTGGTAAAAATTCGCGGCGGAGGACATACCGATATTGCCCAAGTTGACCAGCGCACGATAAACATATGTGTCGATGACATTGGTGACAGAAAAGAGCATACCGGAATTTTGCGGTACTTGATAAAACAATCCGAAGTCGGCGTAAAATATTCTGCCGATTGCGAGAATTGTCATGATTATTATAGTCGGCTTGAGTGATGGGATCGTTATACTAAAAATCCTGCGGATTCGGGATGCGCCGTCTACAGCGGCTGCCTCATATAATTGTGTATCGATGCCGACAATGGTGGCATAATATATGATTGCTGTAAACCCGAAACCTTTCCATGTGTGGACAAACGTGAGAATAAACGGCCAATATTTCGTCTCGTTATACCAGTAGATAGGCTCAAAGCCCAATGGAACGAGGATGCTATTATTGATAAAACCTGTGGTGCTGCTTAAAAAAGCGTACGTTACATAGCTTACTACTACAATAGAAATAAGATGGGGGAGCAGTATAATGGTCTGGTAAAACCGCGAAAAAACTTTATGCATTATTTCGTTTAAACATATAGCTACGACGATAGAAACAAAGGTACCCAAGATAATGAAGCCCAAATTGTATAGCAGGGTATTCCGCGTAATGATCCAAGAATCACTGGAACGGAATAAGAATTCAAAGTTTTTCAGTCCGATCCACTTGCTCCTAAAAAGACCGCCTGTCGCTGTATATTGCCTGAAAGCGACTGTTATGCCCATCATTGGTATGTAGTTATTTATAATGAGATACGCGAAACCCGGTAGCGCCATAAGATAAATTGGAATATATCTGCGTAATCTATTAACAAAACGCGCTCTTTTCCTTACTATCATAAAATTATTCAAGCTTCAATACACTCCCTTGGCAGGGGCGGACTACCCTTGTCCGCCCGTCTGCGATTCCTGCTTGATTGCGTTATGAACCCGAACTTATGCATTAGCGGCTTCAACCATTAGCGGTTCGCCCGCCACGCGTCGTATTGAGATTGTTTTTCGTCAATAACCGATTGTAATCCCGCAGCGTATAACTTGTTGTTCATTTCTTCGATTTTAGATAAATCGACGCTACCGCTCATTATAGGTCGATTGTATTCATCGAGTACAGCCTGACACGCGGCAACTTCGATGGCGACATTGGATGCATCGAATGTATAACCTGTAGCCGGAGAGAGCCTGGCGCTTTCATTGAATATCCGCGTCTGTTCCCAAATGTCGATATCGTCTGTCACCCACGGTCTACTGAGGAACTGGTTCCCCATCACCCAACCAACCGCCGGGTTGTAACCTGATGATTGCGTGTCCAAGCCTTCGGGGAAATCGACGCGCCCGTCGTCCAGTACAACATAGTGGACGTTTTCAATGCCCCAGATCAATGTATTGGCGACATATTCGTCGGTATACATGAGGTTTAACATCATCATTGCGCGCTCCGGATCCACACATGCGTGAGGGATTGCCCATTGCGCAATTTAAAGATTGCTGGTCTGAGCGATGGGCGTAAAGAGCGCTTTCCCTAATAATGGAACGCCGCTCGTGCGACTTTGGTTCTCGGATTGGCCGGGCTTTTGTTGGCTGTAATATGCGCAGGATGTCCTAACCTCCGCCGTCACCATATTGATGAAGGTGGTCTGGCTGATAGCCGCGTCAGGGTTTATGTATCCTGCCTGGAACCAACTTCTGACGAGCTGTACCCGGTTGGCAAATACTTCGGTTTCATAGATATTGACGACTGTGTCCGGATCCCCGCTGTAATCGATTCCGCCAAGTGAATTATTGAGGTTGTCCCAAAGACCCCCGTACAGTTGGTCGGTATTAGATGGACCTACGAAGAGCGGGTAAAACCCGGATCCTTCTTCCGCTTTGATTTCCGTCCATATATCTGTTAGATCTGTTATATCGTTGATCGAGTCAAAATCAATATTGTATTTATCCATATATTCGACTATAAACGTAGGGCCATTCGTAGTCGCGAGATCGCGGATCGTGGGGACGGCATATGTCTTGCCGCTGATCACGCCGCCTTGGATATAATCGCCAAGCGCGCTCCTGATACCTTGGCCATAGGCATCGAGCAAGTCGTCGAGTTCAAGAAGATATTCACTGGCCACTGTACCGGCGAAAGGAAGCCCCAGCGTCGACATCAGATCCAACTTCTCGCCACTAGCAAGCATTAGGTTTGCGGTGCTAACCCAAGATGATACATGGAGCGGCAAGAGTTCCACTGTAACGTTTAGTTGTTCCTGCGTGTACTTGCTCAATTCATCCGCGACAAGGGCTTCCTCGCGCGGCTGGTTGTTAGTATACCCGAACGCTATTAACAAAGTTACAGGCGCCAGTTCAGGCGTATTGATTTCGCTCGTGGGCGTAGTTTCGGAAGCTGCCGTAGTTGCTAATGATGTAGTTGCAGAAGCCGTAGTTTCATTTGCTGCGACTACAGTTGTTGCAGTTGTAGTGGGTGGTAGCGTTGTGCTTGACGCGCCGGTTGTTGTTGCGGAAGCCGTATTGTTATTTTGGCAGGCGCAGACAGAAAAAACCAGCATAAAAGCGAGCATAGCGCATAATATTATTTTCGACAAAATAATATATCCTTTCTTAATCTTTAAATATCGATATGGTGTTTATATTAATATGAATTTTCATACCCGACTGTACTGTCAAATGGCATGCCTGCGTCCTTGTAATTTTGGCGCCTGGTTTTTTGATCCCATAACAGCGTTTTTTTGGCAAATTCTAAAATCTTCTCTGCTTTATCGATCGGTACAACAACCACGCCGTCGTCGTCCGCGCAGATGATGTCGCCAGGCCGTACTAATACGCCCGCGCACATAATAGGGTTACTTCCTCCACGTCCAACGTTGCTCATGCGTGGCCACAAATGCAGGCAAGTACGGGAGGTAGCCCAGATTTTTACACCCTCGCGTTTGAGTTCGGCGCTATCTCTGACGCCGCCGTCCTGTATGTAGCCGATAGCACCGTTGTTCACGCCCGCCATTGCATTATCGGAACCCCAAAGGCCCAGTGGATAACCATGTGTCGTCGATACCACTACATGATCCTTCATGCTTTTTAGAAATTCCTTATAACGTTCCAACGCGCCCGGCGGGTCGATTGCGCGGTGGTAATCCTCCCAGGTTTCACAAGGCGCCACATTTTGCATTTCCGGAATTATCTCCATAGTAAGCGCGGGACCGCACATACACGCCTCATCCGCACCTACGGTAAATAATCCTTCCTGCAGAGGGCGCATTGTTTGATCCATGACTTGGTAAAACAAGCCATTTGCGTCACAAGCGTCGCTGATATCTACAACCCGAATTTTTCGAAATTCTAGTACCAGTTCTTTAGTCGTCAATTCTCCCCTCCTTTTTTAATAAATGATTCGTTTACTTTGTTCATAAGACAAGCAAAGTATATAAAATACGATTTAAATTGAACAATCCAAAAACAGAGGTATTTATGCCGTTTTCCGGAGATTCGCGATTAGCGCATAAAAAAAGACGGCAAAAAACATAGCGGCAGTTCATATTGCCAATATTTTAGCTAATAGATAGTATTGATGGTTATCGTCCGGCTATTTGGTACAAGCTTTACGGAATTCCATCGGAGCTGAACCAGTCGCTTTTTTAAATTGCTTGGAAAATTGTGAAAAATTATTGTATCCGATTTGATGGGCAATTGAGCTTGTCGGGATGGTAGTGTCAGCAAGCAATATTTTCGCGAAATCCATTCTTTGTCCGGTGATATATTCATGAAGAGAGAGCCCGCATTCCCTTTTAAAAACATAGTTAAGATAGTCCGCATGCAAAAACACGAGTTTTGCCAGTTCTTCCCGTGTCAATCGTTCGCCAAGGTGTTCGCGAATATAATTTTTAACTTTAGATACAATCGTCGTCTTACCGGAGGATTCCGCAAGTAAATCGATTATTTTCAACGTCCAGTCCTGAATAGCATGGATGGAACTAAAATCAGGCGCATTGTTTTTATATTCCACTTTTTCCATAAAGGCTTCGTGTGGGAACCCTTGTTTTTCCAGTACCGAAAAGACAGCTTTAAGAAAACTTTGGTAAAATTTAATAAGATATTCCTGGTCTGCATAATCGACCTGTAGAAGCCCGATAGCTTCCTCTTTCGCCCTCCCAAAGGCGTCATTGAGCAGTAAAACCGCAAGAATATTGAGATTAGGGGACATACCCTCCCGTTGCTTTTGGGAATAAGCTTCCGATAATAAAACAACATGATTTTTGCGCGCCACATCTGTTTTTACAAATGCAGATAAATGAGCTTGCGCTTTTACCATTTCATTTGGCTGCGATTTTTGTCCTATGTAACAAAAGAGGCTATAGGATAGAAATGTGTCGGCGGTGGCGACAATCTCTTCGCAGCATTCATAAACAGACTTAAAAGAAACTCCATTGCCAATGGGGAAAATGCATAAGAGTGTATCTTTTTCCATTTCCAGGACGGCGCCGGATTCTCCTCCTTTGATAGCCATAGAACGTGCGATATTTTTTATCGCGGATCTCCCGACTTTCATATCTCGCATAGCGACGCCGCCTATATGTTCTATTAATTGAATACACACGGGTATATATAGTTGCGTCATGTCGAAATCAAGATTTCGAATTTTTGCTTGGTTGGCAATTTCAATATTATCAGGGACTATATTTCCCGTTAAAATATCCTGCCATAAACCTTCCACTAGCTTCGTATGGTTTTCTGCCCAGTATTTTCCATATTCAGAAAGCCTGTTAAGCTCCATACGTTTTTTATATTGCGCAGCGACTTTTTTTATAGATTCATGTAATTCCTGCATCGAAACCGGCTTTAAAAGATAGTCGACGACATTTAAACGAATAGCACTCCGGATATATTCAAAGTTGTCGTGACAAGTCAATACGATGCTTAAAATATCCGGATAGTATTCATTGACCCAAAGAAGCAAAGAGAGCCCGTTTTCTTGTGGCATTTCGATATCACAGAGTATGATATCCACTGCGTTGTTTTGGAGGATTTTTTTTGCTTGTTGCGCGCTAGTCGCAAATAGAATTTCTGTAATTCCTACGATTTCTTTATTGATATTATTTTTAATAGAATTGAGTATATATCGTTCATCATCGACTGCTAAAAGAATCATATAGCGTTCCTTTCGCTTAGATACGCACTTTCAAAGATGAGCGGGATAATGATAACGACACGTGCTCCGGCTTCATTCGTTAAAATGATTCGCGCGTCGTTCCCATATACAAGGCTAAGCCGCCTGCGTATATTACGGATCCCAATCCCGGTAACTTCTGAATCTTGATCATGCTTGAATATCTGGATAATTTCATCCGGAAATCCGGGTCCATTGTCAGTAATCTCTATATATAATGATAATTCGCTACCAATGCTTAATTGTTTTATGCATATATTTATGTGGAGTTCCTTCTCGTCCATAAAAGCATATTTGATGGAGTTTTCGATAAAACTCAAAATCATAAGCGGAATTATCTTTGTGTTTTCCAGCCCCTTTTGTAACTCAATTGTATATATAAAATAATCTTCGTATCGAATCTTTTGAATGGCAAGATAATTTTCGGCGCATTTGATCTCTTCAATGAGAGAATCGGGTAGGAGGTAGGTGATTAATTCACCTACCGACCTCCCACACCACCGTACGTACCGTTCGGTATACGGCGGTTCCAAGTTTTACGCACTAACCTTTTGGTAATAA
>Ga0099364_10002292_pt1 | contig 30634 bp, 16 predicted proteins | sample TergutTh196P3_FD_73070 | JGI IMG/M metagenome (GOLD analysis project Ga0099364, IMG submission 73070) | Microcerotermes parvus P3 segment gut microbial communities from Pointe-Noire, Republic of the Congo - Th196 P3 | ecosystem: Host-associated > Arthropoda: Insects > Digestive system > Gut ...
CGGCTATTGAGACACGGAAAGAGAAATCTGGACACAGAGTTATGCCGAAACCGTCAATCACGCTGTCCCTTGCCTACTCGACCTTGACGATGAATTGAGCGATGCGCCGCAACACATCAGGGATTTTCTTGATGATATACCGGAATCGCATATCGAACGAGTTTTTCTAACCGAGGAAGCCAAAAATTTGGCAGAACGCTACATCGTTGAAGGCGTCGTTGGAGAATCAAGCCTGAATGATTGTCGGCATGTTGCTCTTGCAACGTTTGTAGAAGCCGATGTGCTTGTCAGTTGGAATTTCAAGCACATCGTTAAACTGAACAAGATTTATCGGTACAACGCAATCAACAAATTGTTGGGCTACCGCGAGATTGAAATCCGAACCCCAGAGGAGGTGTCCTATGACTAAAATTGATTGGAGTAAATATCCGGTAATTCCTGGATTTGACTCTCTGAAATGGAAAAGGGAAACGCAGAGGAAAATCTATGAGGAAACCAATGGCATGACTTGGGAAGAACAGCGTGAGCGTCTTCACCAGGTGAGCGAGCGAGCGGCAGTTCGCCGGAAAGCATTTGCCGAACGCCGCGCGGAAGAAGCCCAAAAGTAGCAGGCTGGGCGGTCTAGCCTGCATATTAACCCGAATAATCACACTTACAACAAATTACTCTATAATCAATGAAAGTTAACGACATGGTGATTTTAACAGGAAGATATTACAACAAGGCAATCATTTCTGGCGACTACACGTTCGTTGGAATTAGCCGGGGAAACGCTCGCTTTTTGAAGTACCGTCCGGTGTACTTGAAAGCACTGGCTCCGCCAGCAAATGTCGTCAAAATAGAAGACAAAGACGAGTACAGTAAACTGTATAGGCAACAGTTGGACGATCTGGGCATTGAGAGCGTTCAAGCGTTGCTGTCCGATTTGTATTGCGGAAAGCCGATTGTGCTATTATGTTACGAGGATTTGCGTAATCCGGCAAACTGGTGCCACCGAACTATGTTTGCGGAATGGTACAAAGAGCAAACAGGATGCGAAATTCTAGAAATAGAGGAGGCGTGAAATGGTTTTCATAGGAGCGATTGATAAAAATTCTCGTGCAGCGGCACAGCAGATATTATCGGCTATACCTCCGAGTAATATCTATGTCGGATGTTCCGGGAATTTTACGTTCGATCAGATGGCATCGAGACTCGGACATTCCGTATACAGCAACGACGTTTCGCTTTATTCTCGTTTGATAGCCGCGGCTTTGATGAAAGAGGATTTTCCGATCCAGTGTGTGAATGACGAGTTGGCGGCAGTGTTTCAAGGATGGCAAAACACTCCTTATACATCGCTGATACAAGTCATCTTCTCAATCAAGATAGGAGAATTTTCTGCTAAAAAGAATGATTATCAATGCATGATGTGGGATAACTACATCATGCAGAATCAGCAGTATTTTGAAGAGTTATTAGAGTGGTTTATGCGTAATCCGTTGAACTTTAAGATTGCGTCGTTTCATTTTGGCGATTTCAAAGAGCATCTACAAAATGCTCCGGAGGATGCAACTCTATTACTATACGCTCCCACATACAAGGCTGGTTATGAAAAATTATACAAGTTTGTAGAGCAGTCATTTGAGTATGAGCGTCCAAATTACGAGATATTCGACTCGAAACTTGCAGGTGCCTATTATGCTGAACTATTGCAGACGAAACGGGCATGTATTTATGGCGACATACTCTACCCAGAGGCAAGCGACTACTTGATTGGTATGGCTGGTGCTGTAAATAAGAAAACGGTGTATTGTTTTGCTTCGATTCCTGATGTTCAGCACATGTATATGCAACCTGCGACAAAATTGTTGTCGAAGATTCCGGTTATCCTGCGACCGCACGATCAGTTTTCGGATAATACCGAGATTACAGTTAACGTGATCCCAAAGAACGTTGTGTCGCATTACAAGCACTTGTTCATGTCTTCGAAAGTAAAATACAGTTTAGTAGGTGATTTTGCGCTAGGTTTTTTCGCTGACAGGAAACTGTTTGGTTTTGCGATGTTTTCTAAAGTGATGCGAACGGCGAACGAATGGGATATGTCCTTGTTTTTATGTGTTGGAACTGAGAGACAATTTCAACTCTTTCTTTTCAGGGATTTAACATATACCATTTCTCTGTTATCCTCTTTATGTTTCTTATAGTCTTACCAATGCTTTTTGTCCCGTTTGCCTTTACCGCCTTGTGTCTACGTTCTTTTTACTATTCTAAAGGGCATGGAATGACGATAAAATTTCGCAATTTGTTGCCTCTTAAAACAGAAAACAGCCAGGCATTGACAAATGAATTGGACGGTTTAAAAGAATTTGTATCAACTGTTCTTAACGAAATTGAATCAATCGAAAAGAAAATGAATCATATAGCGACAGAAGCAGTTGAAAAACATATAGAAGAAGAACAGATAGCACTTGCACCCTTGCGTGAAAAATTACTATGAGGGAGTCTCCTACGGCGGAATAATCGGCAAAACCGCTTCTTTTATCGAGGATAAACCGTTGAAAGTGACTTTGTGGTCGAAGGTGGGCTTGCACAGCACCGAAAAAAATGTTATACTACATCCGACGCACCCGCCGAGCCTCTCTTGTTCGCAATTTGTGCTCGGGACGCTCATAATAGGCGGGTAGTTTCCAAATATGATGTCCCCAAGATACAGCCGTTCTTCTATTGACCGAGTTGGTAACATCCTTGTCGATGAAACTATCAGTGCAGAAAATTTGGAAACTGCACTGTCGATGTTTAACGACTGGCGGGCATTACATCTGTATCCGATGAACACGTTCAAAGTAACACTACGCAAGTATGTAGGAGATATTGACTCGACGGGAATTGTCGCACAACGTCTGAAGCGGACACCTACTATCATTGACAAGTTAAAAAATCGCCAAAAAACAATGCGGCTCGGAACGATGCAGGATGTCGGAGGGCTTCGAGCTATTGTTCGTAGTGTGCAAGATGTTCGGACAATAGAAGCGAGATACAAACAATCCCGGGCAAAGCACGAATTGAAAAAGATTGATGATTTCATAGCTGAACCAAAACCGTCAGGATACCGAGGAATTCATCTTGTTTTCGTCTATCGACATATGCAACCAGACTACGATGGTTTGTTTGTGGAAATTCAATTACGTACACGCTTACAGCATCATTGGGCAGCCGCAGTTGAGACGGCGGGGTTCTTTTTTCAAGAGTCATTAAAATCGAGTCAAGGTGACGAACAACGTTTAAAATTTTTCCAAATGGTTAGTGCATTATTTGCTATCGAAGAAAAAGAATTACCGAGCGTGCATTTCCATCAGTTTACGCGTAAGGCATTGATAGATAAAATACGTCAGTTTGAAGAGACACATGGAATTTTGAACCAATTGAATGCAATTCAGGTTGCCAGTTATATAAAAAGAAAAAAACAACACCTTGATGCTGCTGCATACTGGATTATTCGAACACACCTCGATCCCCCATCCATTGAAATCCTTCCATACACTCGGTCGCAGTTAGAATCGGCAAATTTGACGTATAGGCTTTTGGAAAAGGAAGTAGGGCAGAAAGGTAATAAACCGCAAGTTGTGTTGGTTTCAACCGATTCCGTTAAAAAATTGGAAAAAGCATATCCAAGTTTCTTTTTGGATATTAAAGATTTTGTAGGTGCTGTCCGTAAGTTGATTCAATAGTAGACCTCATCCCTTTCCTATTCTTGTCTTGACAGTGACACACGAAGATGGTTAAATTTTGTTTGACGTACCGAAAGTAACCAATGCCGAAACTTTGCATAAATGCGGACATCCAATCAACGCCATGCGAAGGCGGTGTGCATAGCCGAACGATAAAATGCAAGGCGGGACATGACACGGTTTGCTTGCGAGATTGCAGCGAAAAGTGCCCTTCATATCGGGTGGCGGAGCAGCGTAAATCAATTTTGCCGGAACAGTATTCGCCCTACACGAAATCGCCGGTGTATAATCCGACAAATGCACCAAAGACGGCTACTGGTTCATCTTCGCCAAGGCAAGGCGGGCGTGTTACGCCTTTTAACACACCAGTGGCTCAAACGAAAGGGCATGGTTGCGGCAGTTGCGGACGGAATGTAGCGGGTCAACCACACACGAACAAATCAGGGTAGTATTATCATTATGGAAAGAGGATGCGAAACGCGAACACATACCTATTCAAATACTGGCATTGGAAATCAATGTTACATATGATTGTAATTTGAAGTGTGAATACCGTGTTCGCCTTGGCCGATACATCAAGAGAGCGGTGCCTATTGAAGAAGTTGAACGCTGGATTCCATACTCAAACATTCAACCAAATTGCCGAGTTATTGAACAAGGGCAGAAAATATTTGATTTGACTGATTTTTGAATCACTACTGTCTGCCCTGTGAAAGTTGTGCCCGTAAGATGTCCCCCCTGCTTGATTTCTTACGGCACTTCGACTAGAATGTGCCCGATTAGCACAGGAGTTCTCAAGAGTCATAATGTCCCGCTTCATCGAAATCCTTGAACAACTCAATGCGCTGGATGAGCATTCTACTCTTGAAGCGAAGTCAAGGCTTGGAAAATCCTCACATAAGACCATCTGTGCTTTTGCTAACGAGCCCGGATTGGGCGGTGGGACTATTTTTTTTGGCGTACAACTCAATAAAAAATTGGCAAGATCTGCGTATGAAGTTATTGGCATTGAAGCCCCCGATACCGGAATGATTGATAACTCACTCTACCGACAACACAGCGACTGTGATACGCTCCAGGCGAGCCGAGAACTTAAACAGTTGTGTGATACGGGCTTTCCTTGCGATTCTGCCTCCAAATTTTAACTTGAAGCCTCTCATACAAACAAGAAGTCGCCCTCCGATTCGCTGGACAACTCTGGACATCTGCCCATTTTCCATAGTCTTGTGGTTTGCCGTAAGTCCCTGTACGGAAAGACGATGCAAGATAATTGACAAAGAGATGGGTTGAGGTATAATGAGAGGGCAACTTCCGGCGAAATATAAGCCACAAACGTTTGTGGCACCGGAGGTTATGGTAAATTATTTGCTTTCATGGCATTCCGGCGTGCGCAGGGATGACAGTTTAGGCAAGAAATCGACAAACCTTTCGTCCAATTCGTTCCCGTTTTGGGTATAATCACCGGTTTCCCATCCCTGATAAAGCGATGCTAAAACTCGGAATCATCAGCGACACACACGGTGCTTTGAACGAAACAGCACGTGCCATAAAACTCTTTCGCGAGCACGCTGTGCAGACGGTTATACACTGCGGCGACATCGGCGATGCAACCATCATCAAAGCCTTGCAAAAAATGGAAACGCATTTCGTGCTCGGAAATATGGATAAGGACAAAGAGGTCCTGCGGATCGCGATTGAAGCGACGGGCAATCATTTTCATGGCTTGTTCGGTTTCATCGAAAAGTTGGGAAAACGAATTGCTTTTATGCATGGAGATAATAGCGAACGGTTCGAGCACGAGTCGAAATCGGGCAACTGGGACTTGTTGTGCTTTGGGCATACGCACGTTGCGGAAATCCAACACCGAAATTCAACGGTGTTGCTCAATCCCGGCGCGTTTATCCGTGCGGTACCGAGCGTTGCGATCGTTACGCTGCCCGACTTGACCGTTGAAATGATGGATGTGTAAAACCGTAGTTTGCCTTTTCCGTTTTCAGAATGGGCAAACACCCGGGGCCAAACACCCGGGGGCTTACGCCCCCGGCTCTTGCGCTAACTTGCTCTTGCGCTCACGCCCCCGGCTCGTGTCGCTCACCATCACTAAACTCGCACTCGCAGTAACGCAGAGCGAATCTCCTGGCCCGTACTGGTATCCACCGTGATTGCATAAATCGCCAACGTGAAACGCTCCGATGTGTTCAAGTCAGAAATCGTGAACGTCGGTGAGTCAAATGTCAACGGCTCAGAAATCGCCCGTGGGAAATTCCCAACACCATTTTGTTCCGCGGCGATATTCGCTGCCGAAACATTGCCTTGATACACTATCACCTCGTATTTGACCGCATGAACCGGCTCTCGACCTTTCGCCACAGTCGGTGCGGAAGTGTTAATTCCCACAATCGGCTGCTGCGTAGTCGTTCGCAAGGTAACATTCAGTCCACCGGCGGCTCTCGTTACCCCGCCTTGCAACTGCGGCGCACGGTATGCGGCCGTCGAGATATTCACCCGAGCGGACTGCAATGTTTCATTCGGCGCACCCGGATTCCTCACAAAAGGCGTGCCGCCGTTCGTCGCGATCACATGGCCCGTATAACGCTGTCCCGCTTCCAAACCGGTCAACGTCACCCGCAGGAACCCGTTGGACTGCGTGATGAACGATTGCTGCAGGAATTCCAGATTTCCGGCAAGCGGATTCAACGCATTGTTGATGTTTCTCTTTGCGACACCGGAATCGTTAAAGCGATCGGTTCTCGCGTTGAAAATACGCAAGGAATCACCCTCTGTCAAAACAACATTATGGATGACCGGCGTGCCGTCATGATTGACTCTGATTTCCAGCCTGGCGAGCACAACATTGTTGACCGCTTTGCCGTTATCGCCAATCACGCGCCCGAGAATCATAATTTCGTAACCGTCAACACCCGATTTCGGAACCGCCCATTGAATTTGCGCCGAATTGCTCGTTGCGGAATGTCTCACCAACGAAGGTTTCACCGCGGCAACCTGCTGCGGCGTGAGTGTCTTGGCATTGACCGTCGGCACTTTGCCTGCGGCTACCGTACCGCTGGCATTATGACTTTCGACCTCGAAGCGATAGGACTGTCCGGCTTGCAAACCGCTGATGGTAACCCCCACGATTTGACCGTTTTGCGTGTGCCAAACCAGGTTTGCCGGGTTTTCAAGAGCCGTTCGAGCAACTCCAAACGCCGTACTGGCCGCAACAGAATTGTTTGCTTGTACAGCCTTGATCTCGTAACTCGCATTATTGGCGTTGCCTGCCCAGGTCAGCGTTACGCTGTCGAACGTCGGCCCGATAGGATTCATTGGAGCACTGCCGTTGCCGGGTGCTGCTTTACCATTCGCGGCTCTTGGTTTCACGGCCACGGCATTGCCGGCGGCTGTGGTAGCGATTTCCGCGATGCCAACATTGTCGGTTGCATTTGTCGCAATTCCTTCGGTATTAAGCAATGCCAGGAGGTCAGATTGGGTTGGAATCGGGCCGGATTCCGCACCATTCGGCCCAAAGGCTCTGACCACGATGATGTAGTGTCCAGCCGTGTCCGAAATGTTGAACGTTCTCGCGTCAGGGCCTAAATGAAAGGTTTCAGGCGAACCGTGGAGTTGTATTGTCTCTCCAGGCGTATACCGTTGGTAGGTAATGCTGTAACCCGTGATGTTCGGCGCCGGTGCGGGCGGTGCGGGCCATGTAACATTGATTCTATTTGCATTAGTCGTAGCCACCGTCGCGGTAACGACCGGTGCAGGCAACTGTCCCGTTTCGGTTCTCGCGGAGCCAAGGCCAGGCTCGGATTCCGCACCTTCTCCAAAGACCGCTGTTACGCGCACGAAGTATTCCGTACTCGGCGATAATGCGGGATTGCCGCTACCATTGCCGTTACCCGCACCGAGGACAAACTGACCGGAACCTCCGCCGGGCACGTTCACGGTATGAGTAGAATTGCTGACGAAGAAGGGTGAGGTCGAAACTTCGATGACATACCCGTTCGCACCGGGAACTTGCACCCATTCGACCAGCAACTGCGTGTCCGGTTGGGCAGGATTCGCCGCCACTTTCACTCCGGTTACAGTCGGTTTCGGCGTTGTTACGGCCAGTTCGCTCGAGTCCGATTCGCGAATCGTCTCGGGATCACCCGTCGCAATCACCCGGATGACATATCCCGTTTCTTGTGTCAGGCCCGTCAGCGTATAGGTGCGGGCATCCTCATCGACATTGGCCACCACGATCCAGTTCTCGGCATCTGCTGCTTTGTACTCAATTCTGTAGCCCGTTACGGCCGAATTCGTATTTGCAGCCCACTGAATAGTAATGCTATTCGGGGTCGCAAGAAGCAGTGTTGGAGCAGGCTGGGCGGTGATTTGTTCGGACGGAATTGATCCTCCGGTTATTGCGACGTTTGCATTCACCGACTGCGACGAAACATTGGTCCAACTGTCATCAAGCCCAATCGCAGTAACAACGGCTCGGTAAGTGCCCGACAAGAGCAAATTCGTAAACGAATGCTCGTAAAGGACATCAGTTCCGAGTTCGACCCAGTCCACTCGTATTCTTTCGTTGCCGAGGAACAATTCAACCCGGTATTCTCCGATGCCTGCGTTATCAGCCTGAGGACCTACGGATCGGCCCGTCCACTCGACGGTAATGATTTTGTCCGTGTTGTTGGCGATCACACTCGATATAACGGGGGTGTGTCCTACCGGTACCGCGATGGCAACCCAGGCCCGTTCATTCTGATTCCATCCAGGCACCGAATGCGTCGTCGGCACTCCGGCCTCGTTGTTTTCACCATCCGCGAGTGCGATGACCGTTACCATATACTCGCCTTGGGGAACATTCCCCGCCACAAAAGACCGAGCGGAAATACCGCCGGGTACATCGTGCGTGATCGGGGTGAGCGAAGTTCCGACGGTGGGGGTCAAAATGACCCGGTAGCCCGTGATATGTTCATAGCCGGGAGCGTTCGAAGCCGGCGGCGTCCATTCCACGAGGATGCTGCTATCGTCGAAACGTTCCGCTTGGACATCCGTCGGGCCCGTTACCGGTATGGCCAAGACCGTCGGGACTGCTGCCGCCGACCGATTCGTCCAGTGGTCATCCGCATCGCCCACAGCCGTAACGACGACCGAGTAGATGCCCGGGTCAACATAAAGCCACAATCCAAACTCAATTCCATCATAGTACCAGTGGGTGAAATCGGTAGTGGTGCCGTCTGCCTTGTGCAAAGTTACTCTATAATCCGCGATACCATCAGCATCCGCCGGTGCTTTCCATGTTACGAGAATCTCTCCCCATTCCCCCCTATCCGGGAAAGTTTGCACATCCGCCGGTGCTGCGACGGGATGCGTAACTTCGACTTCGGTTTCTCCACCGACCGGCGTCGTTGCCGTAACTTCTTCCGAGTTCAAATACACGCCTTCGGCGACGGCCCAAACGACCGCGTGGTAGAGGCCGCGTGCGAGATTATCCGCGGGGCCCCATGTTACCGTCCCGCCGGTGCTGGCTACGGTCTTCGTGCCAACCAAAACGCCGTTCAGGTACAGTTCCACAGTGTATTTTTCAACGTTTTCGGCATTCGTATTCGGCGCAACCTGTACAGCAATCGTTTGCTGGCCAGAATTGCCTGTAATCCCAATTTGCGCACTCGGATTCGCGACTCGTTCCCCAAGCACAACTTCGACGCCTTCCGCATCGGTATCCGCATAGAACATAGCCGCATTGCCGATGGCCGTTACCACGACCGTGTACACCGCCAAGTCCAAATCCGTGAATTCGTATTCGCGAACGGTACCTGCAAGGACGCCCGACGCCTCGACTTCAACTCCATCCTCGAGCAAAGCAACGCGGTAGCCGGTAATTCCCGTGGTTGGCGTTGGAGCCTCCCATTTTACCAAAATGGTTCCATTTTCGATGTCCTCTTCGGCTTGCACATTCGCCGGTGCCGCGACGGGCTCCGCGATATTTTCCTCAGTACTTTCCGTCCTGAACGGTGCCGAGGCAATATGGGTCGTGCTGCTTGCGGCTGGAATCGCCGTAATGACGGCATAGTAGACACCCCGCTCGAGATTATCATCCCAAACGGCAATGCCGCCCAGGTTGGTATTCTTGCTGCCAACGGAAACATCGTCGCCGGCATTATTGACGCGGAACAGTTCCACCTGGTAATTCGCGATACCGGCGGTATTTTCCGGCGGCGTTACGGTTACGGTTACGATTTGCGCACCCGCAGGTCCGCTCACTTCAATCGTCCCGGTCGGCTGCGCAAGCACCATCGGGGTTTCATCATAGGCCTCCGTCCAATGGTCATCCCCATCGGGCACGGCCGTTACGATAACCCGGTAAGAGCCCGTCGCATCGTAGGGAACCTGGATCGTGTACGTCGAGAGGCCTTCCAGTTCAACCTCTACCGGATCGCCAACCAAATCCGTCCCGTCGTGCAACTGCAATGTGTATCGCAGAATGCCATCTTCATCGTTCGGAGCCTTAAATGTAACCTCGATTACGGTTTCGGCACCATCTTCCGTCTGCACGACCTTCGCTACGGTGTCCGTAACCTCCGGTGCGGCAACCTCTTGCCAAATGGTTCCAGCATCGTACTCGATCGCCTCGGAGTCGAGCATCGGGTCTTCCATCATTTCAGTTCTTGCCTGGGCCAAAGCATAAACGACTACATGGTATTCACCGCGGCCAAGTACCGGGTCGCCTTCTTCTCCCGTCCCGAACAGGATACCTTCCCCGCAAAGCACTACTGTCTCTTCGGCAACCATTTCCCCGTTACGGTAGAGTTGCACCACATATCCGGCAATGAATTCTGCACCCTCTTCCGGCGCGGTAAGCGTTACCTCAAGAGTGCCTTCACCCGTTGTGTCATTTTTTTCTATCCACTCGAGCGTGGCCGTCGGCGAGTTGACCGCTTCGCCGACTTGTGCGTACTCCTCGGATTGCACGGCCGTATTCTCAAACCACTCCGTAGCGGCAACCGCTGTAATGACGGCGTAATACCGGCCAAATAAGCCTAACTCTTCCGCATCGAACGTTTTCGAGAAAGTAGTGCTCGAGACGATTTCCGCAGTGCCTACCGGAACGAGCTCTTCGCCCGGCTTAACGAACTCATGCAACTGCACTGTGTAATGCTCGATACTGCCCGCAACTGCTGCCGGATTGACCTTCCAAGTAACGACGATTTCGCCCTCGCTATCTTCGTAGCCAATTCCGATGTCAATCGGGCCGGCAAGCGGCGCCGGCACGACGATCGTTTCCGTTGCCGTGCTGTTGCGGTAAAAATCACCTTCGTTGCCGATCGCGATGACATGAACGGTATACCTTTCGGTCGGCACGTTCGCCGGAAGGTTGCCGCTTTGCCATGTGTACTCGCCGGATGGGTTGAAGGGCCAATAGCTACCGGTTACAAAGTTGTCATCCAACCAGACCTCAACTCGATATACCACTACGCCATTGCTGCCATCTATTTCGCCGTTCCATGTAACTTTAATACCGCGATTTCCAGGTTCGCCGGTCAACTCGACGGCAGTAATTTCCGCCTCCGGTGCTGCTACGGTTACGTTGGCTGGCAAAGACTGTTTTTCTTCCGAATCCGCCCAGTATGCAGCAAAACCGGTCGCCGACACCACGGCAACGACGCCCGCCCGGTAATTCCCAGGCTCAAGACCAAGATCGGACACGGAGAATAAAGGAGTTTCCAGCGTTCCGGGCTCCAGGATGGTCTTTGTTTCGACGGCGATCCAACGCCATTCATATGTGTTTTCTTCAACCTGTACCCTCTGATGCTGATAAAGTGTTACGATATAGGCGGCAATGTCGTCTGTGTTCATATGCGTAATTTCCACCTCCACCTCGAGGCGTTCGCCGTCCGTGCCCTCATACTCAAACGTCGTTTTCACATTCGGTCCGGTCATTCGCCAGTGGATTTGCAACTCATTGCTTCTCAATTCCGCGTCCGGCTCACCATCGTCATCCTGTGCGACAATGACAAGAGTTCCCCGCGGCTCTTCGAGCATCAACGTGACCGACGGCAATTCGGCATCGCCCTCTTCGACCGCGATCTCAACGCCGGGGTATTGTGTCCACACGCCTTCAGGGGCTTTGTACCAAATATACCAGTTCCCCTCGGCCGTTTCGGAGGCCCCGATGGCGAAATCTATCGTGATTTCCGCCTCTTCGCCGCTGATCATCGGCCCGTCAACAACGGAAATCGTCGGCGTGTCGCTGTTCGCCGCGATTTCGTTCGAATTCGTTACGCGGCCGAGTTCCGTAACGGCCAAATCCGTTACGAGAAATGCCCAGCCGGACGTGTTGTCCTCGTCATCCACTTCCCCGATCGCGGCTTCCAAATTGTTGATGCTGATCGTATACTTCCCGGCGTCAAACTCTGCTTTGACGTCTGTTTCTTCAACCGGATCGCCGTCGCCGTCTTTTACGGTGAGGCCTTCGATGGTATACGTCACAACTTCATCGTCCGGTTCGCCCGGGATGGTGAAAGTGATCTCGTACGTCCCGGTGTTATCCTCGGCGAGCCATTCAATGACGAACGGCGTATCCAGTTCGGGCTGGAGTTCCATCTCCTCTTTCGCTGTGCCGAATCCGGCAGTGCCGGGCGCATCCTCAGTTCCCGCATTGTCGAGAACAGTACCGGCAATGCCCTCAAACTCGAATCCGGCATCCAAACCTTCCACGTCCTCACCGGTCAACCGGATTGTCCATGTACCGTTTGCAAAGAACGCATTCCCGTCTTCAAACGTACCGTCCGTCGCGACCACCAACGGCACCCAAGCCAACTCGCCGCCCAAGGTGTAAGTGATGACAAAATTGCCGGTATTAAAAGAAGTCCCGGTGAGGTCACTATCTTCGTCTTTCAGATCGAATTCAAGCACAACGTCGTGTGTGCCCGGCCCGGCATTTTCCGCCAGCATTTCGACTTCCTCGATGCCGACAAAGGCGATATCCTCGGGATCTTCGCCCTCAAGGAGAATCGTGATGGTATACACATCCCCAATTTTCACGACATTTTGTCCATCTCCGTCGAAAACCAACGCGGCATAGCCCGGCTCCGAATCGACGGTATAAGCCAGCCGGTAATCCTTGTTCGGTTCGAAATCGAGCGGATCCTCAATCGTAACGGTAATTATCGTGCCGAGATCTTCGCCGGTAACTTCGTTTTCTAAGTCAATGTCGTTGTCCAAAATCGCTTCGGTATCTTCCACGACACGCACGCCGGCAAATTCGATCTTGCCGTTCGCGACATCTTCGGCCTTCAGCGTGAATGTCCAGGTGCCCGGCGCATCGTCTGCATCAGCCAACGGGTCATCTTTTGTGAACAAACCGCTAAGTCCGCTCCAGCCTTCCAGATCGGTAAAATCAACCCAAATGATGTCGTCGCCGCCGTCCACCGTGTAGCCTATCTGATAACGCAATTCATCTTGGCTAAAGTCGGTATCATACAACAAATTCGCCGCTCCGGCAAAGGTGAATTCCACCTTTTCGACCGTGATTTCGGGATCTTCGTCGAGTTCATCAAGGATGTCATCTGCCACGGGCTTATTTATAATGCCGACAAACGTGATCTCGGCGAATTCATCCAAATCACCCTGCAGTGCGACGGGTTCCTGATTATTCGCGAGCAACTGGCCATGTTCCAGGTTCAGCGTGATCGTCCAGACGCCTTCTCCTGCCGTGTCGCCCTCCGTCCATTCCGCGACGGCAGGCTCATTCGGCATGGCCATAATGTTATCCGGCTTAATGCCAATCTCGACGGTGTAGTACGCCTCGCCGACTTGGAAAATCAGCATATCCCCGGTTTCGAGGTCCGTTTCGCCTTTCAGATTGGCAGCATCAAGCGTGAATGTTACCAGGGTATTGTAGCCGTCGTACACGAAGTCATTCACATCGACATCGGGACTCATCGCGTCGGTTACGTTATCCGTGCCTTCTACGATTTCAATTTTCCGAACACCGGCGAAGCCAATATCGGCAACTTCCGGCTCCACAATGATTGCCGCGGGAATGGTGAGCGTGAACACCCAGTGGTCAGTGCTCCATACGGCATTGGGAAAGCCAACTTCTTTATCCAACGTTACCCAATATGTCTGGTTATCCACGGTGTAGCCGATTTGGAAGTCGCCAGTGTTAAAGCCCTCTTCGGCGCCCCCGGTGGTCGTGAATTGGACGATTTGGGCATCAGTTGTCCCGGGATCAATGACGATTCCATCCGTTGCCGCAATCTCAATCTCTTCGTTATCCGTCGCTTTGACAATCGCGAGGTAGGTGAAATCCGCGGTTTCCAAGCCGGTTCCCGCTACTGTAAGGGATACATACCAAGTGGTGTCCCCGTCGACCGTTTCGCTCCAGGCATTGACGCCGGGATCGCCTTTGTCCCCGACGGTGAGAACCGCATCCCGGATCTCTTCATCGGCCAACATGTACTGGAGAATCATCCCGTTTTCCAGGGCATCGTTCTCCAGTTCTTCAATGGCAATGGTTACGGTAAAGGTGTTGTTTTGCTCGGTTTCGCTGGCAGTGGCATCATCATTCAGTGCAATTTCCCGGATCCCGAGGTATTCGATTTTCCCCTCGGCCATATTGATGTTATCAACGGTGATAACCCATTTGTCGGTATCAAATGCAGCGGTAACACCCTGCGAAGTTGCTTTATCCCCGCTGTCTACAGAGACGATATTGTACCAGTATTCCGTGCCGCCCACGGTGAAGCCGATCTGGTGTGCCGGTTCATTTTCGTCCGTCGCGATGGCCTTCCCGTCATCGGGATCGCCAATTTTGTCATTGGCAGCGGTGGCCGAAATCTCAACGACGAGTTTCCCTTCGATGGTACTCACCACTTCGCTTTCAATTTCGACTTTTTCTTCCACTTTTTCGAAGCCGATAAAGACGATGTCGCTCGCCCCGATGCCGTCTGCCCAGCCGTCGTTGGGAATGGTAACGGTAATCGTCCAGGTGTAGGTGGGATCGTCATAATCAACGGCCAGATCATCGGCGGTCAGAAGGATGACCTGATCCGCACCGCCATCTACCGTGTACGTCAGGAAGAATTTTCCGGCATCTTCCATATTGTCGCCAAAAAAGTCCGCTTCTTCGGTGTCAAAGGTAACGGTCATTTCCGCAGCGGAGGCGGCAATCGCGAATTTATTGGCCAAATTGGCGACCTGCATGCCTGTAACGGGTTCCGCAATTTCGATCCCGACAAATGCGACGACCGCTCCCGCCGGGATGGCCGTCGCGTCGCCGAGATCAATTTGGAGTGTCCAATGTTCATCGTCCGAGTTCCAAAAGGCATTCGTGTCGATGACAAGGGCAACTTTTTTAGTTTCGGTTTCACCATCTTCGGTAACCGTATAGAGGATTGTCGCTCCCGTGTTTGGAAGATCGTTCTCCTCCACGCTAGCCGGCAACTGGACGATGAGCGTATTTTCGAATACGAGCGATTCCGCTTCATCGGCACCCTCTACGGCGGTGTGTTTCTGCATCCCGATGTACTCGACGTCGGTGGCTTTGAGATTTTCGCCTTCGACCAAAATGGTGATTGTCCAGACGCCCGTGTCTACGCCTTCGCCTTTGACGAATACGGCATTGGAATCCGTGTCCGGCTCCTCCGAGTCGTACGGCACGATTAGGACGTTCCGCGTTTTACCATCAACTTTGATGACCGCGAAATGGTCTTCGCCGTCGAAGGCGGTTGCCGCCTGCCCCGTTGCCGTCGTGATGGTCAAAATGACATTCCCTGTCGCTTGCTGCGAGACGGCGACTTCATAATTTACATTGAGTTCCGCATTTTCTTCCGTAATTTTCGCGTCGGAGGTGGCGACAACGCGAATGGTATAATCCGTGCTAAAACCCAAATCCGGGTCTTCGTCATCCACGAGGTCGATGGTAACGATCGCGGACCATTTGTTGGTGCTGCCGTCTTCCACTGCCGTTTCTGGTGGTAGAGATGTAAAAGTTGTAAAGCCGTCGTATGAGATTCGTATTTCGTATTCGTGAGTGCCTAATTCTTTATTAAGTCCATTCCAGGTGAGTTCGATTTCGCCGTTTTCATCATCAATTTCGCCAGCCGTGATGGAGAGATTCCAGGGATTTGCCGTTTCCCCGGCGGCTTGGGGTCCAGCGGATTGCGAGTCGGCGGTGATGGTGCCGGATACGGTAATTTTGGGCAGATTCGAGAAATCCGGCGGGGCAACGACGATGATGTCATCATCGTTATTGTCGGGCATGTAGGCGCCCGCAAAAATGGAGCCGAGCGCTCCGTCGAGCATTTCGCGTCCTTCGAGTTCCTCGATACGGGCCTGCCGGCCTTTTTTGCGATTGCGTTTGGCGTTGGATTGTTGAGTGTTGGAGAATATTTTATTGATGAAATCGAATGCGTTGAACATAATTCTTTCTTGGGTTGAGTTATGGGCAATCCTGCCCGTAGGTGCACAGAGAAACGCGTCAGGCTCGCCACCATGCGCACCTATTTTGACGTCGATTGTCCGTATTGTAACGATAATTCCGAATCAAAGCAAGGGGGGATTGCATAATATACAATTTTGTGATAATGGGGAGTTTGGGCGCATTACGCAAGAATCGCGAAAACCGGTATGCAAGAGGCAGGGAAATGATGTATAATGAATCCATCATGACCCAGGCTGCCATTACCGAATCATCCGCTCCCATCATCCTGCACGGCAACAATTTAGACCAAAATCGAGGTTGCCAAGCACTGCGGCACACGACCCTGATGATGCTCGACAAACATCTTCCCAACACGCCGCGACTGCACGCCAATCTCTTCTGCAACGATGATCCGCAATTCCATCAAATCCTGCCCGACCCAAAATCCGCCGGCGTTCGCTACGAAATTAAAGACCGAAAACACCCCCTGCTCTATCTTTGGGGTGCCAAATTAGTCGGCTCGGCCATGCTCGGCCTCTTTCCCCCAATGAACATCCACAAAGACATCCCCAAATGCCGATGCCTGCTGGCGATGGGCGGCGATAATTTGTCTTTCGATTACGGGATGTTGGCAACGCTGCTTTTTTTCTCCCCATTTGCCAAAGCCGTCAAATTGGGCGTTCCTTCGGTCATTTGGGGAGCCTCCATCGGGCCATTCCGGCAAAAACCGGCCTGGGAAAAGCGTTTTGCCGATATTCTCAAGCAAGTGGACCTGATTACCGCCCGCGAACCGCTCACGCAGGCTTATCTTGCAGAACTCGGCATCGAACACAATGTCCGTATGGTCTCTGATCCCGCGTTTTTATTGCCCGCGGAGCAGCCGGAACTGCCCGCTCCGCTCGATAAGGCATTGAATGACGGTGCTCTCGGCCTGAATCTTGCTCCGCTGATGATTCGTTATAGCGGCCAGTCGAAGGAAGCCTGGTCGCATGCCGCCGTTGAAATGCTGGCGAACGTTGCCCGCCGTATTGACATGCCGATTGTTCTCATTCCGCATGTGATGCAGTTGCCGAATTTTGACCCGATAAACGATGATTTCGCCTTTATGAAAGGATTATGGGAATCGCTTGAGTTGCCGATCCGCGAGCGCGTTTTCCTTTACGATGCGAGGGAACATACGAGTATGCAGATTAAGGGGGTGATTTCACGGCTTCGGGCTTTTGCGGGAAATCGGACGCATGCGACGATAGCGGCTCTTTCGACGCATGTACCGACGTTTTCGATTGGTTACAGCGTGAAATCGCGGGGCATCAATCAGGACATATTCGGGCATGAGAATTGGGTTGCTCATTTTTCCCAACTGAAGGGTCAACGGTTGGCCGAGCGGATTGAAAATTTGCTTCGGGAGGGGGATGGGATACGCAAGCATTTGCAGGGAGTCATTCCGGCTTATGCGGAAAAGGCGTGGTTAAACGGCGTGTACTTGAGTGAAATGCTTGCCCGGGGAGGGGGGTAGCCCCCGGCTCGTGTGCGGTCGCGATTGCGCTCTCGCCATCTTTTTTCGGTCCGTTCGCTGTATAATGGAGACACTCCCGTTACCCTCGCACCGCCAAAGCCATGGAACCCGAAAAATTAGGCCCCTTCACTCTCGGCCGAATGCTCGGACGCGGAGGTATGGGAAAAGTCTATGAAGGAATTTGCGAAGCCGATGGCTCGCCCGTCGCCGTTAAAGTCCTTACCGACTCCCAAGACCATAATGAAGAAGGACGCTTGCGATTTGAATACGAAATCGAAACCCTTAAACGACTGCACCATCCAAACATCGTGCGATTGACCGGATTCGGCGAAGAACAAGGCCGACTCTACTACGCTATGGAAGTCGTCGACGGCGTCAGTTTGCAACAAGAACTCCGCAATCACCGCACCTTTCAATGGTTTGAAGCCGCTAAAATCGGCCTCGAAATCTGCCAAGCCCTACGGCACGCACACGACCGCGGCGTCGTACATCGGGACATCAAACCCGCAAACATTCTGCTAGACCGCGACGGACATGTTAAGTTGGCCGACTTCGGCATCGCCCGATTTTTCGGCTCCCAACAACTTACCGGAACGTATTCCATCGTCGGGACTTTGGAATATATGTCGCCGGAACAAGCCCTGGCCAATCCGGTCAGTTCGAGCACCGACCTGTATGCACTGGGCTGCGTTCTGTATGCCCTCCTAACCGGCAGGCCGCCGTACTCGGCCAAATCGTTGCCGGAATTGCTCCGCAAGCACAAGAACAACTCGCCCGATTCGTTTCGTTTGGCCCGGCCGGACGCGCCCGAAGAGTTGGAACACATTGTCATCGACTTATTGCAGGCCCTGCCCGGCGATAGACCACGCAATGCGTCGCTCGTTGCGAGACGGCTGCAATCGCTGATACACGCTTTGCACGGCGATCCGGCAAGTATCAGGGTGTTGCCGGGCGGCGATGCGATACAAACGGAGCCGACATCCTATGATTGCGGCTCTGTGAACGCCGACGACCCGGAAAAAATCAACCTCCTCTCCGACACGGTCACGTCGCAATCCGTCATCCAGCACGGGCAGATTTTGCCGACGACCGAAAAAACGCAGTATGCCGACAATGCGAACCATCTCGACAGCACGGTATTGCAGCAGCAACCGCCAAAAACAAGCCCGCAGGATGAGGAGGAATTAGACGATGAAATCGACCCCGCGGAAGTTCCGCTCAATGCGAAACCATCGACGCGTTTTACGGCCATCGTGAACACGGATTTGGACCCTTTTGAAGCCGAAGAGCGTTCTCGGCCGGTTTTTTCGTTGCCGGTTCTGTTGGCTTCGGTGCTGCTTCTCATCGTCGGCTTGACCGTCTATTACATTGTGCAGACGCCGCCGCCCGAAGTGCTGTATGCCCGAATTACGGCGAAGATTCGGGAAAGCGAATCAGCGGAGGGACATTCCCTTGCACAGTTGCGTTCTGCACAGAAGGACATTGATCGCTTTTTGTCGTCGTATCCCAACCATTTTTTTGCTCCGCAGATGCAGTCTTATAAGGAGGAGTTGGAATTATTGGAGCATGAGCGTCGTTTGGAGCGTCGTTCGGCATTACGGTCATTAAGTCCGGTGGAGCGTGCGTATGTTGAGATATTGGCAACATCGCCTTATGATCCAAATTTGAAGATAGAGAAGTTGCGGGCATTCATCGCGGTCTTTCAGACGGCGGAGTCGGAGTCGCAGCGTATGACATCGAGTCCGGTGGAGATATGTGTTGAGTTAGCGCGTCGTCGATTGGCGAGATTGGAGCAGGACATCGAGGAAATCAATGCCGAACAAGAGCAGGTACTGCGTCGGCGGTTGGATGAAGCAATCAATTTGGACGCGACGGACTCGCACCGTGCCGAGGAAATCCGCCGCGGAATTATTGAATTGTATCAGCATCATCGCTGGGCCGAAGAACTGGTTGAGGAAGCACGGGAAGGCCTGCTCTAGGCCGTCGGCATCACGCCAGCATCGGAATCGGCACCGCCAGCATCGCGGCAATCGCACGAATCAATCCCGCCTCCTTCGGCGTAATCTTGCCGTCATGCCATACACACGTCATAAATGCCGCAAATATCCGCTTCTTCAATGCCGGACATGTCTCCGAAAGCGTTCGCAATGATTGATCAAATTGCCGAGTCGTGGTCTCGCTCAGTCGCAACATTGGCTCCGACAATCCCAATTCTTCACTCGCCGCCGCAAACGCCTTTTGGGCGTCTTGAGGATCCGTATGGCCTGAATATGCCAAATAAGACAACACCGCCGCCGCCGGACGGCGAACCGAGGACAATGCCGTATGCCGTACGCGAAACTGTTTCGCCTGACCAAAATGAATGTCCAAATCCCGATGCAATACCGCTTTAATCGTGTACTCAAACAAATCCATCGTTTGGTCGGCCTCGATCAGCAAGTCCAAAATTCTCGAAAATTGCCGGTATTGAGCCTTCGTCATTTCACGCAACGATGCCGATATGTGCTGCGCCAACGGGACTTTTTCGTGCTCCGGCATCGCTCGAACCTGCGGATACAAACGCAATGTTTCACTCCGCAAAAACGCGGAACCAATCGACTGGATTTGATTGAGTTGCCGATTGCGAATCGCATCCTCTTGGTCAAGCAACATCGCAAAAAATACGGCCTGGGCCGTCAACGGATTGCTTGCCGACTCCGTAATCGGCTTCGGAAGGGCACCGAGCAGAACGCCCGCCGTCAGCACATTGGCCATATCGAGTCCGCCGATGTTTTCGATGACCGACTGCTTTGACCCAATGGTCGGCGAGCCTGTCGTCGGCTGCAAATTCTTAAAATGCGACGTTTTGCTCTTGATCACATTGGTTTTAATCACATTGTGTTTCACCGGCTTGATTTCGGATAATTTTGGGAATCGACCGTCGAAATTCGGGTCAATCCGCCGAATCCGTGTGGTGAGGTCGGGATGCGTCGCCAGGAGGCCGCCAAGCGAAAACAGGCCGCAAACATCGCCGAAGAAAAGATGACTCGTTTCGGCAGCGTGTGCATTGGCGATATTGCTTCCGATGTTGGGACTGCCGATTTTTTTGAGCGCACCGGCAATCCCGTCGGGATTTCGCGTAAATTGAACGGCAGAGGCATCGGCCAAGTATTCGCGTTGTCGGGAAATAGCGGCTCGGATGATTGCACTGAAAAAGACGCCGATGTAGCCGACGATCATCAATATCGTGCCGCCGGCCAGCATTGCCATAATAATGGCCGCCGAGCCTTTATTTTGGCGGCCAACGGCAAGAAAACGCACTGACCGCAACACAAAATATCCGACGATGGCGAGGAGTTGCAATCCGAAGAGGATTCCGATGAGCCGCATATTCATCCGCATATCGCCGTTGAGGATATGGGCGTATTCGTGAGCGATAACGCCTTGCAATTCATCGCGGGTGAGCAGGTCGATGGTTCCGCGGTTGACTCCGATGACGGCAGCGTTGGGGGAGAACCCGGCGGCGAAGGCGTTGATGCTTTTTTCGTTGTCCATGATATAGAGTGCGGGAATCGGCACGCCAGCGGCAAGGGACATTTCTTCGACGATGTTATAGAGTTGCCGTTCGCCGGGATTGGTTGTTGAGGAGCAGATTTGCCGGCCGCCGAGGGCTTCCGCGACGGCACACCCTCCGCCGGCGGAAAGGGCAGCGGTCTTGAAAAGGCTTCCGCCGATAACGAGTGCAAGTACACCGCCGATGCAGAGGAGTATCAAATCGGGTTCTGGTTCCGTACCGACGAAGGCGAAAAGGGCCAGGATCGCGGCAACCATCACGGCGGTCAGTCCGAGGAGTCCGAGGATGTAGAAGACAATGAGCAGGAACGTTCGGTTTTTCGCCTTGTCTTGGTGCTGAAAGAAGTCCATGGAATTGATTATATTGTAATCATTGCGGAGTGCAATCACGCGGTTGCCAGTGCGAAAATCATCAGTATTCTTCCCTAATTCCGCTCGAACATCTTATCAATTTCCTCCCGCGTGAGCAATACCGTTGACGGACGGCCATGCGGACAATGATGGACATTGATTTCCAATTCCGCAAGGTGTATCAAGTGCTGCATCGACTCCGTACTCAATCGCTCGCCCGCTTTGACTGCCGCTTTGCACGACATACTGTGAAGCAATTTGTCCAATAATTCCTCTTGCGTCAATTTTTTGCCCCATAATAAAAACGGTTCCAACATCGCTAACAAAATTTCCTCCGGCAACGTCTTCGATAATATCGCCGGAAAGGCCGATACCAGCACTGTGTTCCCGCCAAAAGACTCCACCTGCAAGCCCAATGTCTTGAAAAACTCGGCATTCTCCTGCACGCAGGAAAATTCGTGCGGCGACAGGTCCACGGGGACCGGCACCAACAACCGCTGCGCATCCAACTGGCCGGACTGCATCCGCTCCTTTAATTGTTCGTACAAAATGCGTTCATGCATCGCGTGTTGGTCGATAAGAGCAATGCCGTCGGCCGTTTCCATCACGAGATAGCGGTCGAGCATTTGCACGACGTGGGTGTCATTTACAGGGCCTATGGCATGCGACGGAGATTCGTCGTTCACCGTGGCGTGAACCAGGGATGCGTCGTCTGCGGAGCCCGTGGCGTGAGCCAGGGATGTGTCATCATCCTGGCTTACTCCCTGGTTTGCAGCCTGGTTTACGCCAGGGGCTCTGTGGATGCAATCTAAAGATTGCGGCTCCGTTTTGCTGCCGCCTTTTTCCCGTTTCGGCAACTGGTGTATTGACAGTTGCGAATACTCATCGCGTCGCGGCGGGACTGCCGGGGCTCCGGTTTTTATCTGCGAAAGCCAATCTTCCACCATTTGCCGCTTCTTCTGTGCCGCAGCCGGATCAAGCGTCTGCTGCGGTTCCTCGGCAACTTCCCAAGGCGGTGCGGACTCCTGACTCTTGACTTCTGGCTCTTGACTCTTGACGCCTGACTCCTGATTTCTTTCCGCCGACGGATGCACCCGACTCCGCAAGTCCGACCGCAAAAACTTTTCCCGGATCGCTCCCAAAAAACCGGAGTAAATGCGGTTTGAATCCACAAAACGAACCTCCATTTTGGTCGGATGCACATTCACATCGAACATATCCGGCGGAAGTTCAATTTGCAAAAATGCGAGCGGGAACCGGCCCGAAACCAAAAGCCCGCGATACGCTTCGTTCAACGCATGCTGTAATGCCCTGTCCCGAATGTACCGCCGATTGAGAAAAAAGTATTGCATCCGATTGTTTGCCCGATGCTGACTGGGATGCGAAACATGCCCCGACACACGGACGGCGGCACCCGTCGGCGTTTCAACGGCAATCATCGTGCGGATCATGTCTTCGCCGAAAAGTTGCCGAATGCGTGCGATAGGTTCTTCGGTCGGCGGAAGTTCGTGAACGATTCGGCCATTGTGTTTGAGCGTGAAATGAATGTTCGGCTGCGGCAGGGCGAGTCGGGTAAAAGTTTCTGCGACGTGTCCGAATTCGGTGGTGATGGATTTCATATACCGGCGACGCACCGGGGTGTTGAAAAAGAGATTTCGGACTTCTATTTGTGTGCCGACGGGCATACCGCAGGATGTGCAGTCGGAGCGTTCGCCGCCGTTGCTTTGGAGCATTGCGCCTTCGTGATGTTCGACGATTCGGCTTTTGAGGGAGAGTTGGCTGATTTCGGCAATGGATGCGAGTGCTTCCCCGCGAAAGCCGAAGGAGAGGATGTGGAAAAGGTCGTTTTCGTGTATCAGTTTGCTGGTGGCGTGTGGAGAGAGAGCGAGTTCGAGTTGTTCGGATGCGATCCCATGTCCGTTATCGACGATGCGGATGAGGTTGCAACCGCCATTTTCGAGTTCGATGTCGATGCGTGAGGAACCAGCGTCGATGGAGTTTTCGACGAGTTCTTTCACGACGCTGGCCGGCCGTTCGATGACTTCGCCGGCAGCGATTTTGTTGATCATGCTTTGGGAAAGGGAGCGAATGGTCGGCATAGTGCTTGATTCTAACACAAAGAGCAAAGAGCCGGGGGCGGCGTTATGTCCCCGGCTTTTTGATATTGTTGCCGGAAAAGCGTCCTTTCACTTCGGCTTGACGGGACGTTCCGTGCAGAGTACAATCGGGAGGGATTTGCATTTTTGCTCGCAGGAGATAGCCATCATGAAGGTCATTAGAGCACAAGCAACCGGAGCCGGTCAAGTGGTATCTTGGACTGGGTTTCTTAAAAGCAAGTTAATCGCGCCATTAGGTTGGGAACGTTACATATCATTGACGACAATCATTCCAGATGTTTTATCAGATGTGATGAATTATTGCAACGATGTTGACCCGCAATATACATTTCGGGTTCTCGTTCCTAATGGACCAACATCTGCTTCTTTTGATGTTGTATTGACGGGAAATAATTTTAAGATTACGTGTTCAAAGAGGTTGATGCGTGGGTGGTTCCCAATAAATCTTTTTGCCGCAGAATTCGGATCAAATTACGATGTGATTTTCAGTATCATGGCAGAGGAGTCCATTGAGTCCCATTTAGCGGGGCTTCTCAAAGCCAACTATATTGCATTTGAACTATGATGCCGGACCCGCCGGCTGTGAGGAGTAATCGGTTCGCCGAAGCCGCTCTCGATACCTTTTATCAGTTCGGCTTCAAGTCTGTCGCGTGCTTCTTCCCGTTGCTTATCACGAAGGATTTTTTCAAAGTATTCGTCGATTCCATGCTCTGCAGACTGCCGATGAACGAAATCGCCGAGAGCATCCGATATATTGATACTGATTGTCTGCATGGTCGAAGGTATTTTGCTCCAAAATAAAACAAGGAACGCAGGGAATTGTAGCCCATTTTCCCGACGTTGGCAAGTGTTACATCGTTATTATCGCTATGCCCTGTGCCGCTATCGTTCCCCTCCGGTTCTAGAAGTGCAAAAATGACGGTTTTGACGGCTGCCAACGCCGTTCGCGATGTTTTTCCCCAATTTTTTCAGAATTCTTTCCGCTAACCGGATATTCGGAACGTACTATCAACAGAACTTCGACGATTTCCTGTTTTTTTATCCTTTGCATTTGCTTTTTCAAGTTTGTGGGATATACTGTCCCCACGTTGAGATGGTGCGATGGATGCGAGGTCGGCCCCCATGCGGAGCCACACCAAAGGCAGGGATGCGGATGTTCAATCCTTAATGTTTGAAACCTGACCTTTCCCCCAAAGAAAGCACGGTTCGTCCTGTCTCAGTCCCCCCCAGACAGGCGGACCGTGCGGATTACGATCCTATGAGTAACGCCGCATACAAAAAATTATACAAAATTGTTTTCTTCGACGCTAATCAAAAGCAATGTGCTCAAACACTCTGCTTATGCGCCGCTCTTCTTATTTTACTAACAACACTCGGAATCGGACAAGAACCCGCCCGATTTGCCGTCCCTACAAATACACCCAACGAACAATCCGCCGCACTGCCCCAGCAGGCCCAAGACGACTTCGACCAAATCATTCGCGATGGGCAAGTCCTCGAAGCCGAAGCACGCTGGACCGAAGTGCTCGCTCATTACGAAGCCGCTCTACGCAACTTTCGGAATGATAATACCCTGATGGAACGCTACCGAATCGCCCGATTCCATTGCGACGTCGGTCGGCGATTCCACGATGTCAGTTACATCAACCTGCTCCGCTCGATGAGCGTGGTGGAAACGCTGAACTTCTTTGAAGAAGTCGTTACGCATATTCAAGACCGATATGTCGATATGCCGTTATGGGAATCGATGTTTCGACACGGGATACAAAGTTTCAGCATCGCCCTTGCTGACCCGAGTTTCCGCACGGCAGTCAACCTAAATATCACGTCCGAGCGAGTCAATTCGTACCTGGCGGCAGTCCAAACAACTGTCAACGGTTGGAAAATTCGCGATAGGGAAGACATGAAAAACGGGATACTCCATATTGCCGATGCGGCACAAAAACAACTCGGGCTCAACCCCTCTGTTGTGCTCATGGAATTTACGTGCGGAGTGATCAGTTCGCTCGACCCGAATACGGGCTATCTCACGCCGAATCAATATAATGATGAGTCGTCGGTGATTTACGGCAACCTTGTCGGGATTGGCGTCGAGTTGCGGTCAGACCGGACATCGTTGTTGATCGTTCGCGTTGTTCCGGGCAGTCCGGCTGAATCTTCCGGCTTGAAAGGCGGCGACCGAATCGTTGCCGTCGATGGAACATCGACACGCGGTCGGGATACCGAAAATGCAGCCAATTTATTGCAAGGTGCGGAAGGCTCTGTGGTGCGTTTGACCGTTCTTCCATCGGAGATGGGACAACCGCAACGCGAGATTTCCGTAACGCGTCGGCAGATTGATGTTCCCAGCGTGGAAGATGTGCGGATGCTTAACGAACAACTTGGATATATTAAATTGACGAGATTTCATTCCAAAACGCGTTTGGAATTGACCAGGGCATTGACCAATCTTGACCGCCAGGGAATGAAGTGTTTGGTTCTCGATATGCGTCAGAATCCCGGTGGATTGTTCCATATAGGTGTTGAGGTTGCGAGTATGTTTATCGAGCAGGGCGCGATTGTCCGCACGCAGGGTCGGGATAGAACGTTGGATTCGCCTTGTATGGCCCGGGGCGAAACGTGGCGGGTGCCGTTGATTGTGTTGATTGATGAGGAGAGTGCGAGTGCGGCGGAGATTGTTGCTGGTGCGATTAGGGATCATAATCGTGGAACGATCATAGGTCGGCGTAGTTATGGAAAGGGAACGATTCAGCAGATAATTCCGGTCCAGACGGGAGCGTCGTGGAGTGTACGATCGGGAATAAAGTTGACGACGGAGAAGTTTTATTCGCCGTTGGGCTGGCCGTATAGTGGCGTGGGTGTAACGCCGCATGTTACGGTGAGTGATGAGGCGAGGCGGACGGCATCGGCTCGTCCATTGGAAGGTCCTTTGGGAGGAATTTTGCCGTTACCGATATTGCGTTCGGCAACGAGCAATTTGGACGATCCGTTCATACAGGAGGCCGTGCGAGCGTCGCTGGAGTTGCTGTAGAGGGGTGATGTATGCTATGCGGGAACTCGTTTTCAATTTTGTCTCGTGCGCTGCCGAATGGTTAAAATAAGGGGAAACGCCGGCAAATGCCGGCGATTCCCGGCTCAAACGACTCGCTCATTCTGTCCCTTTTGAAAGGATAGTATACAATATCTGATCGTGAAAGAAAAAACAAGGTTTTGAACGGCCTTCTAGCACCTGCCAAGATAGCAAGAACAAAAACGTAAATAATAAATCTATTCACGAAAATCTATGGCGGGCATATCTATCTTCCAAACACTTTTTTCATATCGACATAAAGTGTCCTTGTTTCTTCGTTGTCGCTAAAATTCAAAAAGACATCTGCCTTGCCCTCACGTTGGATATGTATTGTCGGCGAGGATTTTTCTCTCGTAAAAAGCAAAACAGTCCCGTACTTTTTTGAGCGAAAATATCCCTTCTGTGTAAATCCAGCGGCATACCCCCATATTTTCCAAATGTGCCCAATGCTGTCTATTTTATCTTCTATCAGGGAAATGTCTGCTATCTCTGCAAAATCAATCTTCACTCCACATATGCCTCTGATTTTAATACCGCTATCAACAATATTGACAGTAGATTCCCTTTCTCCTAAAATGACAAATCTATGGACTAATATAGGAGTAGTAAATGTAAGAAGAACCAAAAACACCATAACAACAATAAGGCTAATATCAGCAAACCTCTCGGCAACACCTCGAATGTCGCCGGTTTCCTCCTCAACAACGCGAACATTGCGAAACATAAACGGATTCGCACTGACCGCAATCGGCTTGCCACTCTTGATCACAAGATTGCGAAGAATGACCTCCTCCGTCATCACGTAAGGATACCGCTCGACATACTCCGCACTCGTGTTCGCCCTATTAAACGATGCAAAAATTTTCGGGCCCTGATAATTGTCCCCATGATTCCTGTCATCTATGATCAATCCATCTATCATAATCCTCCGCGGTAAAGAACAAATATATCCAAAATCGTGCTGCCCAGTATAACTCCCGCCAATCAAAATCGCATCCGCTCGCTGACCGTTATCCGGAAGAAATTCACTATCGCGAATGATGAATTCGCCGTCCCAAGTGCTGCCGTAATCACTCCGCAAATTGATCAAGTTGCCCGAATGAACCTTCGTGTTGGCAAGCAAAAACACGCCCCGACCAATCAGGTTAATGCCCTGATGCCCTAATACCGAATTCTTGATCGTCGCATTCGTTACGCCCATATGAGCGTCGAATCGCGAAAACTCGACCGTATCAAACGTCAGGTTTTTTGAATGATTCGACGCGAAAATCCCCCAATAGGCTCTGTCATGGATGCAATTCGTTTGCGTGCAATTTTTGAACGTCACATTATTCGCCTTATGCACGGACAAGTCATACGATCCCATCGAAACGGACGTTCCCGCATTCCCAATCGTTACGTAGGTTTTGTGTCCCGTGAATGTACTGTTTTGCACCAAAACATTGGTACAATTCGACACCAAAATAAACCCTCGGTACGGTGCGCCGTGGTCGAGTTCGCCGGTAATTGCATGGTGAATGCCGTCGATGACGACATTGGAACGCGTGATTGAAATTCCCCGACTGTAATAGGTATACCGCGACTCGGCTTGATTGGCAATCGTTGTAAAATGTCCCCCGGTAATGGTCAGCGTATCCGGGTCGATGGGATAGGCCGTCATCGAACTGATATGGTCAAAATCCCAAATGATCGGCGTTGTTGGATCAACGTTGCCGAGTTTATCGACGATGAACACATCGGTCTGTGCGGACCCGCGGTTTTGATTCGGCCCGTATCGGATGTACCGCCGGGTTCGATTGTCATTCACTTCGACGAAGGAATCCTGGGGCAAAGTAAGGTCGATTTTGTCTTGCCCCTTTTTGAGTGCCGCGATTGCCGTGATCTGTTTGGCGGGAAGTTTCGAGGCAATATGGAAAATATGGGTATTTTCTATTGGGACGTTCGAGTCGTCGATCATGAATTTTGCTCCGCTCCAATCGGTACTGGTTTGAATGACTGCGGTTTTGTCGGTATTGCCGATGTAATAGGTCGCCCCGGCATCGGCTTGTACGGGCAAATTGGCAAGATTCGCGGCCTGGTGGGCATTGATGATGGCATCGAAATCATCGGCAACGCCGTCGCCGACGGCTCCGTATTCGCCGTAGGTGATGAATTGAGCGGATGCGGATCCAACGAAAGCAAGACTAACGGCGATGATGAGAACGAGATGTTTCATGCAAAGTGCCTCGGGAAGTAAGAACAGGGCTCATTCTAGCAAAATTTTGTCTAAAATGAACGGGTTTGTGGAACGGGTTCGCAGAGCCGACACACGCCGTGCCCGATTTCCTTGCTTTCGTCCCGCGAAGCGTGTACAATGAACGCGTCGCACTCGAACTCCGTCAATTCCATGAAAACGCTCCACCTCACAATCCTCTCGCTCCTCATCCTCGGCATCGGAATGCTCCAAGCACGGGAAGTTCCGCCCCTCAAAGTCGTCCGCTTCATTCCCGCCGACTGCCAACCCTTCGAAAATACCGAAGAACGACTCGGACGCGTCATGAAACACGTCCAAGATTTTTTCCGCGACGGGATGCAAACGCAGGGATTCGGCCCCAAAACGTTCGAACTCGAATGGAAAGAACCCGAAAAACTCCAAATCTATACCGTTATCGGACAAAAAAATCAATCCGAATACGGACGCGGGGATTCGAGAATCGTCCGCGAAGAAGTCCGCACCGCTATGCAGGAGCAATACGGCATCGACATTAGCCAGGAACATATCATCATTTTCCAACATTTACTCCGCTGGGAAAACGGCATCGCAACGGAACTCGGCCCCTACGTCGGCGGCGGAAACGCACTTTCCGGGGCCGCCTGGGTCTATGACGATCCCCTGCTCGATGCCGCTAATCTTGCATCGACAGAACCCGGCGGATATTATCATCGGCCCGTCTCCATCGGGCAATTCAATACCCATTACATCGGCGGAGTCGCCCACGAACTCGGCCACGCCTTCGGCCTGCCGCACGACCGCGAAACGGACGAACAAAGAGCAACGTTAGGCATTTCCCTGATGGGGAGCGGCAACCATTCTTACGGCAACGAATTACGCGGCCAAGGTTTGGGAACTTTTTTATCGGCAGCGTCCGCACTGCAACTTTCGACGGTACGGGCATTTGCCGGAAATCTGCCCGGCAGCAGGGATCGGGCCGCCTGGCGGCTCGACGAACTGGCCGCAACGTACAGCGACGGCAAAATGACGCTCACCGGCCGGTTCATCGCGACGCCGCCGGTTGTCGGAATCATCGCTTTTAATGATGATATGAACATTCCCGCCGACTACGACGCCAAGGCTTGGACGACGAAGCCGAGCAGCGGCGGACGGTTCAGCATCACCATCGGCGATTTGAGAGAAACGGCTTATCAACTCCGTTTGGTTGCCGTTCACGATGGCGGTCAAAAAAGCCGATCCGTCTTTGAATATGACGTTACGGCAGACGGGCCCGACCTGTCGCCGTTCGATACGGCCCTGCCGATTGAAGATATGAGTGCGGCCTTTTTGTCGAATGATCGAAATCGTCTGGACAGTATCCTGGCCGACTTGACGGCGAAGTATCCGAACAGTGCAATCCAGCGCAGGGCGAAGCATTTGAGCGATATTTTGAGGGGAGTGAATGTGGAAATTGACCTGCTGACGCAACCGGACAATGTTAATCAGGTCGATTTGACTTGGGCGAAGTTCGTGTCGGCCAGTACCGGCTGGGGAGCCCCGCGTCGCGGTTCGGTGCCGGAAGATGCGTTCATTCGGGTTGGCGGTGCGTATTACGAATCCGGCTTTTATGCTCACGCTCCGTCGAATTACAAGTTTGACCTCGGCGGGAATTGGAAGACGTTTAAGACGGGTTTCGGGCTTCAGCATGA
>Ga0099364_10002293_pt1 | contig 30633 bp, 30 predicted proteins | sample TergutTh196P3_FD_73070 | JGI IMG/M metagenome (GOLD analysis project Ga0099364, IMG submission 73070) | Microcerotermes parvus P3 segment gut microbial communities from Pointe-Noire, Republic of the Congo - Th196 P3 | ecosystem: Host-associated > Arthropoda: Insects > Digestive system > Gut ...
GCGGTATCCCCCTATACCGCCATTCACTAAAAAAGGGCGTAAAAAACACACCCTCCGAAGCATTATTTTTACAAAATGAAACGGCGGCTTTGATTTTTATATCAAACCGCCGTTTGTTCTGCTGTCATCTTTCGGCCGTAAACCGCAACTGCTCAACTGCGGTTTTATTGTTTCTGTGGGGGAAGTGTGGTCTGCTTATTCCACCCATATATCTTAATCAGCATCTGCTCCTGATAATGGAACGCGCTGACGGGGAAATCCAGCAGATTTGCGGTATTTGACGCGATTAAATAGTCCACGGTATTGCCATCGTCATCTTTCATAATATCCGTGATTATGACCGTATGCCTTAGGTCGCCGTTATACCCCATATGTATAACATCACCCGGCTCACCGCTGTAAAATGGCGCGTCGGCAAAAGCGGTCATGCCAAAACCCCTGTTGTTTTGTACATAAACCAGAAATTCCTTAACGCCCGTCCATGCCGGTGCGCGGCCGGAAGCGGTATAGGCGGAGCTTGGCGTGTCGCCATACCACTTCCATTGTGCGGGTGCTACATAATCCATCGGGACACCGCCCGCAAATATAGCCTGAGAAACAAAGTTCTGGCAGTTACCGCCCATCCTGTCATACATTTGCCACGCCGGATTGCGTTTAGACGCCCATTCACGCGCGTAACCCGCGGCATCCTCACGGTTATACGCGTTATCATACGAAATTTGTCCGGGCTGCCGGCCTTGCTCGCTTCGGCCCGCGACCGCCTCTCTCGCTCCCGCAATCCAATCATCCCTGCGCTGTTCGGTGGATATTTCCGGCATATCCGCGTTGGAACCGCCGAAGCGCCAGCGGCCCATGACATTATGGCTCAAGCTGTCCGATTGCCGGTGATGGGAGAGAAACCATTGCCCACCCTCTTTTGTAAACGTGAAATTGTGGGAAACGCCGAAACCTTTGGAGTCCACGCCCGGATAAGCTGTAAAGTTCTGAATAAAATCCTCCATAACCCGCACGGCAATATCGCCGTTATCCTGCTCGGTAATCGCTGTAACGGTCAATTCAAAGGAGTATCCGATAAGTGTCAAATCTGTTTTTTGCATGGAGCGGATTGCAACCATCGCTTCCCAAACCATGCGGTTGTTATCAGCTTGCTCTTTTGCATTGGGGGAAAATAGTTCGGTTGGGCCTTGAACCGTAAGCTCCGCAAGGGAATTGTAATAGGTGTTCATGAAGTCAAGTATTATTTGTTCTTGGTATGAATCAAGAAGGTCAATATTTTCCGCATAGGCAATCGTTCCGTCACCATAAGAAGCCGCCGGTATAGGCGCGGTCGGTTCGGACGGAACGGGGACATAGGCTTCAATCACCGATGATTCCGGTTGGGCATCAAAAGGCTGTTCAGATAATGCAAAAGACGGCGCATCTTCGGCTCCGGGAATTACGGTTATGTCCGCTTCATTATAACAACCGGCTAACAACGCAAGCATTGTAATCACAGTAGCAATCCTTATTTGAAACACTAGCGACAACCTCCCCTCTATATCTCAAACCAAAAGGTACTGCCCTTACCGATTTCCGATATAACGCCGTAGCTGCCATCATGCAGCTCTATAATCTTTTTCACAATCGAAAGCCCAAGCCCTGTGCCGGTAATGGCGCGGCGGTGTTTCGTGCCGCTTTTGTAATATCTGTCCCACACATAGGGCAAATCGGCCTGTGCGATACCGTCGCCGCTGTCGGTCACGCTGATACGCACAGAGTTTCCCTCGATCGCCTGACTGACAGAAACCGCTTTGTCATCGCCGCAGTAATTGACAGCGTTGATAAGCAAGTTGTAAAACGCCCTGCCGATTTTCGGTCCATCGGCGCTTATATATATTTCGTTGTCATATAAAAAAGTTATCTTGTAGTTTTTATTACATAGCAGTTCATTCATGCGCTGTACACAGTCCAAAATATTTTGCGTCAGATTAAAGTCGGATATATTAAGCTGTTCCATATTGTTTTCCAGCTTGGATATATCCAGCACATCATTTACAAGCGCCGAAAGCCGCTGCGTTTCATCCATGATAACCTGCGACTGCTCCGGCGTTATTTCATCGGGGAAGTCGTGCATCATTTCCGCGTAACTGTAAATCAGCGAGAGCGGTGTGCGCAAGTCATGGGATACATTCGCCAGAAGTTCGCGCCTTAATCCCTCGACCTTGCCAAGCTCCGCCGCCGCCGTGTTCAGCGTATCGGACAGCGCGACAATTTCATAAAATCCCTTGCCCGCAAAGCGGATGTTATAATTACCTTTCGCAAGGTGTGAAGCGGTCCCGCTGATTTCCTCAATCGGCTTTGATACCCGCTTTGCGATAACGATAGCCAACAGCACAGACAACACGACCATGACGCCCGTTATCCAATATAACTGTATGCGCAAAGTTGAAACCGTGGCGTTTACAGGGGTAAGCAAAGCGTAAAACGTCAATGAAATGGTTTGCCCATCCCCCAGCGTGAACTCGTGGGTTTCGGTGATGGATTCAAACGGCGGGTCGCCCCATCTGCCCGGTCTTTCCATTCTAGGTATTCCCGGTCTTGGCGGCGGGGCGAAGTCCCGCGCGGGCGCAATGATGATGTCGTTTTCAGCTTGCAGGTAAAACAATATCTCCGGCAGCTCCGGGTTGCCGATTTCTTCTTCTACCATAGCGATTGCGTCCGCTAATTCACGCCCCCGGATATATTTATACATATCGTTTAGAAACACCGTTTGGGACAGCCATAAAATGATGAGCAGGAGCGCGCAGAAGCCGAGCATCAACGCAAAAATCTTCCACTTTAGCTTTAGCTTATCCATACTCAGCTTCATATGCAACTACCCCTCAAATCTGTAGCCCAAACCACGCAATGTCTTGATATAATCGCCATATGGGTCGATTGCTTTTCTAAGCAGTTTCATGTGGGTATCCAGCGTCCTGTCGTCGCCGCAATAATCGTAGCCCCATACTTCCGCAAGTATTTTTTCGCGGGGGACGGCGATGTTTTTGTTGCGAATTAAAAAGAACAGTAAGTCATACAGCTTCGGCGCAAGCTCCGCCTGTTTACCGTCAACAAACACTTTATACGCCGTCATATCCGCGAGGAAACCGCATTTTTCAAAGATGATATGCCCCTCGCTGCCGTCTGTTTTTGTTTTTCCCGCCCGCCGGAGTATAGCGGCAATACGCATCATAACTTCTTTTGACGAAAACGGCTTGACAACGTAATCATCAACGCCCAATTCAAAACCGAGCATCTTGTCGTATTCCTCGCCCTTTGCCGAGAGCATGATAATCGGCACATCGGAGCTTTTTCGGATTTCCCTAACCGCTGAAAATCCATCCAGTTCCGGCATCATAATGTCCATGAGAATGATGTCGAATGTGTTTTCCCGGCAGGCTTCGACGGCTTCCATACCGTTGCCGGCTTCGGTTACTTCATGCCTCTCAAACTGCGCGTAGCGTTTGAGTACGGCGCGAAGTCCGGCCTCGTCGTCGCAAATCAACAGCTTTGCCATCTTAACGCCCCCCATAACAATTTAATCATACCATATTTTTACGCGGCCTTGCAACGAAGATAATTGCGGCTACCAGCAATAACAGCAATACTGCAACCGTTATGGCATTACCACCTATATTGGCTTGCGGCGGGGTTCCGGTGCTTTCGCCGGGTATGTCGCCGCCCGGCATACCGCGCTGTATATTCCCGCCATCGGTAGAACCTCCCGGCAGACGGCCTCCGTCCGGCATCGCGCCACCCGGCATATTGCCGCCGGGAAGACCGCCGCGCTCGCCGCCCGGCTGGCGGACTCTATCTGGCAGACGGCCTCTATCCCTGCCAGACGGGAACCCGTTTTGCATACCCGTGAACATTTCAATTTGTTCTTCCGTTAAGCCTATTTCCAAGAGAACGGTTTTCACTTCATCGGTAATTTCGCCGCCTGCTTCCATGATGATTTGCATGGCCTGCTGCATTAACTCCATATCTTGCATACCGCCGCCTATATCTGGTCGCCCGCCGAACCCGCGCTCACCGCCGCCTCCGCCCATCATCGAGCCAAGCGTGGAAAGATTGACGATAGAAGCATCTACCAAAGATGATGAATCCTCGCGCTGACCGTTCGATGTAGATGGAATCGAACCGTCAAGCTGACCTTTGATACTCTGCGCCCGAAGCATACCGAGTGTTACAAGCTGCCCTAGCGACTGCTCATACTGTTCATGGGTAAAGTACGCCGAAACATCGTTTTTCACATACCCGTTGATTTTCGCGTCCAATGCCATGACCGCGTTTTCAAACAGGCCACTTTCAAAATATCCCTCCACGATTTGCCGCAGATAATCATGGTATTTTTCGCGGTATTCTTCCACTTCCAGCAGTTTGTCAAGAAGCGGCCTATCTTCCATACTCACACCGCTGACCGGCGTATCTATGGGGAAATTCACAACGCCCCCAGCGCTGCCGGATTGAAAGCCGCCGAAAGCAAGGTTGTAATCCCACGGAAGAATCGTGATTTTACCGTCGCACTCATAAAGATAATAGTTCTGCTGCATATTGGATGAATAACTGTCGAGGTTTACGACTGCTGTATGCGCCGCGAAGTAACGGAGAATGGCATCAACGTCAAAATATTTTTCTAAATCCGTACCGGCATCCAAGTTTTTGAGGGAGTTAATAACGCGCTGTTTATCTTTATCGGAGTTGCTATTGAATATGGCATTTTCAAATATTGCGGGATAGCTGCTGATTTCGTCGTCGGTGTAGATAAGCGAACCGCCGCCGCTCCCGCCGAAGCCGCCCCTGCCGCCATCGCGGAAAGCCATACCATCGCGCTCTCCGCCATCCGGGAAGCCACCCGGCATACCGCCCATATCGGGTCGCGCGCCCGCAAAGACGGCACTATCACGGCGCATATCCTCGAAGTCACCGCGCCGCCCCATTTGGATTTTCACATTGTAAAGCTGCCCGCCGGATGTGCTGTAAACCCTGTCAAGAAAAGATTTATCGTATCTCTCAAGCGCAAGGAAGAAACCGTAATCCTCGCCGTTGACCGTCACGTTTGCGTAATTTGCAAGCGGCGTGTCCACCCCGATAAAATTCATAATATCGTAGGATATATAATCCTTCATATAGGTTGTGTCGGACATAAGATTGTTGATGCAAAACGTATCAAGCCCATAAAAATTCTGCCCTTTGACATATTTATTAAACTTAAACTGCAAGCTGTACCTGTCGCTCTGCGTTCTGCCCATCTGTGAAAGGCTGGAATTGCCTTTTGTGCGGATTCCGACCGTGCTGATTTGTTCGCCGTTGATAATCAAGTCGCCGGAAATCCATTCCTTTGCCTGCGCGTTATCGAGCAGACTTTGCCAATCTTCATCGCCAACTTTGATGTCGATTGTGATAATATCATCCCCGAACAGCTTCCTTTGGTACGGGGGGATATTTGCGGCATTACTGTTGCTGGCGGCATAAACGATAAAGCCGCAGGCCGCTAGACAAACGCACAGCAAAACCGCCACGATTGCCATGAGATATTTACTTGTAATCATGCCGCTGTTTCTCCTTACATATAATAATCGCCGTTGTAAGAAACAAGTGTGGCGTTAGAAATTCCATCCACGTTCAGCAACGCATTAACAAACTGCGAGGATGATTCCTTTAGCCGTACTTCGACTGTCAGCTCCACGCCGTTTCTTGATACGCTTTTTGCCTTTATCACATTCTTTTTTGTCTGCTCTTTGAGTACGGATAATGCCGCTGATTCAGCATTGCCACCGGCACAGCTAATCACTACAACATAAGGCGAATCATTAACTTTGCGATTGACGAAAATGTACAGGATTAGCCCGATAATAATAGAGCCGATAATTGCCATTGGTATAAGCCCAACGCCTACGATAATGCCGGTTGTGATTGACCAGAACAGATACACGAGGTCGAGCGGTTCCTTTACAACGGTTCTGAAACGGACGATGGACAGCGCACCGACCATGCCAAGCGCCGTAATGAGGTTTGAAGATACCGCCAAAATCACAAGTGTGGTAATCAGCCCCATCGCAATCAGCGAGATGCCAAAAGACGACGAATGCATAACGCCTTTGAAGGTTTTTGTGTAAACCAAGAATATGAATAACCCAAGCGCAAAGGAAACGAGCAGGGCTGTCAAAATATCAGGTATAGAGAAAGTCGCCGCCCTGTTTAGAAATGTAAAGTCCATTAAATTTTCAAGCATGATGAATCCTCCCAATATTTTTATACAAGTCTTGCTACAACGTACTTTGAAAACTCGGTTTGACTACGCCAACCGATTCCTATAATGTCGCGGATAATATCCGGCAGGAAACCGTCATATTTGATTTCCATTATTACCCCGCCAAACGCCGGAATGGTAGTCAAATCCGGTTCAAGGAAACCGCTCACCGCGTTTGATGTCCTGATGTTGCTGTCGAATGTAACCCGCACATTGCCCGCATGGAACACATAGGCTTCCCGGTGATACTCCACGATGTTTCTTGGACGCAAATTCTGGTAATGGATTTTCGTGTACAATTCCATTAGCAGGGGCGAATCCGGCTGTTTTAGCGGGCTGTAATCCCCCGACAAAAGGGCTGTGCATTGCTCCGGCGTAATCGCCGCGCTTTCTTTATACGCAAGCCGGTTGGCCTTGCTTTTTCGCTCAAGCCGGATAAAGGATGTATCGCCGTTATAATACCGCAACCGGAATTTTTCGCGGCGGCTTTGGCCGGATAGTTTTTCCACTACCCCCTTATCCAAATAATTATCGAAGTACAGGCTGCGGATTATGTATCCGCCATCCTCACCGGAATGTTCATCCGGTCTTGCCACGACGCACAGTCTTGCCCGCAACTGTGCGTAGTCGGCGGCGTTGATTTGGTGCTTTAGCTCATGTCTGCCGTTCATGTAATAGCTCCCTTCGTCTTGCTATGAGCATAGATTACAGGAGATAGCTGAATTTGCAATGTAGCCTGACTGAACTCTGGCTGAACTTTACATTTGCGTCTGCGGTTACGCTTGGTCATAAGAAACTTGGATGCCTATACAGCTTCAAGAAACATTTTATAAGCGGCTGGCACATTAAAATGCCAGCCGCTTATAAATACAAACTGATTCGATGGCTCAAATCCCTTGGCTGCCCGTTTCCGAATTGCAGAACTTGGAGCAGTTTTTGCAGCCGCCCCCGCATCCCTTTCCGCTTTTTCGGTCTAAATATATTTTGCGTACTGCAAGTCCCATGATAGAAATAACGACTACACTGACTACAAAGGTCCCCATCAGACACGCGCCTCCTTCCTTGCATCGGCTTCCGAGTTTGAGTGAGCTTTTTGCTTCCTAAGCAGCAAATAAAGGAACATTCCGGCAAATAGGATAGCGGCTATAGCCCCGACTCCGAAAGAGCCTGTAAACATCATGCCAAACTGATAAAAACAAAGGGATGCAGCAAAGGCGAAGCCGCACTGGTAAGCAATAGCGAACCAAAACCATTTCGCGCTGTTCATTTCACGCCTGATTGCACCTATCGCGGCGACGCAGGGGGCGCAAAGCAAATTAAACACCAGGAATGAATACGCTGAAAGCATCGTGAAGTTTGCGGCCAACGTACCCCAAATTTCCGCCCCGTCTTCGGCAACTTCCGCATATCCATACAAGATTCCGAATGTGCCGACAATATTTTCCTTTGCAATCAGCCCCGCGAGAGCAGCGATGGCGGATTGCCAATTCCCCCAGCCGAGGGGGATGAATATCCACGCTATGGCGCCACCGATAATTGCAAGGATACTGTCATTGGCGTCCACCATGCCAAAAGCACCGTCTTCCCAGCCAAAACCAGAAGCGAACCATATTACCACGGACGCCAGCAAAATAATCGTACCGGCCCTTTTGACAAACGACCATGCGCGTTCCCATGTGCTGCGAAGCACACCGCCTATGGTTGGCCAGTGATATGCGGGAAGCTCCATAATAAAAGGCGCAGCGTCACCGGTGAATAGTTTGGTTTTTTTGAGGATAATGCCGGAGCAGATAATAGCAGATATACCGATGAAGTAGGCGCTGGGCGCAACCCACCATGTCCCGGCGAATAAAGCCCCCGCGATTAAGGCGATAATCGGAAGTTTTGCGGCGCAGGGGATAAAAGTGGTCGTTACTATTGTCATCCTTCTATCCCGTGCATTTTCTATGGTTCTTGCGGCCATGATACCGGGAACGCCGCAGCCTGTGCCAATCAAGATAGGAATAAAGGATTTGCCGGAAAGACCGAACTTGCGAAATATCCGGTCCAGTATAAAAGCGATACGCGCCATGTATCCGCAACGCTCTAAAAATGCGAGGAATAAAAACAGGATTATAAGCTGCGGTACAAAAGCCAGTACCGCGCCGACACCCGCAATAATGCCGTCAACTATCAGTCCTTGTAGCCACTCGGCGGTGTTTATGGATTCCAGCATATCTTCTGCGGCAGTTATGATGACTGCATCAAACAGCGTATCTTCCATCCATTCAGTCAATAACGCGCCAACCGTAGTAACGGAAACAAAGTATACAATGAACATGACAGCCGCAAAAATCGGGAGCGCCAACAAGCGGTTTGTCACAACCCTGTCGATTTTATCCGATGCCGACAAACGCCCCTTGTTTTTTATTTTCACGCAATCTTTGATAATGGAGTCGATATATGTGTATCGCTCGGTTGTGATGATGCTTTCGCTGTCATCATCAAGCTCTGTTTCCCGGCGAACAATGTCTTCTTCAATGTGTGCAATCTGTTCAGGCAAAAGCCCAAGCTTTTCTATAATTTTAGCATCCCGCTCAAATAGCTTGATGGCAAGAAATCGCTGCTGCTCTTGCGGCAGATGGTGCAAGACCGCTTCTTCTATATGTGCCAGCGTATGTTCCACACCGCCTGAAAATTTATGCTGCGGCATCATCTTTGCTTCCATCGCCGCTTTAACCGCCGTGTTTGCCGCATCTGTTATGCCAAATCCTTTCAGCGCGGATATTTCTGCTACATAGCAACCCAGTTCCTTTGCCATACGGATTGTATCAATCTTATCTTCATGCGTGTTTACTACGTCCATCATATTGACAGCCACCACTACCGGTATGCCAATTTCTGTAAGCTGTGTGGTCAAAAAGAGATTTCTCTCTGTATTTGTACCGTCGATAATGTTGAGGATTACATCGGGGCGTTCATCAATCAAATAGTTTCTTGACACGACCTCTTCCAGCGTATACGGGGACAGGGAATAAATACCGGGCAAGTCGATAACGCTGACATCCTTATGCCCTTTCAGCTTCCCTTCTTTTTTCTCAACTGTAACACCCGGCCAGTTCCCCACAAATTGATTAGAGCCGGTCAGCGCGTTGAAAAGCGTTGTTTTTCCGCTGTTGGGATTTCCAACAAGTGCGATTTTGAGCGGCATCTCTATTTTCCTCCAGTAAATTAATTTGGTTAGCATACACTAACTACGGTGTCCGTAAAATGCAGAGAATCTAATATCCTCTGCATGAGTTGTAGGCGCCGTCACTCTACTTCTATCATTTCTGCATCGGCTTTCCGTATTGAAAGCTCATAACCCCGGACTGTAATTTCAATAGGGTCGCCGAGCGGGGCTACATTACGGACGACAATTTCCGCCCCCTTTGTGATTCCCATTTCCATTATTCTGCGCTTGATTACCCTTTCGCCGCCGATTTTCACGACGCGCACGGTTTCACCTTTTTTTACAGTTTTAAGCGTCTGCATTTTCTTCCTCCTCGTTTTTAGACCATAATTTTGCTTGCCATTTCCCTGTTTATGGCAACGCGAGATTCTTTTATGTTCACAATCACATTGCCGCCAATCGCTGTAATCACAGTAACCGGCGTGCCAACGACAAATCCAAGATTTTCAAGGTGCAGTCTTATCTCGGATTTCCCCCCGATTTTTTTGATGGAATTTCGCTCACCGCTCTTTGCCATCGTCAAAGGCATCATATACGCCCTCCTCGGCTAATATATAAGTTAGTCTATGCTAACCCATGCCATGTTAGCATAGACTAACTTATTTGTCAATAGGCTTGTGAAAAATATTTTTTAGGCTTCATATAGGGATAACCCTTGTGTGACCGTATTTACTGTGATATGATTGAGTTAGTCTTATATAACTGCCAGAGGTGAGATATTGAAAATACATGAATCTGCTGAAAATTACTTGGAAACAATCCTGATACTGAGCCGTACAGGGAAAACGGTGCGCTCTGTTGATATTGCGGGAGAGCTTGACTATTCTAAACCCAGCGTAAGCATAGCTATGAAAAATCTGCGTGAAAGCGGGCATATAACCGTAGATGGCGATGGTCATATCACCCTCACCGACAGCGGTCGGGAGATTGCGCAGAAAATGTACGACCGCCATATATTGTTTTCTGATTGGCTAATGCGCTTGGGGGTTGACGAAGAAACCGCAAAGCGCGATGCCTGCAAAATGGAGCACAGCATAAGTGAGCAAAGCTTCTTGGCGTTTCAAAGGCATATGGAGGATTGGGAGCGCCTGTCGAAAGACGTATAGTGCAATGTTTCACAGGAAAATTACATTATTATTGTAGTGGGCATTAACCAAAAATCATTAGCTGCTGTGCTTGGCTGTATAGGTGGGGTGACTTCAACCGCATTGCTGACGGTTCTCATGACTAAGATACTGAGCCTAACAGGTGTAGTGGATTCCGAAGCGTTATATTTAGTTTATCTGCGCGATGATAACCCCATTGACTTAAAGGCCATTGTGTTCGCGGGAATTGTTATCGGCGCGGTTGGCGATGTAACTGCTAAACCAGGAAATGATTGTTGTGGAACTCTTACAGGCAATCATCGGCAGCTTTGGTATTATGCTTACTTTGCCGCTAACGGCTCTGGTATGCGCTTTTCTGTATTCGCGTGAGCAAAGGCACGGCGGCAGCCCCGGACGATTCAGACAGCCCCGGCGTTTTCGACGTTCTCGCCGCCAGTGGTGATTGCAGCTTCAGACAAGTTGTGATACAATGTGGATGTTATAATAAGTACGCAATCTGAAATATTGGGGGAGGATGCCGTCTAATGAAAACACACAGCCGCATAGCTGGTATCCTCTGCGTGTGTTTTGCGTTTGTATATATATGCTCCGCCGTCTTAGCCGCATCCACGGCGGTTTCCCTGTCAAATCATGATTGTCATGACGGGTATGATGAGCAAGGCGAACCATGCGCGCTGTGCCTGGAAATTTTTAACATAACGAATAAAACGAAGCGTTTGCATGAGCCGCCGCCCATATCATCCGTTCCCGTTTCCGTGCAAAGCATGGCGGAGCTTTTTGTTATTGCGGATATATCTGCCGGCATAAGAACGCCTGTTGTATTAAAAGTCCAAATGATAAATTAAGGGCCTCCTGCAAGGGATTATTTCGCCCGCTGCATTTGCGGGTATATAGCCCCTTGTGTTTTTATGCTTAAAAATATATATACATAAAAATTGGGAGGAAATACTTTATGAAGCGCGTGACAGCGGCTTTAATCGCAGTTTGTTTCATGCTTGCGGCACTATCCGGCTGCGGCGCCCAGCCCGATACAGGTTCAGACGAGCAAATCATCCCCGATAATCAGGAAATCAGCCCGGATAATCAACAAAATGTTACATATAAGAAAATCAGCGTTGTCGCCACAATGTTCCCGCAATACGATTGGGTTCGTGAAATAATCGGAGATAACGCGGACAATTTTGACCTGACACTTTTGCTGGACAGCCGGGTTGACCTGCACAGCTACCAGCCCACGGTGGATGATATAATAAAAATCGCTGCCTGCGACTTGTTTATCTATATTGGCGGCGTATCTGATGAGTGGGTGGATGATGTGCTTCGCGGGGCGGCAAATCCTGATATGATTGTGTTGAATCTGATGGATGTCCTTGGCGACGGCGTAAAGGCAGAGGAAATCATTGAGGGGATGGAACACAGCCACATAAATGACAATAATAATAACCACGATCACGACGACCATGACGATGACCATGACGATGGCCACGACGACAGCCACGATGATTACGATAACCATGAACATGAATACGACGAGCATATATGGCTTTCGCTGCGAAACGCGGTTCCGCTCTGCTCCGCCATTGCCGATGCCCTTGCGTCTCTTGACGCGGATAACGCCGGGGATTTTAGGGGCAACCTGGCGGCGTATACCGAAAAACTCTCCGCTTTGGATGCGCAGTATCAAGCGGAAATCAGTGCCGCCCCGGGCAATACGTTATTATTTGCCGACCGTTTCCCGTTTAGGTATCTGGCAGACGATTATGGCATTAGCTACTACGCCGCCTTTTCCGGCTGCTCCGCCGAAACAGAAGCCAGCTTTAGCACCATTGTTTTCCTCGCTGCAAAAGTAGATGAATTAGAGCTAGGCAAAGTGATGGTAACTGAAAGCTCCGACCAGTCTATAGCAAGAACCGTCATAAGCAGCGCTGCCGGAGAGCAAGAAATTCTGGTGCTGGACTCCGTGCAGTCGGTTACGTCAAACGATGTGCGAAATGGAGCTGCTTATCTTTCCATCATGGAAAGCAATCTAGGCGTACTAAAAGAAGCTTTGGGATAGGAGGTGCCTTTATGCCACAATTATCCTGTCAGGATTTATGCCTCGGATATGAGGGGAAAGCGGTGGTTTCAGACTTGACCTTCGGCGTCTGCGTCGGGGATTATCTGTGCATTGTCGGGGAGAACGGTTCCGGCAAAAGCACGCTGATGAAAACAATACTAAAGCTGATGGCGCCAATTTCAGGGCAGGTTCTGACCGGTGACGGGCTTGCGGCTAATGAAATTGGATACCTGCCGCAGCAAACCGCGGTGCAAAAAGATTTCCCCGCGTCTGTCAGGGAAGTTGTGCGCGCCGGTTGTTTAAACCGGCGCGGTATGCGGCCGTTCTACAACAAATCCGAAAAGCGGATAGCAGACGACAATATGAAGAAGCTTGGGATTGATTCTATCGCAAAACGCTGTTACCGTGAGCTTTCCGGCGGTCAGCAGCAACGGGCTCTTTTAGCGCGGGCTTTGTGCGCAACGCGAAAAATCCTGCTGCTCGATGAACCGGCGGCAGGGCTTGACCCGAAGGCGTCGGCTGAAATGTACGATTTAATCATGGCGCTGAATAGCGGCGGTACAACTATCATTATGATTTCGCACGATATTGCCGCTTCTGTTAAATATGCTTCCCACATTCTTCATATCGGCAGTCAGTCCGCGCTGTTTTTCGGCACGAAAGCGGATTATCTGGGTAGCGAGATCGGGCGGATATACGCCGGTTTGGGGGGTGAGGGGATATGACTACGGCGATGAACCAGCTCACCCTGTATTTTCAGTTTCCATTTGTCCGATATGCAATGATTGTCGGCGTGCTGATTGCGCTTTGCTCCTCACTTTTGGGCGTGACGCTGGTGCTGAAGCGGTTTTCGTTTATCGGCGACGGGCTATCCCATGTCGCTTTCGGCGCGATTGCGATTGCCACGGCGCTTAACTTGACGAACAGCTTTCTTTTGGTTTTGCCGGTAACAATTATCAGCGCGATTTTGCTGTTGAGAACGGGGCAGAATACAAAAATCAAAGGCGACGCCGCTATCGCCATGATTTCCGTGGGGGCGCTGGCGATCGGTTATCTTATCATGAACCTTTTTGCGGGTTCTTCCAATCTTGCGGGGGATGTTTGCGCCACATTGTTCGGCTCGACCTCCATCCTGACATTGACAATGACGGAGGTATGGCTCTGCGTTATTCTGTCGGCGCTGGTAATCGCGGTATTCGTGCTGTTTTACCATAAAATCTTTTCCGTGACCTTTGACGAGGATTTCGCCACGGCGACGGGGACAAACGCGAAAACATACAACTTGATTCTAGCCGTTATTATCGCTGTAATCATTGTGCTGGCAATCAATTTGGTAGGAACGCTTCTGATTGCCGCGCTTGTGGTGTTCCCCGCGATGTCCGCCATGCGCGTATTCAAGAGCTTTAAGTCCGTAACTATTTGTTCTGTGGGTGTGTCTGTGGTTTGCGCCGCCCTTGGTATACTCATATCAATCCTGGCCGGTACGCCGGTCGGCTCCACGATTGTCGCGGCGGATATCGCGGGGTTTATAATTTTTAGCGCTTTTGGCTTTATTATGCGGAGGTGATTGCAATGAGGAATTGTCTGATTTTTGCGTTTGTGTTTTGTATTATCTGCTTGTCTGTCACGGGATGTTCAAGCGGGCCGTCCCCGCAGAACCCGGCGGATGATGTTACCGTTGACGCTGCTGCCGATGCTGATGTTGATATTGATGTTGATATTGATTTGACGATATTGAGCAGTACCATGCTTGCGGCCACGCTATCCGGCATCATGGAAAATCCAGACGGCTATATTGGGAAAACCATACGGATAAGCGGCAATTACAGCAACTTTTTTTATGATATAGCCGGACAATGGTATCATTATGTGGTGGTGATAAACGATGCGGCCGGATGCTGCTCGCAGGGCTTGGAGTTTAAGTTAAGCGACAATCATGTTTACCCGGATGATTACCCCAAAGAAAACGACTTGATTGAAATGGTCGGCGTGCTTAATCGCTATACGGAATCAGGTGTAACCTATCCTTATTTGGCGGTTACAGCCATATCAGCAATATAATAAAACGCATAAGGGGATATAAATGAATTGGATACAAGCATTGATAGCCGGGATAATACAGGGGGAGGCTGAGTTTTTACCTGTGTCCAGTTCCGGGCAGCGTGTAATATTTTACACGCTAACTGGCAGGGATGGAGATTTCAATTCAACTTATAAAGATTCTGATAAAAAGTAATAAATTTATTTTTTTCGGAATCTATTGCTTATTGGCATCGGCTTTTGCATTTATGGTTAGTTTAGGAATAATATAACGGTTTTTGTGTAGATAAGTATAATAGGATGCTCGGTTATTGGATGTTCCGATAATCTCCAGCGAGCAATGCCTGTGTACCCTCATTTTTTTCAAAAATGTGTGTCACACGCGTTCGTTGGTGCAAGCCCCAAACCCCTAGAACCACCGGGTATCCCGGTGGTTTTAATCCGCTTCGCGTCTGCATCGCCCCTGCGGGGCGAGTTCGGGCAAGGAGTGCGTTCACACAATTGTAACATATATCAGTAACTCCCTCTGTATTTTTTATCGGTCATGCGCGCGCGTCTGCGCCTGTTCGGAATCCTTGTACCCCAAGAGCCGCTGTACATTTTGCTGTGCGGTCAGCACTTCCAGCATATAAGTTTTTTTGGCGTTCCGCGCGGCATAGAGCGCTTTTTTCTCGGTGGACAGCGCGGCGTATTCCTGCCTTAACATATTCATGGTGGGCAGTTTTTCAAGACCGAGGGAATCAAAATATGCTTTGGCGGCCTTGCGGTTATTAAGCGCCGTTTCATGTTCAGCCTTATACTTATTTGAAAACTTCTGCCGCCGATACTCGGCATAAATATCTTTCGTCTTGATATACACACCGATATGTTTTTGCAGTTCGGATATATCTTTCTGCCGGATATTTATTTCGTCAATCCGGCTCTGGCCGCTGCCGTAATCATCTTTGGCGGCCTGTGCCGCAACGTCCAGTTTTTCCAGTTCATCAAAGGGTGCGTCCGGTCAGCTTGCCGCCGCTGATAATCAGCGCAACCGCTTTTTCGTTGATTTGGTCGTTATCGACTATCTAAATCACATCCCCTCATTAAAGATAAAGAAGCCGCAAGATTAACATGTGGCTCCGCCATCGTCTTTTTGCATCAACTCAATTTGCGGCAAAATACTGTGGGCGGCAAGGAAATCATAGAGGAAACGCCGCCCTTTTTGCCTCCAGCACATAAGGATGTAGGCTTTGCCGCCCTGATAATAGGTGGTTGGTGAGAACCAGCATCGCCCACACCAGCGGTTGAAGGATATCCCTGATTATGGTATAATTATCACATAGCAAATGGAGGAAATGGCCGATGGATATACAAGCGTTATTCAAAAGAATAGACCAAACAAAGGCGTGGATTGACAAACGCCGCCCGCTTGCGATGGAAGAAATAAAGGAACTGGACGCCTATTTCCGCATCGGCACCACCTATTCTTCTAACGCCTTAGAGGGCAATACCCTCACGCTGACTGAAACAAAAGTGTTGCTTGAGGACGGCATAACCGTGGGTGGCAAGCCTCTGCGTGATTGTTACGAAGCCGTAGGTCACGCGAAAGCCTACGATTTTATGCTGGAAGCAGCGCGGAGTGACCCGTTTGCTTTTTCCGAAGATATGATTTTGCAGCTTCACAAGTTATTTTATCAGGGCATAGAGCTGGAAAAGGCGGGCGTCTACCGCGATATTCAAGTGTTCATAACGGGAACGGAGTATATACCGCCGCCACCGGACGAGGTTCCTGCGCTGATAAAAGATTTTGTGGCCGTGCTAATGGAGGAATGGGATAAGCTGCACCCCGTCCGACTAGCCGCGTTCGCCCATCGCAAGCTGATAGATATTCACCCGTTTGAGGACGGCAACGGGCGTACAGCACGGTTGTTGATGAATCTCATCCTTGTCAACCGGGGCTATCCCATCGTATCTATCCCGCCCGTTATGCGCTTGGAGTATATAAATGCATTGAAAGTGGAGCAAAGGTATGAAAATCCCAGCGACGAGAATTTTGTCAGCTTTATCGCGGAATGTGCGATTGAAGCGCAGCGGGATTACTGCCGTATGTTCCACATAGAGCCGCCCAATAAAGATGACTAAGCCAAGAAAAACCACCATACACCGGCATTACGCCCGCAGGGCAAAACCCTAAAAACATGGACGTTGGAGGAAAATCATGAGTATTGAAGCTGGAATAGAGTATTACCACGAGAGCGAAGATACTATTCAGGCGGGAATCCATTTTTCACGATTAATTCAACCTGAACAGTTTAGATAAGGATGATGCCACGGGTGAGTTAGGTTTGAAATTTGGATGTGATATTTCAAATTACTATCCCAATCATGGCCTTAAAGTATATAAGCCAACCGCTAATACTGGATCAAACACAAGCATAAAAGTGTTTTGCGGTTATTGGTCGGTAGGGCATGACACATGGATTCAAATAGACGATTTTTTCCTGATAAAGCAATAGATTGAAGGTCTTGCCATCCCGCATCAAAGCTACGGTAAAATCCATTGCCCTTGAAAAACGCTACGAGAACGAAATTGCCGGGATGAAATCCCAAAAGCGGGAAACTGAGCAGGAAAACAAACGGTGCAAGGAGCGGATGGCGCAGTTGGGCAAGGGAATTTCAGGACGCGGACCTAGAACAGCGCAAAATGATTATCTGCCAGTTAATGCGGGAGATCAACGTATCGAGAGGGTATAAACTGGATATTGTGCTGGATTTGAATTGCGAGCAGTTTTTGTGGCATGATGAGAGAAGCCCACCTTTCGCGGCGGGCTTCCTTTAGCAAGCATTGAAAATCCACAAGGATAATGCTATAATCAGAAGTACAAGGAGCGTGATAATATGTATGCGATAGAATTTAACGCTACCGTTATGGATGGTAAAATTGCGATCCCTGCCCAATACATGCCGCAGCTTACCGCCCTAAACAGCGTCAAGGTTATATTGATGAAAAGTGAATCCTCGCTCGCTGCAAAAATGCAGAACGCCGATGATGGCGATTTTGGCTTTGGTATACTTTCGCGTTATGCAAACCCTGCACTTTGGGAGCAGGAATCTGGCGCATGGGAAAGGGCGGCAATAGAAAAGCATGAAGCTAATTGACGCTAAGTTATCCTGCGGTATTTGCTGAATGACCATCCCGAAATGTCTCCAAAGGCAAAAGAGATATTATTCAGTGATTCCGTGTTGATATTGACACAGGTGATCGCAGAAGCAATTTATGTTCTCGGCGGGGTTTACAAAACTGAACGCCCAGATATTACAGCCGCACTCCATAAAATCGCAGTCATCCCAACCGTGCAGATTGAAAACCGCCAAGTTGTCATGTTGGCTGTGGGCGAGTATGGCGAATCAAAGCTTGATTTTGTGGACGAACTTCTTTATGCCCATAACCAAATGATGGGCTATTCAGTAGAAACTTTTGATAAAGCTTTGAATTATAAACTTGAATCAGCAGAATCAAAACCTAAAACGGACGAGGAATGACAGGGGTTAGGCGAAACTACTGATTTTCAAAATACCCCCTGAATTTTGCTTAAAATCATATGTCAAGTCCACGCTAGAAAAAAATCTAGCGTGGACTTCGGCTATTTTAGGATGTAGGCGTTTTCCCCTCCAAGACAGCAGATCCAAAATGTGGTATCTTCCAGATAACTTCAATCCGACCGCTTGGACTGACCTTCACCTTGTCAATCAGCGCATCTGTGATCGGCTGTGTCAGCGCCTTTGTTTTGTGGCAATCGTCAACAATTATCAGTGATTTTTTTCATGCGTTTGCCGTGCACGGATGCTTTATTGCGTTGACTTCGCGGCTTGTAATATATATACTGTTAATGAGCATTATATTAATCGCACTATCTCCGGCACAACAGACAACCGCCCGGAGTTCTTGCGGATGATTTCAGACAGCGTCCTGCCATTACTTCAGTAATAGAGGGTTGGATATGGGAAAGTATGACCATATGTTATCAATGGGGCTGGAAAGCTTCAGAACGCTTCAGGAAGAAAACAAGCTAACTGTCCTAAGCACGCTCGACACATTGACTTTAGACTCAATGCTGCCGGGCGACGTCGATATTCAAATTTATGCTGAAGATATAACTATAAATAGCCAAGTCATGTTAAAGAATGCTTGTATTTCCGCGCATCAGATTCAGTGGGACTGCAAAACCGATATTGACTTATCCGGGAAAAACGGCGAAGACGCAAAAGGCATTAACATGGATCCCGCGGTTATACCGGGGGCAAGCGGCGAAGATGGTTCGCCGGGGGGAAATCTTTTTATTTACATGGAAAGCGGGCAACCTGATGATTTGCTGCCCCCGGTCGTTTCAGAGGGCGGAGCCGGTGGCCGCGGACAGGAAGGCACGTCAAAATCTGCCGGAGGCGACGGCGGCAACGGCGGGAATGGCGGGAATGTATATATTCTGTATAAACACCCGTTGACACAAATTTTGCAGGAACTGGAGTTCGCCTATAGCCTGAAAGGTCCAGAAAAGAAACAGAAGCTGGAGGAACTCATAGACCGTATTGATTGGGATGAGCCTTGCTACAGGTCAATGAAGAGGCATATAGACCAATACAAGAAGGATAAAAAGGTTGAAGCCTGCATAATTGGACTTTCAAGCGGTATTGCCATAATGATGCAAACAACGCATAGCAATTTCAAGATATCAGTCAATGGCGGCGCTTATGGAACATACGGTGACGGAACCCCCAGCGGCAAAAATGGGGAATGGGGCAAAACCGGCGCCAAGGATATTATAAGATTTTCCAAGCTTTCAGCGCTTACTGCAAAGGTGTTGCCGCCGGCTAAGCCTGTACACAGTGCGCAGTGCCGTATGTTACTGGAAAAAGCCAAGATCATGTACTTTGCAATGCGCAACGAAAATATGCAAGATGTGGCATACATATTGCAAAAGCTGGTAGAGCGCACTGAGGTTTTTCGGGATTTGAACAGCAAGAATCCGATACTTGACCTGTACTGTGACGATAGCCGTGGGCTGGCCGAGCTTCAAAGCATACATATGGAGGCGTCCGGACTATTAAATAATCTAAAAAACGGGTTGGATTACTTCGGCAATGACGCCCGTTTTGTTCCGCTTGCATCATTTGCTTTTTATAATGGGATTCAAAAAGAGCTGATAAACAATTTTAAGATAATTGAGGATGCTTTTCATAAATATTATGAAGCTTTAAAGCATGACAAATCCTCTATGGATGTGCTGAAAACAATTGCAGAGCAACTTGGGGAAAACATAAAAAACAAAGAAACAGAGATGAGAAAGCTTAAAGCCGACCTTTTTTCCACATCTGAGCAAATAAACAGCTATCAAGGGCAAACCTCATATCTAAAAGACAATCTTGTTAAAAAGATAGACGACTTCAAAGAAATTATCGCAAAACACTTTACTTTCAGCCTAAAGGACGCCCAAATGGCATTATCTACGCTAGTTAACTCCCCCACCTCTGCGCAGAAGTGGGTAGATACATTTTTAAAAATGGGCGGCAGTAAGCTGGAAAATATCAACGATGATATTGGCAAGGAAGTAAACCGCAAGTATATTATAAACAAGATGAAAAGCGTATCGGGCAATATATCCTCAATTATTATAAGCTTCAAGCAGGAGTACGACGGCAGCATCGCCTTTGATGAATTGTCAGCCTGTAAGCTGTTGGCCAGTGAAAGCGATCTGTTCGGTATGCTCAATGCATTTTATGAGCAGTTCCCCGGCGCGTTAGCGGAGCTTAAAAAATGCTTTAGCGAATATGTGTCGGCCGTTGTGAGCCGCAATTCACAGATTATCCTATACAACACAATCTGCAGCTCGTTCATACAGGTATCATCGGAGCTTAAATCCAACAGGCAAAAGCTTGAAAAGGTAAAGCAGGAAGAATTTCAAAAGCTCAACCCAAATCTGCCCGAGGTTGCCGCGCTGGTTTCGCAAATGTATTACATGGCCCGGTGCGATTTGATGGAAACAATGACGCTTACTGCCCGCGCTTACCGTTTATGGTCCTTAAATGATGAGAACATAATTTCAAAAATGTATAAAAATAATCCGTCAGAGCTTAATCATAGTTTTTTTGTCAAGCATCAATCCGACTTTATCAAAGCGTATCAGACTGCGGTTGAGCAGTTTGGTCGAAACGCGAGCGCCTTTCCGGCAAGGCGGGATCAAAGGGGTATCGAGGTTGAGCTGACACAAGCGCAGACAGAGCTCCTTAAAATCAACCACACTGTTTTTGTCACCATAAACCCGGCTTTATTTCAAACAAGCAAACTCGAAAACCCATTTTACGGCTACTATAACATTCGCATAGGCAATGTGCGCGTGTGGGCTGACGGCGCAAAAACGTCGGACGATAAGCTGCATATCGGCATTACCCACACGGGCTCCTCGCATTATGTAAACGCATATAACCAGCTGCTTACATTCAGGCACAATCCGGTCAGCGCATCTTTCCAATACAAAACCGATACGAAAGAAATATTTAGAGAAGGGGATATGGGATGGACTGACGATGAGAAAAAATACGCGCTTACCAGCCCGTTTACCACATGGAAAATCTCGATTAGAAATGAAAACAACATAGGCCTTGATTTATCGAAGCTAAGCAAAATTGTTATGGAATTTCATGGCAAAAGTTACCCGATGCCATAAAACAACTGGAGGGGGAATACATAATGTCAACCTTAACTAAAATTCTGGGAGATATGGCGGGTCATAAATCAACGAGCGGCTGGGACATTGTCTGTTGCTATAATCAGGAAAGGATCAATCAAATCTTTGAGAAAAAGTATAGGGACAACAGGATAATCAGCAGTCTTAAGCTATCCGGCGAATTCGAGATTCCTTTTGTCGGCGCCGTTACATTTGAAAGCGCCCTCAAGATCAGGGCCCCTAAAATAGTGTTTTCAACACAAGCGGGAAAGCAGTGCAAGCTTCTCATGGATATTTCCGGGGGTTATGCCCTTATACGCAAAAAAAGCGGCGAAGAGCAAAGGGAAGACATCCCCGCCGATACGATACGGGTTGTCTGCATTGCGCCGATAGCCGCCGCCAGCGGGGACTGGAAAGAAATAAACGACGGCAAAAAACCAATCGTATTTAAAGAGAAAGGCTCCACCCAACGCATATTCCTGCATTTTAAAAACACCGAAACTACTACCTTTAAGCTTGAACCTATGGAAGGCAAGGAAGCTCAGGCAAAAAAACTTATGATTTGCCAACCGGGCCTATCGGATGATTTTGGCAGGCTTTTGATGCATTACTTTAAAACCGAAGTGTCTGAGATATCCTACGAGCTTGCGGCGCTAAGAAACACGAAATCAAGCGGCGTCTTGCCCATGACGCCAAAATCTTTCATTTTTGCGCAATCTCTTCCTGCCGGAAACAGCCCGGCTTCCTTGAATTTATATATTCAAGCCGAGGAAAGCGGAGAGCCCCCCGGAGACGCATTCCCATCCTTTCAACCGGCGGGAACGGTAATCGCGCCGATAGCCGAGGGTTATACCGCGGCGCTTATCATCTCCGGCAAGTTTATGCAAAAGCTGCTGCTTAAGGGATTTAGCGGGTATAGCCCTTCGGTGAGCAGCCATACCTCGGATGGCTTAAAGATCGCTATAAAAATTAATAAGATGATCGAGTATCCCGGATATTACAGGGATGCCAACCATTATTTTAACGGAATTAAAATTAACATGAACAACAGCAACATGTATTTTTCGCTGAAAACCACCGGGACAGACACGAAAGCATATTTAGAATTTAATTCAGAGTCAGTTAAAGGCTACTATACAGACTGGGATGTTTGTGCCGGCGAGCCGTTAGGCGGCTCGGGATTTATCCACGTAAGCTTTAATATTAACCAAAGCAAAGCTCTGGTCTTCGCCAATGGCGGGCTCATACCGATTTCAGCAACGGTGGAAAGCAGCGGTGTTACGGTATCCTCCAGAATAGAAGTTCTCCACGGGGGCTGGAAAATTGCGCAAGAGCCGATTGTTGCCGGGATCAGGCAGAAGGTGCCGCAGTCTGTGTCCGGCATCACTGTCAATATGGACTCAATCAGCACCTTCGTAACCACAAACCTTCTCTTCCCGGATAGAAACTATTTTGTTTTCAATGCCGGGGATAAATACTACATGCCTTATGATTTTGTCGCCTTCGGCAGCCTTAATTATAACAGCGATATGTATGAGGCAAGTATGCTATCCGCCCTGTTGGAAGAAGATACCGGTACAAACGCAATGACGGCTGACAACAATATAAAGGCCGGCGATATTATGATTTTTGAAGCCGGTGACGATTATATCGGCAAAAGTATAGCATGGCTGACGGATTCAACCGTTTCACATGCCGCAATGGTATACGGTGAGAATGAGATTGTTGAAATGGGACCAAAGGGAATAAAGTCAAACAAATTCCGGCATGATGAAAAAGGCGGAAAAGCCTATCTGCTGCGCTTGGGCTCCTCACCCGGGGCCGCGCCTTTAATAAAGGCGGCAAAGGTATATCTTGACGCTAATATTCAGTATGATTTTCCTGCGCTGTTTATATTGGCGGGCACATTGATATATAAACGCGTAAGGCCCACCCCGCGTTGGCAAAGAATAACCGATACAATTTTGACGCTTGCGTGCTTGCAGCTCGACAAGCTTATAAATAAAGCCATGCACAAGAAAGACGTTATGGTTTGCTCACAGCTTGTATATCAATGCTATCTGGACTGCGGTGAAGAATACAGAATATTCATAGCGGAAAATTTGCTTGAGGATTGCATGGATGCGCAGGGCACAATCTGTTTGGCGGATCTGGCGCTGCATGTATCGCCAAAAGCAGCGTCAATAGCATTAACGGAATCAACCCCGCAAGATTTTGATATTGAAGAATTGGCGCATGAGCTTTTCCAATCCCTTGAGGAAAGCAAGTCCGCTACAGACGACCAATTTATGGCCGCCTCTGTCAATTGGAATTCCATTCCTGCAAAAGCTGCTAAATATTTAGATTTGCTAGAAAAACTACTTAAGGATTTGGAACTCGATATCCCTGTTAACGCGCTTTTCGTTACCCCGGCCGATTTATTGTATCGCGCAAAAAATCTGATGAAATATGATGAAATATATATTTCCAGAGAGTGAGATATCACAAAGCCTTATAAGTACATCATCAAGAGGGTTACAAAGAAGCGCCGCTTTTGTGGTAGAAAACGGCGCTTCTGCTACAGGATTTAGTATAGCAGAAAAATATTTAATACACAGGAGAAATAAGCGCCGTTGGTATTAAAGGGGTAGAAATTGAGGCTCAGCCTGCATTCGCAGCCGGAATATACCTCATCTTGATCCAACGCATCCCTCTTCTTCTTCCTCCGTATCCAGCAACTGCACGAGCAAACTGCGCTTATCCTTTTTATCTGTTATGCGCAATTTCTGAAAAACGCGGCCAAGACAAGTTTTTACATAACTTTCCGAAAGATAAAGCTCAGCGGCAATCTCCTTGTTTCTCATCCCCGCGGCTGCCAGCCTTGCGACGGAAAGCTCTCTTTCAGACAGGGCGTCGAGAGACAGGAGCGTTTCAGGGACAGGCAAGTGCTCACGCTTTTCCAGCCTGTTTTGAAGATACAGCGCGATGATCTTTTCAATAGGATCGTTCCAAAGGCCCTCCGCTAAATCCCGCAATGGCTCAATAAAATAATTGCAGTTTTCCGCGAATGGGAGAAAGAGGCTGTCCGGCATAGCGGCTTCCAGCGCGCGTTTGAGATGTGACACCGCCGCGTCCCGCTTGCCTAGCTTCTCATATGCGCCGGCAAGCTGAATGTCTAAATAGACGTCGCAGAGCAGCGTTGGGTAAATTCTATACATTGCGCGCACTTTCTCTTCCCTGGCGATCAGCGCCGCGTATTCGCCCCGGCCAACAAAACTTGGCAGTATACCATATGCAAAAAGTGAATACCCGGAAATAAAATACGCGAACCATCCAAATCACCCTCGGCAATCCATTCGGCGACGGGTTCGTCCTGCTTGGCCAGCGCATACAACCAGGCTTCACACATATCAGCCGTGTGAAGCAACAGGTACATTTTACTGTCGGAGGCAAGGGTGCGCATCATTTGCAGTGTGGAATCCACGTTATCAAAATTGCCCCCAAAAGTCTCTATGCGCAGCCGCAGGAATTCCGCCGCGATTGTGATAGCGGCCTGTCCGTTTTGCTTTGCGTCATGGAGCGCACGGTGCAGGCAAATAATCGCATCCGTGAAATTACCCCGAAGGTAATGCAGTTCCCCCTCGAACAGATGCTCCGCTCCGCTTCCATGATTTTGACCCAGCTTGTACCAATAGGGCATGGACTCTTTCATGGCCGCGTTTTCTTTATCGGCGTCGCCGGCTTTTCTGTGGTACGCGCAAAACACGGACGCCGAGCCATATGTCCATGGATCTAAGGGAGAAATTGAATTGGTCGGCCTGTCCATCAGCTTGCAGGCGCGGCGGTGATAAGCGCTCATTTCCGTAACGCTGTTGTACGCAAGAAAGCTGGCGGCAATCTCCACCTCGCCAAGCAAATTGTCACGTTCTTGTATTTCGAGGGACGCGTTCTTTTCAAGTCCCTTTTTAAGCTCGTCTAATGTCTTTTTGCATTCTTCCCTCATATTATATATGTTTAGGTGCAGGGCATAGATCAAAACCGCGATGGGATGGGTATCCAATATTTCATCGGGGCAATCGTGAAACCAAGAGAGGAACTCCTCTTTATGCACGGTAATCAGGGTTTGCCCATTGTCGCGCTCAATCGCGCTTATCAGGCTTTCATAATCCCCTGCGGCATAAAACATTCGCTCAGCCGAAACATATTCACCGGCGCTCAAAAAAGAAAGCCCGGCGCGGCGGTAATACAGTTGCTTTTGTTTCTCCGGCAATGCGCCGAAGGTTTCGCGGAGCATTTCTCTGAACAAGTGGTGCAGGGTATACAATCCGGTGGCATCCTGACGGATGATAAATCCGTTGCCTTCCATCAGTTTTGCCAGGCATTGCTCCGCGTCTTCCATTTCACTGACAATGACGGCCTGCTGCGCGCTAAACACGGGAAACAGGGACAACGCCGTCAGCAGCGCCTTTTCTCTATCCGGCAGGGGGCGGAACAATACCGTGTCCATCAAGTCGCGCAGGTTCTCCGTATCTGAAAAAGACCCTGTTTCCGCATACGATCTCATGTTCAAATATAACGCCGTGATCCATCCCCCGGTTGCGTCGGATAAACGCTTTGCGTCTTCATAACCTATCGGGTGTCCGCACATGGCAAAGTATTCCCTTATCTCCTTTGGGCCAAAGCAAAGGTCGCGTTCCGTTATTTCATTTACCCGGCCGGAGTTTAACAGCCCGTCTTCGGGCCCGAATACCGCTGTGCGGGAAATCAGCACGATATGGATGTGGCTTGGCAAACGGGCGTTGGCAAAAAGAAAAAAGCGGTCCAGCGCCGCGCCGGACAGCAGATGATAGTCATCGATGAACAAAAACAGCTCGCCCGTCACGTTATCAAACATTTCACCCGCCAGCCGCAAAAACTCCCTCTGGGTTGTGCTGTCAGCCGGTATGCCCATCTTAGCTGCCGACTCGGCAAATTCTTTTGAGATTGTTCCGAACAATCCCGTAAAATCGCACCAAAAGTCCGCCTCGCTGTCACTTAGGACATTGAGACGCAGGGCGACGTCGCCGGGAGGCAGGCTTTCCGCGAAAACACGGATGGCTGTGGTCTTGCCGTAGCCCGCCGGAGAGACAACCGTAGTCAATGTATAGTTTCGTATCTGTTCCAGCTTTGCTCTCATTTTGGAGGAAATATATGCACAGCCCGGTTTATGCTTTTGCTCATTCCTGCCGCTCTTTTCCGCAAGGCGCAGGAATCCGGTGACGCGCAGGTGAAACTCGTCGATGTCATAGGGCTTCGTGATATAATCGTTGCCGCCTGCGGCAAGCCCGGCTATGACGTCGTCCCGCTCCGCTTTTGCCGTTAGGAACAACACCGGCGCCTCAGATACCTCCCGCAGCTCGGAGAGAAAGTCAAGCCCGCTGCCGTCAGGCAGCATAATATCCAGCACCGCCACGTCCGGTTTGGCTATTGCCAAGCGCTCACGCGCCTGGGCCAGCGTTTTGGCGGTCAGGACGATGCAGCCCTCTTCCTCCAGCATACGGCGGTTTAAGTCGAGTATTTTTGGATTGTCCTCCACCAATAAGACGATATTGTTTTCAGGCATTCGCATCCGCCCTTTCCGCAATTGGCAAAGTGATTGTTACGCGGGTTCCTGTACCCGTCCCGCTTTCGCACGCGATGTCCCCGCCGTGCCGCCTTGCAATCTCGCGTGAGATCGCAAGGCCGATACCGCTTCCGCCCTCCCTGCCGCTAAAGCCGCGCTCAAAAATGTGGGGGAGTATGTCGGGCGGGATGCCTTCGCCGTCATCTTTGATCGTTATCTTTATACGCTGCCCGTCTTTTCCGGCAGAAAGCGCCACTGTGCTTTTTGCGTGTGTAACCGCATTTTGCAAAATATTCCACAGCAGTTGCGTGAGGGCGTCCGTGTCGCCATGAATAAACGGCAGGTTTTCTTTGATATCCGCGGTGATCTTCCTGCCCTTGCGTGACGCGACGGAGCCGAACAGCCTCGCGATCCGCCCCGTAAGGTCGCCGATGTCCACAGGGACGGCTTTGTCCTCACCCGAATCGGAAGGGGATATCAATATTTTCAGCGTACCGTCCGCCATTTCCGCAAGGCGCTTCGCTTCGTCGCCTATGGTGGCGAGGTCGGCGAGGGTCTGGTCGTTCGCGCCCGTCTTCATGATTTGCTTTACAGCGTACTGGGCATAACCGGACATAACCGTTAATGGCGTGCGCATTTCATGGCTCATATTGGCGAACAGCTCGCTTTTCATCTCCGCGTACTCTTCCGCCTGTTTCCGCGCGGCCTCAAGCTCCCGCTGCTGACGGTTGTAGAGGTGAAAGTGGATGTAAAGACATATGCTTAAAATGATACTCACGGTTACAAAAGCTATAATGATGTCCAGCAGAACTTCCTGCTCATTCGCAAAAGCTGAAACCCACTCCGGGCGATAAAACGCGGCGGCACATAGAGCGGTATAAAACAGAATTTCAAAAGCAGAGAAAAAGATCGCCTTTTTTCCTTCAAGCATGAAAACCGTAAATACTACCGCAAATACGAAAAAGGATGGCATCCCGCTGTGATAACCGCCCGCCGAAAAGAACATAATGGGGAAGAGACAAATAAAAATACCAATAATCGTAATCATATAACAGATTTGATACCGGCCTGTCCGGTATGAGTATCGGAGCAGCGCAAATGAAAGTATGGCGGTAGCAAAATTGACAATTGCGTTTATAAGGCCGGCGTTGATAACAACGGCAAGCATACCCATCAGCAGGCTTATAAGCGTGCCCCCCATTGCAAGCACGTTAAACAATCTGACGCGAAACTCCAGATGACCGCCGAGCAGTCTATGTCTGACAAAATGCAGAACTTTCATCTCAACACACCGGCCCCAGTTTATAATATATCCATTATATTGCATTTATAGGCACAAAACAAGCGGACAACCGCCAAGCGTGCACTACGCATCCTCCAGCTCGTGCACCCGCCGGATTGCCTTTTCAAGCTCGATTTCCGGATCGTAATCACTCCCGGCCGGTGGCTTTTCCTTCGCCGCTTGTGCATCGCGCTGCTTTTTCAGGTGCATAGCCCCCGCGACAGCCCCGGCTCCAACACCCGCGCCCGCGACAGCAGCGGCGGCAATCCCCGCGCCCTGCGTAGATGCTGCCGGGGCCTTCGGAGCCACGCTAACGGCTTCGGCAATGGGAACGGCGGCGGGCTGGATATCGGGTACGGCTGCCGCGGAAGCCGGTTCCGCAGACGCATAACTGATGTTTACTGAATGATCGGTGTAATTTACAGTAGTACCAGCGGAGGGAGACGGTGCTGCCGCGCCAGCAGTTCCCATCGCCGCCGCTCCGCCTGCCGCCCCGCCTACAGACGCGACTGCCACAGGGTTTTTATAGAAATCCCGGTTGTGCGGTTTTGTGGTATAATAAAAGATATTCATTTCCTTTGTTTTGGGATTGTTATCGCCATAACCGCCCCCGTGCGTTGATAATGCACACTTATGGAATAGAAAATTAAGAACAATTGCTCGCGAATAATTGAGCATGGAGGAACACGTTTTATGAATCTTTTGGAAACACGTATAGAAACGCAGTATTTAACCTTTAGTCGCTTAAGTCTAAATAAAGAAATAAACCTTTATTCGATATGGCGAAAAGATAAGAATGTTGAAATATCTATAGGAACAGTTAAATTTTCTTTTGAATATTTAGAGAAATCCTGCAAGTTTTCTTCTTTTGAATTTAACTTAGATATTTCTAATGATGAAAGTAAAAACGGTATTGAAACAAGCTATATTTTTTCGATTATTGCTAAGTGCTTTGTGCCATCGGCTTTTGAGACCTTAGATATTGAATCTGTTATCGTAGGATACGATTTGCCTGATGAAATCATTTCTGTGTTAGTAGAGGGGTTTCACTTTGAAAAACAAAATAACAACCTTATTCTTACTCGTTCAAAATGGGGGAAAGATAATGGGGAGTTAATATCACTTGCGATGTTCGATATTTTAGGATTTGAAAATTTTGTTTCTAATCATAGGCATGATGCTACGCTTCAACTGTACCGCAAACTTGTTGCTCTTCTTAAAGATTATCGTGGTGGTATAGGAGTAGTGCCACTGAGTAACGAGTGGAAAGGCGCAGCGTATGTAGCCGGAATTTATGGTAATATTCACATTACATACGCAAGTGATACTTTTATGATTTGGACTGATTATAGAGATGAATCTGAATTTTTAACTTGGTTAGCAAGCGGATTTAATGAAGAATTTCCTTTGCTATATTTTGAACCTAATACATCATACTACCCAAGATTTTATAAACAGCATGTCAATTATACAAACTTCCTTGAGATAAGCATGGAGTTTTTTTGTCAAGCAGTTATAAGTGGCATTCCGTTACGCGGATGCATCTCTACGGGGCTTGCAACCTTAGACACACATCGTTCTGTTTTTGTTGGTTCGCCACTCGTCGAAGCCGCTCGCGGTGAATCCGGACAAGATTCTATTGGATTTGCATATGGGAAAAGTTTTAACAATTATCATCCTGTGTGGAATAAATACCACATCCCATACGAAAAGCACAAAAAACCACCCTCTAAAGACACTTTGCATTTAAGTCCGATGGTTGTTGATTACCCTCGATATTGGAGAGAGCATCATCCGGACAAGGATTTTGTTCAGCTGATAACACAAATGAATGTAAAATTGAATCCAGAGCAAAAACCCAATATTAGTAAGTATTATGATAATGCAATCGAATTTTTTCAATTCTCAAATGGACACGAAAATTGGCTTGCTGAGGTTGATAAAGACAACATCAAATCAATAATTGACTTTTATGATAAAACAAATAGTTGGCTGATTTCTGTAACATAATAATTAAGAAAGTAAAAGCGGACACCCCATAAGCGCGCCGATAAAGTTCAAGTTATTGTCAAGACGAATACAACGGTTAGAGCCGAGGTCTCGCTCTCATGGAAGATAGCACTCGCCACACCGCAGTTACGTGGATTAACTACAGCCCATCCGTAAGGGTAAAACTCCTTGCGAACAGGCTGTGTTTTTCGGGGTTATAAACGGTCTGTGCCTTGATTTTTAAGATGTTCCGTGAAGTATGTCCTTCCTCGCTCTTACGCCGTGCCAGCGTGTTTTGCAGCAGCTCGAATACCTCAGAGATTTTGTCGTCGTCGCCCTCGAACAATACGCCGCCCACATGCGGCAAGCTGCCGAACACTGCCATCGTGCGGCTGG
>Ga0099364_10002294_pt1 | contig 30613 bp, 25 predicted proteins | sample TergutTh196P3_FD_73070 | JGI IMG/M metagenome (GOLD analysis project Ga0099364, IMG submission 73070) | Microcerotermes parvus P3 segment gut microbial communities from Pointe-Noire, Republic of the Congo - Th196 P3 | ecosystem: Host-associated > Arthropoda: Insects > Digestive system > Gut ...
AAAGATTATGGTTTTATTGACGCGTTCAACGTGACGGCTGGATGGTATGCAAACTCGTTTATAGCAATAGACCAGGGACCAATAATTGTGATGATAGAAAATTATCGTACCGGACTGATTTGGGACATCTTTATGACCTGTCCCGAAATTCAGTCCGGGCTTACAAAACTTGGATTTACATTTTAAAAATAAATAAATAAAAATTAGTAAATATGAATATTTTGAGAAGTATTTTTTTTAGTTTGTTGTTTGCAGCATTTTTTGCATCGTGCAATAGCGGCGGACAACGGTCTTTAGCTCCCATGACAGCCGAAGACGAGGCGTTGATGGATAAAGTGCAAAGACAGACGTTCTATTATTTTTGGGACGGCGCCGAGCCCACCAGCGGTTTAGCGCGCGAACGTTACCATGTAGACGGCGTTTATCCCCAGAACGATAAACATGTCGTTACATCGGGAGGAAGCGGCTTTGGCATTATGGCTATAATTGCCGCCATAGAAAGAGGGTATATCACCCGAGAGCAAGGGCTCGAACGTTTTACAAAAATAATGAACTGGCTTGAAAAAGCAGACCGCTTTCAGGGCGCGTTCCCTCACTGGTGGAACGGAGAAACAGGCGAAGTCAAACCGTTCAGCAGAAGAGACGACGGAGGCGACCTGGTCGAAACATCGTTCATGCTTCAGGGACTGCTAACCTTGCATCAGTATTACAAAGACGGAAGCGATGCAGAAAAAGCAATAGCCGCCCGAATTGATAAAATGTGGCGCGAAGTGAACTTTGACTGGTACCGGAACGGAGAGAACGTGCTGTTCTGGCATTGGAGCCCGCAGCACGAATGGGAAATGAACTTTCGGGTGCGCGGCTGGAACGAGTGCCTGATAATGTACATCCTTGCAGCAGCCTCGCCAACTTATGGCGTTGGAGCCGAAGTATACCACGAAGGATGGGCACAGTCCGGACAATTGGCGACGCCATCCGAAGTAGAGGGCTTCCCCTTGCAGATGTTTCAACAGGTGCGACCGGCAGGACCGTTGTTCTGGCAACATTATTCGTTCCTCGGGCTCGACCCGCGCGGACTTAAAGACAAATATGCAGATTATTGGACAGAGAACGTTAACCAAACCTTGATTAACAGGGCATACTGCATCCGCAACCCGCTTGGCTTCGAAGGATACAGCGCAGAAAACTGGGGATTGACGGCAAGCTATTCAGTAAGAGGCTATGTGGCGCACGCACCGCAGGAACGGGAAGACAGAGGCGTTATAACGCCTACGGCAGCGCTATCATCAATTGTATACACGCCCGAATATTCGATGGACGCAATGAGATTTTTTTATAATACAGTGGGAGACAGACTGTGGGGAAAATACGGATTTTATGACGCGTTCAGCATACATCATGACTGGTTCCCGCAGCGTTATTTAGCTATCGACCAGGGACCAATTCCGGTAATGATAGAAAATTTTCGTAGCCAATTGCTATGGAACTTATTTATGAGCCATCCCGACGTGCAAAACGGATTAAGAAAATTGGGGTTTGAAAGTCCGCATTTGAATTAAGAATGAAGAATTAAGAATTAAGAATTTAATGAGAATATGAGAACATTACGTTTTTTTTTCGTTGTTGTGTTGTTGGCGCTGCTTATGTCATCTAACGCCCAACAGAGAACTTATTGCAATCCGGTCAATATAGATTACGGATACTGTCCCATTCCGAATTTTACCACATGGGGCAAACATCGCACAACGGCAGACCCTGTAATCATAACATATCAAGGTGATTATTATTTGTTTTCGACAAATCAAACGGGGTATTGGTGGAGTTCCGACATGTTGAACTGGCATTTTGTGGAGCGTAATTTTTTGACCCCCGAAATATTAGCTCAGTTTAGAAATCTGTACGACGACCTGTGTGCTCCGGCAGCCTGGGTGCAGGGCGACACAATGTTTGTTTTTGGCTCTACCTACAGCCGCGAGTTCCCTATTTGGATGAGTACAAACCCCAAAGGCAATATCTGGGAAAAGGCAATACCCAAATTGGACATAGGAGGTTGGGACCCCGCATTTTTCCTGGACGACGACGGGCGATTGTACATGTACAACGGCAGCAGCAATGTATATCCTCTGTATGGCGTCGAACTCAACAGAAAAACTTTTGAACCGATAGGTACCCGCAGAGAGGTGTTGCTCAAAGATGAAGACCGCTACGGCTGGCATCGGTTTGGCGAATATATGGACAACACCTTTCTTCCGGGGTTCATGGAGGGCGCATGGATGACCAAGCACAACGGACTATACTATTTCCAGTGGGGAGGACCCGGAACTGAATTTAGCGGATATGCAGACGGCGTAGCTGTTGGACGACGACCGCTGGGACCTTTTACGCACGTTTCGTTGCCGCTGAGTTTCAAACCCGGCGGCTTCATTCGTGGAGCCGGACATGGTGCGACATACCAAGACCACTGGGGCAATTACTGGCACGTTTCTACGATGGTTATTGCTGTAAAAAATAATTTCGAACGACGGTTAGGCATTTGGCCCGCGGGGTTTGACAGCGAAAATAACATGTACTGCAACACAGCCTTTGGCGACTATCCGCATTATTTGCCCGACGGAGAAACAGACCATCTGAAAAGCAGATTTACAGGCTGGATGTTGCTAAATTACAAAAAGCCCGTACAGGTGTCATCAACTTTCGGCAACTACCATGCAAATAATTGTGTGGACGAAAACGTGAAGACACACTGGAGCGCAAGAACCGGAAATAAGGGAGAATGGGTGCAAACCGACCTGGGAGAAATATCTACGGTTTATGCGATACAGATTAATTATGCCGACCAGGACGTCGAATTTATGGGAAAACAAACAGATATTTACCACCAATACGTTCTGTATAGCTCTGACGACGGCATAAACTGGGAAATATTGGTTGATAAAAGCAATAACAGAAAAGACGTTCCCCATGACTACATCGAATTAGAAAAGCCGGTGAAGACGCGATTTCTGAAATTGGAAAATATACATATCCCAACCGGAAAATTTGCTATATCCGGATTTCGGGTGTTCGGCTCGGGCAATGGCGACAAGCCGGATAAGGTAGACGTTTTCAACGTGCTGCGAACCGAAAGAGACAAGCGTAGCGCCTGGCTCAGATGGAAACCCGTAGATAACGCCTACGCCTACAATATTTACGTCGGAACAGAGCCCGATAAACTATATAATTGCATAATGGTGCACGATGCAAACGAGTACTACTATAAGGCAATGGATAGATACGCGCCTTATTATTTTGCTATAGAGGCGATTAATGAAAATGGAGTATCGGAATTGTCAGAAGTATTCGAAGCGAAATAAACCTGTATGCCCAAAAAAAAATTTTTTTTTATTGTTTTTTAAAAAAATATGATTACCTTTGCAGTCGTAAATTTTAGAAAATTTTAATTAAAAATCAAAAATTGAGCAATTGGAAAAATTTCAGTCGGGGTCTTATTAAGGAGAATGCGGTATTTGTGTTGCTTTTAGGGCTGTGTCCCGCGTTGGCGACCACCACCTCGGCGATGAACGGATTAGGGATGGGCATGGCAACTACGTTCGTATTGATACTGTCGAGTATAGTTATCTCGCTGATAGCCGGCTTTATACCCGACAAGGTGCGTATACCGGCATACATCGTTGTCATAGCGTCGTTCGTGTCTATCGTCGATATGCTAATGGCAGCCTACGTAAACTCGCCCGGACCCAACGGCGAGCCAAGCCTGTACGACCAATTAGGAATATTTATTCCGCTGATTGTCGTAAACTGTCTCGTGTTGGGAAGGGCGGAAGCGTTTGCGTCGAAGAACAAACTGTTGCCCACAATACTCGACGGAGCAGGAATGGGAATAGGGTTTGCGTTGGCGCTGACACTATTAGGCGCAGTACGCGAAATATTGGGAAGCGGCTCGCTGTTCGGAGTTACGCTGCTACCGGCTTCAACAAATATGTTGATATTCGTATTGGCGCCCGGAGCGTTCATAGCATTAGGATATTTAATAACGATAGTAAAAAAAGTAACAGAATAGTTTTCAGTTTTCAGTTTTCAGTTTTCAGTTTTCAGTCATCAGTTAATCAGTCAGTCATTCAGTCATTCAGTTATTCAGTTATTCAGTTATTCAGTCATCAGTTAATCAGTCAGTTATTCAGTTATTCAGTCATTCAGTTATTCAGTCATTCAGTTATTCAGTTATTCAGTCATTCAGTTAATCAGTTAATCAGTCATTCAGTTAATCAGTTATTCAGTTATTCAGTTATTCAGTTATTCAGTTATTCAGTTATTCAGTCAGTTAGTATGGAATTGCAATTACAAGACAAAACAATAGGACAGTGGTTAGAACACTGGGCAACGGTCACGCCGGACAGGGAATATTTAGTCTACTCCGACCGTAACCTGCGTTTCACGTGGAAAGATTTTAACCAGCGCGTAGACAACATGGCTAAAGGCTTGATGTCTATAGGAGTTACGCACGGCACGCACGTTGGTATATGGGCTACAAATGTACCCGACTGGCTCACGTTCCTGTTTGCCGGAGCGAAAATTGGCGCAGTGTTAGTTACCGTGAACACAAATTACAAACAAAGCGAGTTGGAATATTTGGTTAAAGACGCTGATATACACACGCTTTGCATCACCGAAGGCGTTTTCGACGGCAGTTATATAGATATGGTATACAAGATGATGCCCGACTTGCGGACGTCGCAACGCGGTTTCGCCAAGAGCGAAAATTTTCCGAAGTTGAAAAATATTGTCTACATAGGTCAGGAAAAGTATCGCGGAATGTACAATACCGCCGAGTTGCTGCTGCAAGGACAAAACATCGACGACAAGGCGCTCGTGGAAGCCAAAAATAAGGTCAAACATACCGACGTGGTAAATATGCAGTACACTTCGGGCACGACCGGTTTCCCGAAAGGCGTCATGCTGACACATTACAACATAGCAAACAACGGCTATTTTACCGGTGCGGGCATGGGCTTCACCGCCGACGACAAACTTTGCTGCTGTGTGCCGCTGTTCCACTGCTTTGGCGTGGTGCTGGCTACTATGAACGTTCTCACGCACGGCTGTACGCAGGTGATGGTAGAAAAGTTTGACCCGTTAGTGGTGCTGGCTTCCATACATAAGGAGCGTTGCACAGCGCTTTACGGCGTGCCTACCATGTTTATCGCCGAGTTGAACCACCCGATGTTCGATATGTTCGACCTCACGTCGCTGCGTACCGGCATCATGGCAGGCGCATTGTGCCCCATAGAACTTATGCGCTCGGTGACAGAAAAGATGCACATAACACACATTACCAGCGTTTACGGACTTACCGAAACATCGCCGGGCATGACCCACACAACACTCGAAGATACCTTCGAAAACCGTTGCACAACCGTAGGACGCGAATATCCGTTCACGGAAGTGAAGATTTTGAACCCCGAAACAGGCAAGGAATGTGGCGTTGACGAGCCGGGAGAAGTGTGTTGCAAAGGATATTTGGTAATGCAGGGATATTACAAAAATCCGACGGCAACAGCCGAAGTAATAGACGAAAATGGTTTTCTGCACAGCGGCGACCTGGGCACGAAAGATAAAGACGGCTTCTACCGCATCACAGGACGCATAAAGGATATGATTATTCGCGGAGGCGAAAATATTTACCCCCGCGAAATAGAAGAATACCTGTATCACCTTGAGGGACTGAAAGATGTGCAGGTTGTTGCAGTAGCCTCGCCAAAGTATGGCGAAGAGGTGGGCGCCTTCATCATTCCACACGAGGGAGTTACGCTAAGCGAAGAGATGGTTAAGGATTTTTGTCGCGGACAGATTGCGCGGCACAAAATACCGAAATATATCTTCTTTGTAGATGCGTTCCCGCTGACGGGAAGCGGTAAAATTCAAAAGTTCAAGCTGCGCGAAAAGGCAATTGAAATTTTGAAGGAGCGCGGCGTCACAATAGTTTAATTTTTACATTATATAATACCCCTTTTCCATGAAAATACACCGCGAAGGATACGTTATAATCTTAATAACCTTAGTGTTATTGGCTTCTGTAAACACAGTTGTCTGGTGTTATTGTCCGTATCAATGGCTGAACTTCGTCTTTACGTTTTTTTCGTTACCGATTTTCTGTCTGATGCTCTGGTTTTTCCGCAACCCTGACCGCAGCCTGACCATTGACGACAATAAGATTTATGCTCCTGCCGACGGTAAGATTGTTGTGGTTGGGGAAGTTGAAGAGGCTGAATATTTTGGCGGCGACCGGCGTATGCAGATTTCCATTTTCATGTCGCCCCTCAACGTGCACGTCAATCGTTACCCCGTAAGCGGCGAGGTGACATACACTAAATATCATCCGGGCAAATATTTGGTAGCCTGGCATCCCAAGTCGTCCCTGCTCAACGAGCGCTCTACGGTAGTGATAAAAGCCCACGACGGACACGAAATCCTTGTTCGCCAAATAGCGGGAGCAGTAGCGCGACGAATAGTGACATATTCCAAAACAGGCGACAAGGTAGTGCAAGGCAACGATTTAGGCTTCATCAAGTTTAGTTCGCGGGTAGATATTTTTCTACCGCCCAAAGCAAACATCAACGTTGCCGTAGGCGATGTCGTTAAGGGAAATAAGACGGTAATCGCGACTTTTTAGTTGTAAGTCTTTAGTTTTCAGTTTTCAGTTTTCAGTTTTCAGAAGTTAGTTTTCAGTTATCAGAAGTTATAAATAATCAAAAATCAAAAATCAAAAATCGAAAATACATGAGTAAACGTCCTTTTATTCTGATTTCCAATGACGATGGCTATCGCGCCGGCGGTTTGCAGGCTCTCATAGATGTTGCCCGCGGCTTTGGCGATGTTTTGGTTGTGGCTCCCGCTGAGGGTCAATCGGGCATGTCGCACGCGCTAACCGTGAAGGTGCCGATACGCGCCGAAAAACACATAGACGAGCCCGGATTTACGTTATATTCGTGCAGTGGTACCCCGTGCGACTGCGTCAAATTGGCGCTAAACAAGTATATCGACCGCAAGCCCGATTTGTTGCTTGCCGGCATCAATCACGGCGCCAACTCTTCGGCAAGCGTGTTGTACTCGGGAACTATGGCGGCGGCTATAGAGGGCTGCATGTATGGTATTCCGGCAGTGGGCTTTTCGCTGTTAGACCATTCGCCAAAGGCAGACTTTACGCCTTATGTGGGATATATAAAGACAATAATTGAAACGGTGATGCAACACGGACTTCGCAACGGTACTTGCCTGAATGTGAATATCCCCAAAATAAGTATCGACGAAATACGCGGTATATGCGTTTGCCGGCAGGCGCGCGGATACTGGGAGGAAGAGTTTGTTCTGCGCACCGACCCTAACAACCGCGAGTATTACTGGCTAACAGGCGATTTTTACAACGAAGAGCCCGACGCCAAAGATACAGACGAATGGGCGCTGGAAAATAACTATATTTCAGTTGTGCCCGTGCAAATTGATATGACGTGCTATGAGAGCGTGAACAAGTTGAAGAAAATTTTTGGTTGATTTATTGACGTATTCTTTTTGCCATCGCCAGTCCTAATTCAAAGGCTGCCTGATATTTATCGTCAAAAACAGCATGTTTGTTTTCGACCGGATTGCCAACGAGTTCCCAGTTCATCTTTTCCGACCAGTCTGTTAATCTTTTTACGGCTGCTCCTGCCCATGAATAAGAGCCATAGCATGAATAGAGCCGGTTCTTTATCCCTCTGTTTTCAATTGCTACGAGCAGCTTTTCGATTAGAGGATACAACCCTCCCATATATGTGGGACTGCCTATTATGAGGGCTTTATACTTAAAAATGTCTGATAAAATAAACGATGTATCTGTTTTGGACACGTTGTAAACGACCACATCTTTTATGCCGCCTGTCACAAGCCCTTCAGCCACTGCTTCAGTTAATTGCTGGGTATTTCCGTACATTGAGCCGTAGGCGACTACAACTCCCTCTTCTTCAGCCTCATAGCGGCTCCATCTGTCATATAAGCCCACCGCTCGGGATAGTTCCTTTTGCCAAACAGGACCATGGGCAGTGCATATTGTCTTTATCTGCAGCGCGTCCAACTTTTTTAGCGCTTTTTGTACTGATGTTCCGTATTTTCCGACAATACAGGCATAGTATCGTCGCATTTCGTTCCAATATTTGTCAGTATTTATGCAAGCGTCTGAATAACAGCCGTTAATGGTTCCGAATGTGCCAAATGCATCGACGGTAAACAGTATTTTATCCAAATTTTCGTAGGCAAACATCACTTCGGGCCAATGTACCATCGGAGCCATGTAGAACGTCAAATTTCTTTTTCCAAGCGACAAACTATCGCCTTCCTTCACCTCGTGCAGTCCGGTATTTATGCCGAAATATCCGTTTAGCATATCGAAAGTCTTTGCGTTTCCTACTATCCTGATGTCGGGATATTTTTGTTTTATAATACCTACTGCTCCGGCATGGTCGGGCTCTACATGATTGACTATCAGATAATCAATAGTTTTGCCTTTGAGAATAGCGTCAATTTTAGCAAGATACACGTCTGCAAAAGCAATATCCACTGTATCAATCAGCGCTGTCTTTTCATCTACTATCAGATATGAATTATATGTAATTCCTTCGGGCAGAGGCAAATAATTTTCAAAAAACTCTTTTTGCCGGTCGTTGACGCCTACATAATAGATATTATCTGCTATTGTTTTTTTGTAATACATAAATAAATTGTTTTAAATCAAATAAATCCGAATTTTTTCCAGTCTTCGGGTGTTGGCGCGGTCAGTTCGACTTCTGATTTTGTCACCGGATGTATAAACTGTATTGTTCGTGCGTGCAGGCTAATGCCTCCGTTAGGGTTGGAGCGCGGATATCCGTATTTCAGGTCGCCGCGCACAGGGCAACCTGTTGCAGCTAACTGACAGCGTATTTGGTGATGTCGTCCGGTTTGCAGGTCGATTTCCAAAAGGTGATAGCGCTCTGAGGATGCTATGAGGCGGTAGTGCATAACAGCCTTTTTAGAGCCGGGACGTTCAGTTTTGCCGGCATGAGAACGATTGATTTTTGTGTTGCGAACAATATAATGTATAAGCGTACCTGTTTCGTTGTCGGGCAAAGTCTTTACTATCGCCCAGTATGTTTTCCTTATCTGCTTCTCCTGCAACATCTGGTTCATCCGCGCCAGCGCCTTTGAACTGCGCGCAAACATAACAATGCCGCTAACGGGTCTGTCTACGCGATGTATCACCCCCAGAAAAACCTCTCCGGGCTTGTCGTACTTCGTTTTAATGTACTCCTTAACTGTCTGTTCCAGTGTAACATCGCCCGTAACGTCGCCATGCACAAGCTCCCCACAGCTTTTGTTTACGATAATTAGGTGATTATCTTCATACAAAACCTGAATATTTTTTATTATACCCTCTTCACTCTTCATTCTTCACTCTTCATTCTTCATTCTCAATACTGTTCCGTTTCATTTGGGAAGTCATTTGTTCTCACGTCGTTAATGTATTGTTTTACTGCTCCGGTGATTTCGTCGTACAGGTTCAGGTATCGTCGCAGAAAGCGCGGTGAAAATTCCTTGTTAAGCCCCAGCATATCGTGCAGCACCAATACTTGTCCGTCAGCATATTTTCCGGCTCCTATCCCTATGATTGGTATCTTTATTTTTTTCGAAACCTCTCCGGTCAGCGTGGCAGGAATTTTTTCGAGCACTATAGCAAAACATCCTGTTTTTTCGAGCAAACATGCATCTTCTAACAGTTTTTTTGCTTCATTTTCGTTTTGTGCGCGAACGGCGTATGTTCCGAACTTGTTTATCGACTGCGGGGTCAATCCCAAGTGTCCCATAACCGGTATTCCGGCGCTCAAAATTCGCGAAATAGAATCGCTTATTTCTTCGCCACCCTCCAATTTTATAGCTCCGGCTCCTGTTTCCTTCATGATGCGAATTGCCGATGCGAGGGCTTTTTTTGAATTGCCCTGATAGGAGCCAAACGGCATATCTACAACTACTAACGCCCGCTTAACGCCGCGCACTACTGCCGAAGCGTAATTTATCATTTCGTCCAAGGTGATGGGTAGCGTGGTTTCGTAGCCCGCCATAACGTTCGACGCCGAATCGCCCACAAGTATGACCTCTATGCCGGCATTGTCGATTATGCGCGCCATAGAATAATCATAAGCTGTGAGCATAGTGATTTTTTCACCTTTCAGCTTCATGGCGCTAAGTACGTGGGTAGTTACTCTTTTTACGTTCTTGTGTACAGACATTATTTTTTAATTTCTCAATACAAATGTTTGTCTTCCAATCAGATGACCGTCGCAATACAGCCTGACTTCGTAATTACCTTCTAACAGCCGATTGTTGTTGTCAGTGAAGATGCACACAGAAACATCGCTATTACTGTAGTCAATAGCGCGTCTGTCCGTATACACAATTTCGGCGCCTTCGTGTGTGAGGAACGTAGCGTTATTGGGGTTTGTCAACACTGCATTGTTTGGCAAAACCATCACTAAATAGATAATTCGTTCTCCTGCTGCGGCAACCGGATTTTCCCTAACCGTGAAGCACGTTTGCAGCTTAACTATGTTACGCACTCGCGGCGTTTCCCGGTCGCGGTTGTTCAAGCCGGTAGTGGCTATATCGGCGGCGGCAAGTACCTGCGCCCTTTGCACCGTCGTGGTTAGAGCATCTCTGGCTTCGGTTACTTCTGCTCTCTGTCTGCGCTCATCGTCCAAATCTCTAACAAGTTCCGTCCTTTGTGCTCTTAGAGCTATATTGCTCTGGTTGAGCGAATCAAACTGAACGATATAATTTCTTAGAACTCCGCGAAGCGTCTCCAACTCCCGTTGATAAAGCCTGATCCTGTGGGCATTATCAGCTTGAATAGCTAAAAGTCGGGTTATTCTCTCTTGCTGTTCTGAAGCAAGGGTCATCAAACTGTCGTTGTCGGTTTGCAATGCCCCAAAATCGTCCTGTAAATCAGTCAGTTCGTTCTCAAGAAGCTTCCTTTGGTCTTCCAAAAGCGACTGAACTCTTGTCCATTCTTCCTCCCTGTCCTTCTGCTTGGAAAGCAAAATGGCTATAGCAGCGCCCAAGCCCATCACAACAATGACTAACAGCACCAAAACACCCTTGCTTGCTTTGCTCCCGGAGGTCTTTTCATTACTAACACTTTCCATATTTCTACTTTTTTTTGAAAATAAAAAATAATGCAAAGATAGTTATTTTTTTTGAAAAACAACTTTTTTTTGTAATTTTTAATTTTTTTTACGAAAAAATCGACATAATCACTATAACGAAAACAAGCGACGGTAGTATGTTCACAACTTTTATTTCCTTTATTTCGAGCAAACTGATACCTATCCCTATAATCATTACGCCACCCACAGCTGTCAACTCGTTAATCATTTCCATGTTTAGCGCGCTGGCAAACAGGAACGCCAGCAAGGTGATGGTTCCCTGATATATAGCTACCGGGATAGCCGAAAAAATTACGCCTGTTCCCAATGCTGCCGCAAAAGGTATAGCGCTAAATCCGTCCATTGCCGCCTTCGTAAGCAGGATAGCCGGAAAATTGCCGGTTCCTTCTTCAATTGCACCCAGCACTGCCATAGCGCCTATACAATATATTAGTGAGGTGGTAATAAATCCTTCAGTAAACTTTTCGTTCTTAAACTTTAGGGTTCGTTTCAACCACTCGCCAAGCCTTTTCACTTGAATATCAAGCCTTAAATACTCTCCGGCAAGCCCTCCAAGGATTAGCGAAAAGACACATACAAGTATACGTTCCGTTTTTATTGCCATTGAAACGCCTAACATTATCACAAACAAGCCTATTGCCTGAAATATGATTGCCTGATAACGCTCGGGAAGCGTGCGGTTAAAAACGCTTCCAATTAATCCGCCAACTATAATGGCTCCTGTATTTACAAGATTTCCTAACATCTTCTTACTCTTTGTCTATACGTCTGTTAATTTAACTCTTCATTCTTCATTCTTCATTCTTCATTCTTCATTCTTCATTCTTCATTCTTCACTCTTTCTATCGCTCTTTCGAGCAGTTCATCTCTTCCGTCAGTGATTCCTCGCAGAGTTGGTCTTATTTCTTCGTCAATGGCGATACCAGCCCGATGTACCTGACGACCGTCAGGATAATAGACGCCAATATACGGCATTGCAGTTGAAATGTCGCCGGGCAAGGGTATATACGTTTCAAATCCGTTATCGCCTGCTGTGGCGCTGCCTATGACAATAACATTAGTAGCTTGTTGCAGAGCCATTGTCATGAGTTCACCGCCGGATACAGTTTTTTCGTTAACAATGATAACAACTTTACCTTTGTAGTAATCATTTCTACTTCTTCCTCCCCGATGAAAATTAATGGTAAACATTCCGGGCAAATTTCTGTTGGAGAAGGTTGATTTCCAGATTTCAGTTTGATGCGGTAATAAGAAAGAAACAAAATCATAAAAGTAGGAAATCTTTTGATTACTCCTCATATCTATAACCATGCCTTTCGTATCCTGTAATGCATTGATCATATTCGCCGACAGACCTCTAACACTTGCCATGTATACGTAACCAATATCCGGCGTCAATAATTTGTGAGCTTCTTTCTCTAATGGCTGTGATGTTGTGTTAGTTAGCGTATATTTTTCCGCTATCCCATTACGAATTATATCAAGCTCAAGGTAATTATTTGAGTTTAAACGGAACAATGTATTATTTAATATTTCGTCTATCTTTGCAGGCTCATTTGCTCCGGGAGTGTAGACTAATCGTTCTCTAATGAGCTCTTCAACGGATTGTCCATCAATTTTTTCAATTATATCGCCTGTTTTTAAAATAGTATAATTTCGATAATAATCTGTAACAACGACTTTTCCTTCAATATATGATAGTTGATAGGTTGTTATAAATTCTCTGTTGTTTATAAAAACGGTAGTACGATAATGTCTGTCAAACGAGCAAATATGTGTTACCAATTTGGCGACTGTCATTCTGTAGTCTTTTTCATTGGAAGCGTCCAAAAATTTTGGGATAAAATCAACAAGTATTGAGTTCCAGTCCTTGTCTATCAAATACTTGTAAGGGTAGAAATATTGAACAATATTCCAATACCTAAACAACGCCAATAATCGCAATCCCGTGTCATTCCCGGGCTCTGCATGATATTTCGTTTCGTTCTTAAAATGGTTAGCAGCATAATAATTGGCGGTACGCTTTGCATCTCTGATTTTCAAAAGTTTCTCAGTTAGTTCAATTCCTAATTTTTCGGTGTTTAGCCATCTCAAATCAGGATAAAGATATATCAAATGTTCGGGAGGCTCGTAATTTTTATCGCTTGTGTCTATTGCACCAAAGCTATCTATCCATTGTGATAATATTCCGGTAACTTCGTATATGTTTGTGGCAGTCAGCACTGTGGGCATAATGCGAAACAGTTCAGCATCCCAGTTATAATTACCGTCGGTATTCCGATTATAATCGCCATCGGTAATAGCCGGATGATAGTATTTTAGGAAGCCCCAAACAAGACACAGGACTTCAAGATTATCCAACATTTGTGGCGTATATTCGGCGATATGAATTTTCGAGCCATTTACAAATTCAACATCCCATTCAAACAGAAGTTTTGCCGACGACAGTTCTTTATCGTCAATAAGAATTTCAAAATCGTCTATCCACATTTTCCCTGGCCCTGTTAAACGTGCACCAACGACTATACAGGCTACCATATCTGTTAATTGCAACGACAATGAATATTCTTTCCATTCGCTTGTGCCCATAACACCGTCATGTTGCGTACTCTTTACGGTAGTCGTAACACCTTCTGAATTTAATAGCGAGAGCATTAATCCAATAGGTTGGGTATTGCCTTCAGCTTTTACAAGAGCTTTGAGGGTTACTCTGTCGCCGGCATATTTTTGAGGAATAGTATAATACGCGTATCCGTGCATGTCTGCATCTGCGGCGTCAGGCGCCTCAATTAATATTGAATATTTACCGGAATGTTTGTCGACGGAATCTGCACGGATAATATATGACGGATAGCCGTTTCTTTGCCATCCGTCTGGCATACACGAATGATTTAACAACTTTCCCGGATAGGACTCTTGAGAATGTGCCACCCCTAAACTTACAGAAAAAAAGACTAATATTTTTAGTAAAACGCTCATTTCAAATTTCAAGAATAAATATTTCTACCCTCCTATTTTTAGCCATTTCATCGAAATCTCGCTCAAGGGGGTATTTTTTTCGGGTAGCGCCGAAACCTCTGTATCTCATACGGGCAGGATCAATCCCTCCTTCAACAAGAAAATCGTAAACTGCTTGTGCCCGTAGACGACTTGGGTCATACCGGGATGGATCGCGGCTATAACTCTCGTAATATTCTGTGGTCTCGTTAACACAACAAATATGACCGTGTATCTCTATTTTTAGAGTACTATTATTTTTCATGATTTTGAGCAATTCTTCTAAGGCTGGATAAGATTCTTGGCGAAATCTGATAGTACCGCTCCAAAAGGTTATATTATCCAATACAATAAGATTATTTACAACAAGATCATCTTCAGTCAATACAAATCTTTTGTTGGAAATATCGTCTGATTCGTATTTATAAACAACTTTCGCTATACGATGCTCTTTAATTCCTTTATCTGAAAGGTCTTGACGGCTTTCTGCGATACTGTTCGGATGAACGCCTTTACCTTTACCAACGATAATTTCATTACTTATTCCTTTACTTATAAGATAATTTCGCACATTTCTGCTTCTTATTTCGGACAAATGCTGATTGTATGCTTCATGCCCAAGATAATCAGTATAACCGTAAATATTGACTGATAGAATATTTTGATTGATAGTAATTTTGTCTAATAATCTTGCATTTTGCTCATTAACAATGGACTTATTAACATCGAAAAACAGTATTAGCGTGTCTGATTGAAGTTGAGCGCTTGATGAAGCTAAACAAGCGTATATCAAAACTTTGCTTAAAGTTAATGTTTTCAATGTTTTCATTTATTAAATATTTATTTTGCTATAACAATAATGGGGTTATCTTCTTCTGAAATATTTGGTAAAGCAACCAAATTATTTTTTTCACAATACTCAATAAAATCAAAGGCGTCATACCAGGCAACCATTTCTCCAATAGGATTAACATAACGGGGCCAAAATGGCATCTTTACAATACTGATGTCGTCTTGAAGTCCAAAAAAATGCAATGGTTCACTTTTATCTATTGCATCTACAACCCCGGTAATTCCTGTATTTTTATCAAAGACTATTGAATATATTTTATTGTCGTATTCTGCTGAAATGAACAAATGAGTTGAGTTTTCGTTAACTAAATTGCATATCACATAACGATTTTGCATTTGCATAAAATCTCTAAGCCCTACTCCACGAAGGGAATTGGGAAACTTCAAACTCTGGAGATTCAAAATGTATTTCGGAAAAAGTTGAAAATCGTCAATCGTGAATATAGTATCGTTCAGACATTCTTTAAAATGCAGTTGGTCATTAAAATGGTAAAACTGAGCTAACGCATTAATCTGAAGCATAAACGACCGTCCGGGAACTTGTTCCTGAACAAAGAACGAAAAATTTGGAATAACTGTTTGTTGGTCATCTGTAAAATTCCCAATTACCAATCTTCTTGTTTCCACGCCAAATGGATTTGGAAAATAAGCAATGTAAGTTTCTGGGGCTATTAATTCAAATTTTTGAAAAAACTCATTGTTAAAGTTTGTAATGTGCATCACAGGTTCACCGTCAAACTTATAGCACACTAATCTCAAATTTTCATTTGACAGGATATATATTAATCCTCTTTTTTCGTCAATGGCGACGTCTCTTATGCCCCGATATTCGTTAGGACCATCGCCCGACGCCCCGATTTTTCGAACAAATTTGCCGTTGTCACGGTCAAAAAGGTAACATTCGCCATAAGTAGCTACCAAAATGTATTCACTCGTAAGGTGTAAATTTCTTATGCGGTCAATCAGACAATCTTCGTTAGTTTCCAAAGGAATATATTTTACAGTTTTGGCAAAAGCGCTCAAATTCTGTTTCCCCGACGCCCCCCTAATCGCTTCATATATTTCAACTATCTCTATAACAGAGCTTTTATGCACGTTGGAACACGCTGATATTGCACAAAATATTAGCGCAAAAACCAGAGAAACACCTGTTTTGCCGGTTTGCAACCCGATTTTCTTTGAAAATGCGGTTCTCATCATTCCCTTATGGATGTCTTTGATGACCAATATTTTTAGCAAAGCGCTCATTTTAACTGCTTATTAAAAATAAAAACAAAAAAATAATTTGCCGCAAAGGTAAAACATATTTTTCAAAAAAACAAAAAAAAAGAGATGAGAGTGAAGAATGAAGAATGAAGAATGAAGAGGTGTCCCTTTTTGGGACGGAATATGGATTGAAAAATATTGCGTACCTAACGGCACGCCGCATTGAAAAATATTGCGTACCTAACGGCACGCCGCGGCGTATATGTGCATCTGTTTTCTACCGATATTACATCCCTATCGGGATGACAGCGCTTATTTAGCGTCATTTTACAGATAACTTGACACTAATTTCAAAAACTGGTTCTACGACTTTTTGTGTGGAAACAGCGGCAATCCGTAGGATTGCATCTCTCGGTAGATATCGTATATCGCACGTATAACAGCAATCCGTAGGATTGCATCTCTTAATTGCGGGTAATGAATTTGTCAGCCATTTTCTTCATTCTTTCTTAAATATTCTTCATTCTTCACTCTTCATTCTCCACTCTTCACTCTTCATTCAATTTATCCGTGCCAGCGCCTCCATCAGCATGCATCCGCTCAGATGTTCTGTCAGTCCGGTACGTTCGCCGGGCGATACGTTCCATTCCTGACCGAACAGCATCTTTGGTCTTCCGGTGCCCTGGCGCCATAGCATTTCGCCGTTATATTTCAGGAAGCTTACATAGCGGGCTCTAATTTCGGGGCTAAGGTCGGGCAACAAAATAAGATTTGTGAAGTAGCGGATAAAAATTCCTCTGAACAAACCTCCGTCTCCGCCACGGTTGCCTCTGAGCACATTTCTGTCATCAGCCAGCACAACATTGTTTATTGTATAGTCGGCAGTCAGGATGGCATCGTTGAGATAGGCGACATCGCCCGTGATTTTATACAGTTCTAAGGCTGCGCCTATGTGGGTGCCCAAGTTGTAGGTAAAAATCAGTCTGGTATTGACAGCGCCCGTATTTGTGTTTATGTTATCATAAACAGCGCCTGTTTCGGGGTTCCACAGCGTCTCTCTTTGCCAGTGGTAAATCTTTTTTGCCCAATACAGGTCGTCGGGATTTCCGAACTCATTGTACAAAAACGTGGCAAGGATGGCGGCGGGCGCATTTGCACAGGCGTTCTTGCTATGACGATTTCTGCGCGACTCCCAGAAAAGACCGCCTCCGCCGGCATCGGTCCACGCTCTCTTTATACCGAAGGCAGCGTTACGGTCGTCCATGTCGTCGGTGGTGCCGTCCCATACCTCTCTGACGACTGTAAGAAATTCGGCATTACCCGTGGCTTTCCACGCACGAAAGGCTGCCAGACCAATCCATTCCATGTCGTCGATGTAATTGTTTGCCCAACGGTTGCCGTTGGCAATACGCACGCCACGCAGCCAGGCGTCAAAATAGGGTATGTATTGACCGCCGCCCACCCGAAGATGAGCGTCTACCAACACATCCAAGGCATGAGCCTGGGGCCAGTAGTGACCGCCCCAGCTAATGCTGTCTGATGCTTCATTAAAATACTCATGCTGCGTGTTCCAAAAGGAACTGATTAACGCACCAGTACCGCTATTGGCTGCATCATGCCAATTGATAGCCTGAGACGCTGCATATTCAAAAGTAATGCAGAGACCGAAAAAAACAAAAACTTTTTTTAAACTTTTCATGATAATAATATTGATTTTAATTAATTAATTTGATTTATTCTATTTATTTGATTTTTATAAGTTCAATAATTGGACAAAGAGCGCAACACGCGCACCCAAGCCTCGCGAAGACGATGCCCGCGCGTCATACCGGCGTACGCCGGTATCCCCTTGCATTGATGCTGACAGGGAGACGCGGCATGCCACGTCTGTACAACATCGGGAAGGAAAGGCCCGACGGGAACTTCCTTCTTTATGCGTAAGGTAAATCGAAGGTATATTCATTGTTTTGAAATCATTAATCATTATAAATTTATTATATTTTTTATTATATTTTTTATTATTTATTTAACTAATTTATTTGCTCTATTTGTTTTAAATGTAAGGATTTCCGGCTTCATTAATTCTTTCGTCTGACCAAAAATCTAACATTGTTGCTGCAAATTTTCCTGTTTCGAAAAAATAATTTGCCATTTGCATAGCATTGCCTTTAGAATATTTGTTTGCTTCAAGTATAAACTCATCTGGATTGTGCCGAGACTGCCTGATAATTCTAGTATTGGTTTCCAATGCTAAATCGTTCAAATCTGTAAAATCATCTTTATCTTTTAAGGTTACGCGAAAAAAACCTGAAAATGAAAATATCGACTTACAATTATCATGTCTCGAACAAAATGCAAGATGTGCATACGAAACTATATCAACCATTTCTAACTTGTTAATGATATCTTTTAGCTGATAACATGGTTTTCGTCTTTTAGTGTATACAAAAAGATAGCTAACCCCTTCCATTCTTAATACACGGTGATTGCTTTTGGGGTCAACCGGCTCGAATAAACCTGTTTCTTTTATAAAATTCATTATTTCAGTAGTTTGTGCATGAGAATTGAAACCAATAAATATACAATCGCTGCGAAAACTGTAATGGTCAAGAAAAAAACTTTTTACGCCTGTGTTGTAGCTATATAACTCGTCTTTGCAGTCATAAGACGTGTCGCTATCAGTAAATTTCCCGCATGATAACAAACTCCCCGCCAGCGCCACCCACAGCGCTACCACTGCGACCTTTCGCACTCCCGCAAAAGGTTTTTTTTCTACAAAATCTAATAACTTTTTCATGTCTATCTTTTTTTTTATTACATACTATTATATTCCAATTCTAAATGTTCCCATAAGGTCGGGCTCTGATGCTCTAAATCTACCTGTTTCGTAAAAATAATTTGCCATTTGCAGTGCGTTACCCTTTGAGTATTTATCCGCCGAAAGCGTATACCAATTAGGCATAAATGTATCTTGCCTGATGATTTTTGTATTTGTTTCCTGCGCCACAGCATACAAATCAGCCAAATCATTTTCATCTTTTACACATACATAAAAATAATACGAAAATGATATCAAATCACGCAAATCATCACAATGTCTGAAGCTATAGCAAAAAGCATTATGCGCAAACGACACTATGTCAACCATTTCTAAATTGATAATGATTTCTTTTAGCTGACAACATGTTTTTTGTCTCTTAGTAAAAACGTACAGGTAATTGTATCCGTCATCATTTTCCGAGCGAAAATTCCTATTTTCCGGTCGGAAAATTTTATTTGCTTCCACCGGTCTGAATAACTCTGCATTTTTAATAAAACTTACTATTTCAGCATTTTGCACATCCGGCTTGAAACCTACAAGTAAACAATCGTAGCGTAAAGGAAAGTGGTCAGTCAGAAAAATCTTTTCGCCTCCATAGTAATAAAACAACTCGTCTCGGCACTCATTATGCGCTTCACTTTCAATATGCTTCCCGCAGGAAAACAACAATAGCGCCAACGCAATTGTCATCCAGACAGTTTTTTGAACTTGTAAGAAATTCTTAATAGTTCGATATCGCTGTGGCACAGTGGATTGCGGGTCAAGCCTGCAATGACGCGCTAATCTACGGACAAAGAGCGCAACACGCGCACCCAAGCCTCGCGAAGACGAAACCCGCGCGTCATACCGGCATACGCCGGTATCCCCTTGCATTGATGCTGACAGGGAGACGCGGCATGCCACGTCTGTACAACATCGGGAAGGAAAGGCCCGAAGGGAACTTCCTCCTTTATGTGTAAGGTAAATCGAAGGTATATTCATTGTTTTGAAATCATTATATATTTTTATTATTATTTTATCTTATCTTACGTCTATCACTTTCTATAACATTCCAATACAGTTTGCCGATGGGAGTAGTAGAATACTCTGCTGTTATATGAGCTGTTGGTTCGTGCCATGTACTTGAAGTCCACCAAACATTCCACCCTTTCTTACAATCAATAGAATAAGTGGTTTTTTGTGTCCACTGGTGCGGTCCCTTGTAACCCTCGGCTGGAATAACATCAAACATACTTTCTGAGTAACCAGAAATGGTTAGGTCAGAATCAACGTATACGAATCTGGCGCTCGCTGCGTAGTGGAAGACATTCTTGCCAATGTCATTCTCATCAATCACACGGGGCCATAAATTAACAAACGCGTAGCCGTCTATATCTACTCCATAAAACCAACTAACTGTTAACATTTTTACTTCCGGATTGCTGACGGTCACGGTTGGCGGCATTATCCTTCGCCCATTAATGTTAAACTCTTGCAGATACGTGGTTTCCAACGTTTCAGGCAACATAATTGTGATACCGCCGTCTGTTCTGGCGCCGTGGGCGATTTCGAAATCTCTAAAATCACTGTGAAGCAATGTCAGAGTTACCACTGAAAGATCACTGTATTTTGAGGCATTTACAAGTATACCGCAATGATTTTCGCCAGTGTTCATACAGATATACAATACATCTTGTTCGTGTTTGCCGCAGCCTGTGGTTGCAAACAAGGCAACTACCGTAATAACCTGTAAAAAATTCTGAAAACTTAATAACTTTTTCATGTCTATCTATCTTTTTTTTATTCAAAAAATAATATTGCTAAAACCCTTATTTTCAAAAGTACCCTTAATAGAAAATCGGACACCTGACGCCTTACTTCCCTTATTCCCTTATTATAAGCGAAATAAGGGAATAAGGGAGGATAGACTTCCAAAACATGTGCTATGAAGGGAACTTCCAATAAATAAGGGTTTAAAAAAGGTGAAGTTTTGAAATTCATTATATGTTTTTTATTTTTCATCACTTACAACATTCCCTTTGCGTCTAACAATGCCAGCGCCTCTATCAGCATGCATCCGCTCAGATGCTCGGTCAGTCCGGTAGTGGCTCCCGGCGGCGTTTTCCAGTATGGTCCAAACAATACCCTGTCTTTGTTTGTTCCTTCCAACCACAGGGCTTCTCCATGTCTTTTCAGCGCGCTTATATACCTCATGCGCGCGTTGTCGCTTATTCCGTCAGACAAAATCAGTTGTGTGAAGTAGCGGATAAAAATACCCTTAAACAAACCACCATCTCCGGTTCCTTCGCTTCTGAGAAGATTGTCTGCGGTGTTTATCAATACGGCAAGCGTGTAATCCGCCGCTTTTACGGCGTCGTTGATGTAGGATGTTTCGCCGGTTATTTTATACAGCTCAAGGGCGGCGCCAAGGAAAGTTCCCTGATTATAGGTGAAAATCCAATCCCTGTTGGTTACGTTTGTGGTGGTGTTCAGGTTATCGTACACAGCTCCGGTGTTGGAGTTGAACAAATACTGCTTTTGCCACGAGTATATTCTTTTTGCCCATTCCAGGTCTTCTTCGTCGCCAAACTCATTATAGAGCCATGCGGCAAGAATGGCTGCAGGCGCGTTCGAGCATGCGTTCTTGCTGTGGCGGTTACTGCGCGATTCCCAGAATATTCCGCCTCCTCCGGCTGTCGTCCATGCCCTTTTTATTCCGAAGGCGGCATTATTATCGTCCATGTTGGTAGTTGTGCCGTCCCACACATCCCGGCAGGCGGTAAGGAAGCCCTCGTTGCCGGTAGCTTTCCATGCGCGAAAGGCGGCTAAACCTATCCATTCCATGTCGTCTATAAAATTGTTTGCCCACCGGTTGCCGTTACCCCGATGAACTCCTACTAACCAATTGTTCATAACATTCAGATAGAAAATGTCTTCCGTGCGAATGTAAGCGTCTACAAGCACATCCAATGCGTGAGCCTGGGGCCAGTAATTGCTGTTCCAATCATTTGGCGCGCCCGAATTGTTGTTGAAATACAAACGGTTAGCGCCTGCATACCAAAAATTGGTTACTAACGAACGACTGCTACTGTCGGCTGCCGAAGCCCAATTGACCGTTCGGGTAGAACCGGTATTATTGTTGTTATTGTCGTCTGTATCGCAGGCTACAATACATAACATGCCCAATAAGCAGCAAACAACTATTTTTGATTTTAGCGCTGAACTAAATTCAGTATTTATTAGCGATAAAGTCTCCATTTAGTGTAAATTTTATTAAAAGTAGAGACGCAAATTTTTTGCGTCTCTACATAATCTAACTTTACTTATTGTATCACAAACGTATGTGTGTATGGGCTATCGCCTTTCAATACGAACGTAACATCAATGTTTAGTCCCATCCATGCGCCGGGCTGTATCTTCCATATCTGGTTATTAGTCCACTGTTCCACGTTGGTTCTTTCTATCATGTAATACCAATTAGGGTTTGGACTGTTACCCGGTTTTGCGTCATTGGGCAGGAACGTTCTCCATTCAGTTACCACGTCACCTTCAGCGCCAAGTGGTCGGCTAACCATACGAAACTTGTATCTATCATCGGTGCCTAAGTTGTCAGTGACAGGATTGCCACTTGGTCTGTTACTGGAGTTTGTTTCAGCAACCGGAAGATTATCAAAAATACCTCCAGCCGTCAGTGCAAACCCTCTTCCCCAGACTCCAAGTCCTTGGTATGGTAACCAAAGATAAACCTGGCTGCTATTATGGAAAAGCGCAACTCTCAGCACTTGTCTGTATGATGCTGTTCCCGAATTAAAATCAAGCCTTATATGATAAATTCCGGTTTCAGCAACAGTCATTGGAGTTTCCTCTTCTCTTATTACCTGTCCTTCGAAGTCATAACGAAATCTTTTCGGCTCACCCGCATTGTTATCTAAAAAAATATAAGGTTGCCCTGCCGTCAAACGGCTGTATATTTCAAATATACCTTCGTCCATCCTTTGCATAATAAGCGCATTTGCAATATTGTCTCCCACTTCGGTACCAGCGCCTGTTAGGAAAACAGCTAATGGTAGGTCATCAAAACCTGCCATTCGCGTAACAGTCATTGTATTTGACTGCGTAGCTAATGCTACTTCAAGTCCTCTTATCGTGCGAACTGACCACTTGAAGCTTCCTTGCTCGGAAGATAGCAGCCCCATTCTTCTGGCTATTGAGTTTAAATTGCCCGGGCTTAAACTAAGTGATGGTTTGGTGCCGCCATTGTCGGAATCTATAGCAAATACCGGATTTGAAAAATTGCCGTTGGGGTGGTCGAACACAATCTGATACTTAATGCCGCTGAGTTTAACTTCGTCCCACTCAAAATACAAATCGTTGCCCGTCGGCTGCAAAACTATCGAAAAGTTGTTGGCTGGCTCGATAAGCGATGTAACCGGTCCGATACTCGTATCAGGTCCTTCATCGTCGCACGAAGCGAAAACAAACACAAGCGATAACAAAATAATTAAATTTTTTACTACTGATTTCATATCTATTTATTTTTTTATTAATTAACAGTTCTTACTAACGTATGCGTATAAGGTTCATCGCCTTTCAGTTCGAAGGTTATTTCGAAAGTATGACCTATCCAAGCTCGGGAGTTAAGTTTCCAAATCTCATTATTCGTCCATTGCGCTACATTGGTTCTTTCTATCATCCACCAATAATCTGGAGTAGGATTGGGTCCCGGGGGCCAATCGCTGGGGAAATTGAAAGCTCTCCATTCGGTAACGACCTCTGAGCTGCTTCCAAGCGGTTGGCTAACCATACGGAACTTATAGCGGTCGTCATCACTCAATGAAGTTCCGGTATAAGGTAAATCAGTGGGAGCATTACCGCTTGTTGTTGTAGCAATTTCGGGGTTTCCTGTTATAATATCATATTCCATAACTATCGTACTGCCCCAAACACCCATACCTTGATATGGCAACCAAAAATTAACTTGACTTCCGTTGTTGAAAAACGCTACCCTTAGTATTTCTCTGGCAGTGAACACTGCTATTCTGAAGTCAAGGTAGAAGTGATACACTCCCGTTTTTGGTACGGTATATGTACCTGCTCCTTGCTTTATTTCAATTCCGTCTAAATAGAATTGTGATGAGTTGTCTACAAAATTGAACGTTTGTCCGGCTTCCAATTTGGTAAATATTTCAAATTCGCCGTCTCCAATCTTTTTCATTTCTATTGGGTTAACGTCCTCTGTTGCAGCGCCCGTGATATAAAGCTCTTCGGGTAACGTGCTAAATCCACCAAGTCTCGTTACTGTAATATTACGTTCCTCAACTGCTTTATATGGTCCAAATCGTCCTCTTGACGTAAATACTGTCCACTTGAAAGTTGCCGGCTGCGATATATCAGCTCCGGCTAAAGTTGCAATCGTGTTCATTTGCCTGTGAGATATTGCAACTCCACTTACGCCTGCGTTCATTCTAAAAATGGGGTCAGAAAAATCCCCGTCCACCAAGTCGAAGAGGATTTCATATCTCTCAGCCGTTGTTGCGGTTTCCCACAGGAACTGCATATTAACGCCGGGTTCAAGCTGCAAGACCTCAGCATGGTTATTACTTGGACTACCTAAGCTCTCAACATGTGATAACTCAAGCGAGGCAGTGAACGCGCCTGTTATGAAATCAAGGTAGAAGTGATATACTCCCGTTGTTTCTACGGTATATGTACCTCCCGTTCCTTCCTTTATTTCATTTCCGTCGATATAGAACTGTCGCGACGCCCCTGATGTTTGTTCAACAAAACTGAATGTTTGTCCGGCAGTTATTCGGGTGTATACTTCAAAGCTACTTTCCGCATTTGAAATTTCATCCATTTCTATTGCAGTTGGGCTTCCTGTTGCAGCGCCTGTAATGTAAAGGCTACCGGGCAAATCTATAAATCCGGCATGTCGAACAACCGAGATTTCTCCTACAACCGATGCTATAACTGGGTCTACAGCTCTTGACGCAAAAACTGTCCATTTTAATGATCCCTCCTGTGATTGTCCAATTCCCACTAATGCAGCAATTTCGTTCAATTGCCTGTGTGTAACTGCTACAGAAGTTGCGCTGCCGTTATCTCCTGAAGGCGCCCTATAAATCGGATTTGAAAAATCCCCGTTCGTTCTGTCAAAGGCTATTTCATACTGCACCGGTCCTCCGTCGGCAGACCTTGCCGGCGCCCATTCGAACCTTAGAGCCGCTCCGGGTATAGTTTGTAAAACTACTGCTTGTCCCGTGTTGGGGGCATAGAGACTTTCTACCGGCGTTGCCCTCAAAAGGTCTTTATCAAGTCCGGTCTGCTCTTCGCATCCTGTAAGCGAAAATGCGAAAACTATTGATATAATTATGATTTTATTTTTCATTTTACTACATATTAATTATTTTAGTTACCCCAACCCTGATTGTTGGGTAAAAGATTAGGATTAATATCTATTTGCGATTGTGGCACGGGCCAAAAATAATCGCGTGCCGGATTGAAACTTCGCAGAGTTAGAGCCGGGTTTGCGTATGGGGCTGCAGTGGGTCTACCGTTCATAACTATTTCTGCCAGTCTCCAGCGGCGCAAATCGAATACCCGCGTTCCTTCTATTGCAAATTCGCTACGTCGCTCTCCGCGTATAATGTCCCGCAATGCAGTTTTAGATAGCGTTCTCCAGTCAAGCGCGTCATTGTATGTAAATCCTGCGCGTTCTCGAACTTTTCTTACCGTTTCGTCCCAAACCGCTTCGTTCATTTCGTCTAATTCATTTTTTGCCTCTGCGTGCATCAACAAAATATCGGCATACCGAAGCATAATAATGTTCAGCCCTGATGCCTGACCGTCCTGCTGAGCGTCAGGGCACCACCACTTACGCAAATAATATCCTGTCTGTGGACTGCTACCAGCGCCCGCCTGATATATATCCGGTCCCGGTTCTTGTCCTTCAGGCACTGATGCCGGGTCGATATTTATTATTTCAACAGAGCCATCGGGTCTTATCCATTCATATCCATGATGAACAACTGTAAGACGAAAACGCGGGTCGCGGTTTGCGTATGGCGATGCAGCCTGATACCCCGAATTTGGGTCGGTTATAGGCAACCCGTTAAGCATTACGTAAGAATCCACCAGTTCTTGTGTTGGCGCTTTGTTGTTGTGTCTGCCTAACTGAGATTGTGGAATTCCATCCCACAATTGGTTCCATGTCCTGTCAATTGGCACATAACCAACGCACATCATTATTTCTTGGTTGTATTCATTTGCCTGACGGAAAAGTCCCTCGTATGACGGAAATAAATCATACGTTCCAAACTCGCCGTTCATAATTCTTTCGGTAATATTAGCTATACTTCTCCAGTCAGTATTTTGCCAATCATTATCCCAAAGATATGTGCGGGCAAGCATTCCCATTGCTGCTCCTTTGGTTATTCGTCCATTGTCAGCGGCTGAATATTCTTGTTTTGTGGGGAGAATTTCAGCCACAGCGTTCAATTCGCTTCGCACCCACGCCATTACATCTGCGTAAGGCTTGCGACCCATCGTACGCGCTTCAGACAATGTAATCATGCCTTCTGAATGCGGCACATGGTTAAACCATGTAGCTAAACGAAAATACAAAAAAGCGCGGATAAAACGGGCTTCGGCTTTCATGCGTTCTTTTCTATCCGGGTCCATAGGCACATAGTCAATATTGTCGAGTAAAATATTGCATGTCCTTATTCCCTGGTAACAGTCCCGCCATTCGTCTGCAAATGTGTTCAAAGACACATCGGCAGTACCTTGTAAATAGGTGCTCGGGGTTTGGTCATATAAATTGTCTGTGCGCCCTTCGTTATCAAACATGACGCCGGCTCCATACATTTGGTTGTATGCCTGAGACAATACTATTAACGCTCTTGCTTCTGTTTCCCAGAAATTGCCGTCTGTAAATTGGTGTATTGGGTGTTGGTCTAAATCGTTACACGATGTTAAAATCAAACACGCAAGACATATAAGTTTTATTTTTACTACTATTTTATTCATGATACTTATTTTAAAATTCTATATCCAAATTAATTCCATAATACTTTAGCATTGGGAAAAGTCCTCTGATACTAAATCCTCCGGCTCCGCCGCGTCCTCCCATGTTGTTTCCAAAGTTTGTGGCTTCGGGGTCTACAAATGAATTATGCGACAGTGTTAAAAGGTTTTGACCGGTAAGGCTTATACGCGCCCTTTCTATACCTACTGTTCTTGAAATATCTCTGGGAAGCGTATAACCTACTCTTATGTTCTTCACCCGCAGGTAAGCCATGTTAAAGAGATAATTTTCGCTGCCAGTTGTTTGCCAGTTGTTTGTGCGCGACTGACCTTCCGGCGCTAAACGCGGATATTTTGCGCCTGTGTTGGTAGGCGTCCAAAAATCCATCTGATGCTGATACATTGTGCTTACCCAATAGCCGTGATGAAAGGGTTCTACAGCCTCGCCGCGTATCATCTGCGTGCGCTTTCCTACGCCTTGCACAAGAACGCTGGCGTCAAAACCTTTCCATGATACATTATACGTAAGACCGAAAGTAAATCTCGGAAAACCATAGCCTAATACGACGCGGTCCTGAGGCGTAATCTCACCATTTTTATTTTCCTTTGTTTCAACATACCTTACATCGCCGGGCTGAAGATTACGTCCGGGAAACCTGGAACTGTTTTCAATCTCTTCGTAACTCTGGTAGAGACCATCGGTGCGGTAGCCGTAAAAAGCGTTCAACGCCTCGCCTTCGCGTATTAACTGGAACATCTCTTCGCCTTGGTGAATACGTTCTACGCCGCCAAAGTCAGTCACTTTGTTCTGTTGGTCAGCTAAATTGAAACTGATGCGATGTGTTAAGTCGCCTTTTCTTATTCTATAGCCTACAACTAATTCCCATCCTTTATTTTCCATCTCGCCCAAGTTTTGCATTGGCACACTTCCTGAGGTGGCTCCAAAGGTGCTTGGTATCTGGGGCGCTAACAACATATCGTAGGTTCTTCTATTGAACCAGTCAAAAGAAATATTCAGATTTCTGTTGCGCAAGAACGTGGCATCAAAGCCGATATTGAAATTAGCAGATTTTTCCCACGATAATTCATCATTGCCGTCTGCAAAATTTACGCCGGCAACGGCGACGTTGTTAAAACCAAACCTGTTTGCAAAAGGCGTATATCTGGTTAGAAACTGATAATCGTCTACTGCCTGGTTGCCTAATATTCCCCACGAAGAACGAATTTTCAGGTCGCCAATTGAGTTCTTGTAGGATTCCAGAAAACTTTCTTCCGAAATCATATATGCCACCGAGAACGACGGGAAAAAGCCCCAACGGTAGTCTTCATGGAATCTCGACGAGCCGTCGTAGCGGAAACTAAAATCTAAAAAGTACTTATTGTCATACACATACCCGGCTCTACCAAACACAGAAGTAATACTCCTTCTGAGACGCCACTCATTGATTGACGTATAGTTGTTGTCTCTCGCTGTTGGCTGCATTGCGCTTAAGGCTGGGTTGCTATCAACATATACCTGGTATCCTAAATCGGGGTCGGTGAATCTCCATCTAACCATGTTGCGGTCGCGGTTGAACGATTCATTTGAAACACCTATCAATGCGTCTACACTATGCACGCCTGCAATGTTTCGGTTAAAATCAAGCATAATTTGGGTGTTGAGCGTATTGCGTTTTTCGTTATAATCGTCTACATCCCTGTTTGAGTTGATATAACGCGCCGGTCGTTCCAAATCGCTTAAAGTGTATTGTGGCACCTGTAACCATCGACGAAAACGATGATGCTGCGTTTGGTCAAAACCTGCAACAGCCCTGGCTGTTAGACCGTCAATTATTCTAAAACTTAGGTTAAGGTTGGCAACAATATTATCATCGGCTTTATTTTCCCATCCGCCCTGCTCTAAATGCGACAGTGGGTTTTGCTCGGTAATAATATCGTTTAGCAAATACTTACCATCGTCTGTCTTGAGTTGATAATAATAATACTGAGGTACACGAATTACGTCAATGATAGCATTGCCCGTTCCGCCTGCTATTGTTCGCTCTAAAGTTCGTCCGTACGCAATATTTGACGCAACTCTAAATCTTCCCCATTCTGTTGTCAGGTTGGTGCGGAAGTTGTAGCGTTCCAAAAATATATCTCCGATGAAGTTGCTTTCCTGCCTTCTATGCCCTAACGAAACTCTGAAAGTGGTATTATCGCTTCCGCCAGCTATGCTCAAATCATACGACTGCTGCAGTGCATTCTGAAAAATTTGGTCGCCAAACCATTTTTCACTATTCCTGTTGTCATACATGTCCCGCAACTGTTCGGGTGTAAAGACAGGAGTACCGCCGGAATTTACGCTTGCCTGATTTCGCAGAATAGCATTTTCCCATCCGGCTACCGGACGATAAAGATATTCAGGAACCTGAAGCCCCCACATACCATTGAAAGATATTCGTGGACGGCTATTCCTTTGTCCTGATTTTGTTGTTATTAAAATAACCCCGTTCGCAGAGCGAGAACCGTAGATAGCAGCGCTACCGGCATCTTTCAGAATGGTAATGCTTTCAATATCATTCGGATTCAAATTCGAAGTTAATGCGTCCAGACCGGTGGAAATCATACCATCGACAACAACCAAAGGGTCGTTGTTGCTCATCGTACCTATACCACGAATATTGATATTCATAGTGTTATCATTAGGGTTCATGTTCCGCTGTTGGATAATAAGGTTAGGGGAAGAGCCTTGAAGCGCCTGCATAGCATTGGTAACAGGTCTGTTTTCGAAAGTTTCAGAGCCAACCTGGTCTATTGCTCCCGTCACCCGTACGCGTTGACGTGTGCCGTAGCCGACTACAACGAGCTCGTCAAAAACGGTTGAGGTCTCCAACAGCGTTACATCTATAACGCGCTGGTCGTCAACAGCTACGTCTACAGTGTTAAACCCCACAAAGGTAAACACTAATACCGAGCCCGGTTCGGGAACTGTTATGGAATATCTTCCATTGGCGTCGGTAGTTGTGCCGATAGTAGCGCCTCTCACGAAAACGCTTACTCCGGTCATCGCTTCTCCGTCTGCGTCGGTGACAGTTCCTGAAATCGGAATACCCTGCATATCAACGCTTGACGGCGCTGTGCCACTTGCCCAAACATGGGCGCTAAGCACAAACAAAAGTAAAAAAATTGCTTTAAAACATTTAAAATTCATATTCATCTATTTTTAAATTATACATTTAATTTATACATTCTAACTTTAATTTATTAAATTAACTATTAATTATTTTCTGTTATAAAATTACTATTTTATAAGTCTACGGCGGTCTCTGCCGCGTTCTGTTTCGCTTCTCTTTTATTTATCCATAGGCAAACTGATTAAGTGAATGACTGAATAACCGGATAACTGAATAACCGGATAACTGAGTGACTGAGTGACTGAGTGACTGAGTGACTGAGTGACTGAGTGACTGAGTAACTGAATAACAGAGTAACTGAGTGACTGGTGGCGCCAGCGCTTCGCAGC
>Ga0099364_10002295_pt1 | contig 30603 bp, 28 predicted proteins | sample TergutTh196P3_FD_73070 | JGI IMG/M metagenome (GOLD analysis project Ga0099364, IMG submission 73070) | Microcerotermes parvus P3 segment gut microbial communities from Pointe-Noire, Republic of the Congo - Th196 P3 | ecosystem: Host-associated > Arthropoda: Insects > Digestive system > Gut ...
CGGGATAGGATTTGATACGCCTCTATACAAAGGTTCCGAACAAAATGACTCCTTTTACAATGAACAGGGACAAATCCGCACACGCACCAACTATTCCGGAGGTATTCAGGGAGGAATTTCCAACGGACAGGATATTTATTTCCGCGTAGCCTTTAAAGCCGTGCCCACCCTTTTGATAGAACAGGCAACGGTAGACATCGACGGCAACGAAACTTTGTTGAAAGCACATGGACGACACGACCCCTGTGTATTGCCCCGCGCCGTTCCCATTGTCGAAGCCATGGCTGCCATGACCGTTTTGGATTATCTGTTGTTGGCTAACAAGACGCTGAATTTTAATCACTGATTTTCACTGGCATTTTACCGGTATGAATCATTTTTCCGTTCAGAGGGCTGCGCAGTTTTGCGGCATCCATTGTGTGCGGAAACGGGATTGATTGGGTACGTGTTCTGACTGACGATTCCCCTGTTATCATTTCAAGCGCTTTGCCGAATAGCGGATCGCGCTCATCTCCCAGTGGATACAACGGAAAATAATCTTCTTCCGCATCAATATCCGGAACAAGCCCTCCCGAAAACGAAACATCTCCGTTTTTATCTGCATAGCGATACACCATCAGGTACAACAGCCAATTTTCAATTTGCTTGTCTACAATCCATCCATTGGATCCGTCGTAAACCATTGGCTGAATCAGCCCTCCGCCATAATATTTTCCATGCGTTGTATCACCTATCTGTATCACATCCATATAGGGCTTCAATCCAATTATGGTTGCTTCGGAAGCGGAAGCCGAATGCTTCAGCGTAAGCACATATAAACGATTTAAATCCATATTGACAGGTATGTTATCCATAAAATATTCGTTCATATCTTCCCCATCCTTCGCAAACTCAGCCATACATTGTTCATTCCATGTCTCAGTCAAAAAAACTTCTTTTTGCTTCACTACCGCGTTGGGCGCAAGGATGCTGCTTAACAAACAAGACACTGTCGCATAGCCTCCTCCATTGTATCGCAGATCAAGTACGACATCGCTTACTCCCTTGGCTTTGAAGTCGGCAAAGACTTCCAGTAACCGGTTCGCCGATTCCAACGTATAACTTGTATAGCATACATAACCGACTTTGTGCGCTCCTTTTACGATGATTGTGTCTTTGACAACCGGATCTTCATACATTGATACGGCGTTCATAAATATCAGATTATAATCCATTACCAACCCTGAATCCGAAAGGACAGCCTTTCCCGCCAAAATGGTCTGAGCATTATAAAAATCCATATAATTATCATCTGTTATATCTTCCATTCCATTGATTGTCACCAGGAAATCTCCACGTTGCAAGCCAGCCAGTTCTGCTGGCGAGTTGGGATAGACATACAAGACGATGGCAAATCTGGAAGGATAGTCTGAAAACCGCCCCCAAATCAATTCATAACCGAAAGAAGAAGCAGATACTCCGTCGAGTGCATTATAAAAACCTTTGGCATCACCCGTAAGCATCGACCACCGGTCCTCTTCCTTATATTTCAATTTGTCAAAAAAATCAAACGAATTTGGTTCATATTGAGGATATTGCTTAGTCCAGTCTACAGTAGATGTCCATAAATACAACTCTTTGGTATATTCATAAATAAATGTATTTACCTTCAGAGTATCACCTGAAACAGGCTGTCTCCCAAAGTTTGGGTCAATTTCATTATCCCGTTCACATGATACCAAAAAAATACATATACCGATAAATAAGAGTAACAGCCATTGCCACTTGTTTTTTTCCATACGAATTTGTTTTTTTAATTTCTAAAACACGACTGGCAAATATAAGACATTTTTTGATTAAAACGAATACTTTAGCCGTGCAAATCCCATCAGCATGTGTATTTTTCCGAAATCGGAGTTTCCCAATGTGGAAAAAAACTGGGCGATGAACGAAAAATCGAGGTTTTCAATGACAGAATAATCCAGCGTTGGGGTTCCACACGAATGTTTGTCCCCAGTTGATTCGCTGACGACCTGCCTGCAGTTTCCATATCTCTTTTTCAAAGGTGATATTCAGGAGGTCAAAGGATGTATTTAATAGAAACGGAGCGCGTCCAGTCTCTTATCCTTCTGTTTGCCTGCGATAAAGCCTGGTTTGGGTCCGTGACTCACCACTGCCGTTTTCTATTGTTTTGACTTGCAATTCATTGTCATTGATTAGCGTCACTTCGCTAACTGTCAAAACATTTGTCCTTGCATTGTATTCTTCCAGAATGGTGTTGTTATCAATTCGCTTGAAACGGTAACGGGTTACGGTAATATCATCGTCTTCCCATTCATTTTGTTTGATTTGAAACAAATACCGGCAAAGGTTATAGGTGTCTGTTATTTCCCAAATGATACGACAGTCGTTTTCTTCATACTGCCACTTTCCGGTAAAAGGTTCGCTTAATGCGGTACTGATTTCATCGTTGGGACGGGTATATACATTTATGCCGTCTAACTTCAACTCATTTTCGATCACGGCTATTTCCATATCGGGAAATCCCAGCCAGCGAAATATGGCAAAATCGTTTTTTATCTTATTTTTCCAGTCAAATGAGGTGTCGTTGATTTGTTGGCGATACAATGACAGCGCTTCTTCTCTTTTGCCGGTCATCAACAGCGCATGAGCCTTGTAGATAAGCAAATCGCCGTCATCAAGAATTTCGCTTCCTTCGGAAGGATCAGGGGATATCTTCAAACTGTCAATTATGTGTATTACCAAATCAAAAGACCCGACTTTGGCGGCTGTCCAGATTGTTTGATGATCAAAATAGTGCCACTGGCTATTCTCGGTATTTTCTTTGTGCAATTCAAGCAATTTCCGGCATTCATCCAATAACCCCAACTCAAATGCGGCATTTATGGTCATAAGCGGTGATCCTTGCAGGGAATTGGACTTTATACTTTCCTGAATACCTGCCAGAAAATCTTCGGGAAATCCTAATGTATACTGACATAACGCATATTCATAATAACGGCTTCCCGATGTCCACCCTTCATATTTTAAATTGGTGGATGTAAATATATTAGGGTTTTCTATAAAAAAGTTTGTCCGTAAATAATCCACACGCTGCTTATTGATGAATATATGGTCGTTTGTAGACAAAGTTGATATTGCATTAAATCTTTCAAACAGTATATTCAATGTTTGATGCGTTTTGTCAATCTGGTTAACCTGATTTATAGCTTTATACAAAGCAACGCCACCTGCACAAAGACCGGCAATCAATGCAACAGATACTCCCCAAGCCATTGTCCGTAACGCCTTTTGCATGGTTTCAGATGATTTATCTGCAAAAAGAGATAAAAGTTTGAAACCTCTTTTGAAAATCCGTTTCTTCCAGCGAAGAACTTCTCTTTTTTGAATAACGATTAAAACCAATTTCCGTAATATTACTAAAGGAACGATAAAATATATAAGATCTCCTCCATCCGACCAATCCCCTAAATACATTACGACAATGGACATAACAAATGCAATTGGAAAAAAAACTAACGATACATTAATCGTTTTCTGTATTGGAGCTGCTTTTATTTTTTCCCATGCCTCATATATCAATATACCCGTAATTGTGATATATAGTAGTATGTCCTCTATTGGCGTTTCTATAATTTTTTTGCTAAAGTTAAGACACCACATTACGCCCATAATGCCTGCCCCCAATAGAGCTAACAACACCCCCAGTAAAGACGCCCTCTTTGTTCTTTTGATGGATGTATACAGAAAATCCTTCACATTCGCCGAACAGTTGTTTGCCCACGTATAGAGGAAATATTCAGATTCCTTTGTGGCTACCGTTCCCTGCAAAAGGTCGTTTTTCGACTTGTCGTGTTCGATCCAGTACTTCGACAAATTCTCGTAATGGTTGTTGGCGTCGATAAAGTATTTTTCCTGCACGATCCAGTCCTGTATGACTTTCCACGATGAAATCAGTATTTCGTGTACGATACTTACGGTCGCTTCGTCATTTTCATCTTTTCCCGATATAAGGATGTGGCTGTTAATCAAATTATTGAGTAATTGTCGATGTTGTCCGGTTTTCTGCAAATCTTTGAGCAGCGCCGTTTTGCGCAGGTACAGATTTTTGTTTTCAAGGGACGGGGCTATCAATGCGCTTAATAGCTCATAAAAAAGTTCCTTCTCCTTTTCGGATAAGGTATTGTAAAAATTATCCACATACTGGATAACGGCGCCGTCTATCTTTCCGATTTCATCGTATGCCTTACAGGTTAATACACTGTTTTCATCGCGAAGGTTATACAGTTCGGAAAGTGCAAACTCAATCAGCGGCAGATCGTCAACCCCCGCGCTTATATCGTGGATAATGGTTTTGTTGAGCGGTATGCCCTGTTTGTTGGTTTCCCATTTCAAACCCGCCTTTTTGGCAGGTTCTTCGATGATTTCCTGCAATTCGGCGTAGAGGATTTTGGGAAGGTCGTAAACGATGCTGTTATTTTTCAGTTCCGACAGGAGAGGATACGCGGTGAATTTGTGATAGAAATCGTTGCGCATCGAAAAAATCATCCAGATTTTATGTGTTGAAGCCATGCCGTTCAACAGCGCAAACGTGCGGATTCGCTCTTCTTCGGTGATCAGCGGGTCGGTAAAGATTTCTTCAAACTGGTCGATAAAAAACAAAACGGCTTCGTCCGGTTTGTCGGGCAGGACGTCCGACAGATGGTCGAAATTGACCTCTTTGCCCATCATCAGGTCTTTGCCGATGGCTTTTTCGTTCAGTACAGGAAACGCTTCGCTCAGTTTCGTCAGTAAACCGTTGTAGACATTCCCCCTGAACCGGCTGGGCATCACGTCAAACCATTTCCATTTCGTATTTTCGACCCATCCAAATTCGATCAAATCAGGTAATAAGCCCGCCCTTACGAGCGATGACTTGCCCGAACCGCTTTCGCCCAATACAAACAGGCATGGGGCTTTGTCGGGCAGCCGGCGGGCGACTTTTTCTTCGATGGCGTTGATGGCTTGGCGGCGTCCGTAAAAAATAGCGTTTTCATCGTACCGGAACGAACGCAAACCAACGTATGGATTGCCTTCCCACTCTATCGGAACGGCTTCATGACCAATCTTTTGGATAATCAATCGCCTGAGATGTTCCGTCAGTTTTTATTCGAATGATACAGGCGCCTCAAACTGGTGGTATGCGCCATAGATGGTTTTTGTTTCGGGGTCGTAAAATTTTTCGCGTATAAATCGCTGTGTTTCTTTGTGCTGTTTTCCGATTTCCTCGATATCAAAATCGGCTTTTGACGAGGTTTGAAAGATGGCATCAGTTATCGGCGCATTTTTGATGTAGGCTAATATGGAAGGAGCGCCTGTAAGTTGATTGGCAGCATACATCATTTCAAATTCGTATTCGGTACCCGATTTGTACCGGCTGCCATCCGGTTTTACAAATTTGTCGCTTAGCGGCGTACCCAATCTTGACCACAGTATAAATACCTCAATATCAACCATATTCGCATTGGTTATCCGGTCGATACCTTCCTGAAAAGAAGCCGTCGCCTGCAACGGCATGTCTTCCCACAACAGCGCTTCTAATTTCGCCGAAGCCGCAAATTCTTTCCCTAATTTGGCGATAATGCGCTTAGCGATTTGCCTTTCATACAATACATCGCCCGGCGACGAGATAAATATATTGATGGTACGTTTTTCCATGGTTGATTTAAAAAATAAAATTAAAGGATTGACTTATATGTTTATAAATCATATATTGAATCCGAATCTGCATATCCTTTCAAAAATTGACTCTTTGTCATTTGTCGATAGGATTTCTCATCATAAACTTCAGAATCTTCAACAAAGACAACTACACGAACGGTTTTACCATATTCAGAAACTAACTCAGCATGCATTTTACGAGGTATCAATATTTTGTTCTCTCGAATTTTTGATTTAAACTCTATTGCTCTCATTTTTCTATATTAAATTTACTTTGCAAATGTAATCATTTTATCACTCCACCTTGCAACAACCCATGTTTTTTCCTGCTTATTGATGATGATAAGGCTCATTCCGTAAAATAGTCATCGCACGGTACAGTTGTTCGACGAACACCGGACGAATCATCTGGTGCGAAAAGGTCATTTGGCTGACCGACAGTTTTTCCGGGACGGCTTTGTATACCTCTTCACTAAAGCCATAAGCGCCTCCCACAATAAAGACTAAGCGTTTAGATACCGTGTGCATCTTCTTTTCTAACCACGATGCAAACTGAACCGACGTAAATTCTTTCCCTTTTTCATCCAGCAACACACCATAGTCGCCGGGCTGTAACGCCTTCAAAATAGATTTTCCTTCCTGCTCTTTCAGTTGCGCTTCTTTCAGCTTTTTGCTGCTTTTCGCTGCCGGTATCACTTCCATTTCAAACGGAATATAATGAATCAGCCGCTCCCGATACGCCTCCAATGCCTCATTCCAATACGAAACATCCGTTTTCCCGACAACTAATAACACAATTTTCATCCGGTCATAACAACTAAATGTATCAATTGAAATCGTTTCTTAATTGAGGGGAGTTTGAATTTATAATTCGGCAACCAATTTATTGTAAACCGAATCCCAAGGATCACGCATGGGTCTGTTTAACAAAGCATTGGCAAATGTATTATTAACAAAACGTTCTGTTATCGGGTCCCATTCCAGCTCCTGGTTAAGAAACATGGCTATATTGCTCAAATGTGAAAGGGTGATGGACCTGTGTGCTACTTCTACCGGCGCAATTGGTTCTTCGCCCGATAAAACACAATCAATGAAATTACGAAAATGATTGTCGCTTTTATACAGTTTGATATCATTATCCGTCAGTTTCACATCTTGCAGGTTCTCAGATAAGGTATACCGTCCTCTTTGGACTCTTGCCCAGCACTGGTCTTCTCCTTCGAACAATACGCCGCTAAAGTTGGCATTACTTGTGATAATCATTTTAAATCCTTCCCGAAAAAAAGCTTCGATATGGTAATGAACAGCTGTATTCCATACGGGATGTTTTGCCCAGGCGCGATAATGGACTTCTATTTTTACAGGACCGGTGTTTTCTGTTCCCATACCCCATTGGGCAATGTCGGGATGATGACCACCCCAATCGGTTATTTGACCACCCGAATAATCGAAATTCCATCGATAGTTGACGCCTACCCGTGCCGGACAATAAGGCGCTTCCGGAGCCGGACCAAGCCACATATTGTAGTTGAAACCTTGTGGGACAGGAATCGGGGCAGTTTGGTCCATATTATTACCAAGATCAGGCACCCCTCCAGGCAATCCGCATGTCACCGTTTCTACTTTCCCTAATTTACCATTTCGTACCAATTCGCATACAAAACGGAAATTTTCATCAGACCGTTGCTGGCTGCCTGTTTGAAAAACTACGTTGTATTTTTTTACCGCTTTACTCATGGCTCTTCCTTCGGGAATGGTCAGGGATAATGGCTTTTGACAATAGATAGCTTTGCCGGCTTTTGCTGCCATAATAACAGGAATAGTGTGCCAGTGATCAGGCAAGGCGATCTCAACGGCATCTACATCGTTCATGTTGAGTATCTCCCTGAAATCTTCTTTTAACTGCAATCCGCTAAAAGTAGTTCCGTTTCTTGTTGAATAGAAATCATTCACTGTCTTTTCAACGATATTAAGTCCGGCAACAGCGCCATTCCAGTAACCCGGCCCTTCTTTATTGACGTCGCATAGAGCAACGACCTGTACTCTCTCATCTCTCATAAAGTTCCTGATATCGTTGGAACCCTGGTTGCCGCAACCAATCAAAGCAAGCCTGATCTTATCCGATGGAGCAACCATACCATTACCTCCACGAACATAAGCCGGTATAATTGTTGGAGCAACCATCATACCTGATACAGCCAAAGCCGTTTGTTTTAAAAAGGTTCGTCTGTTTGAATTTTTCATAACTTCTGAATTTATTAAATTGCTATTTCAATAATATTGTTTTGCAAATATAATTAAAAAAACGAAATATTAGTATGAAGTTTTTTTTTCGGAAAATAAATATTTCTTGTATCTTTGTATCACGATCATAAAAAAAGGAGGAAACAGCGATGAGAAAAATTACTTGCATACTCGTTTTTATACTCTCGGTTTTGAGCATATATGCTGCTGACATCACGATGATTGTCAATGTTTTTAAAGAGGGGAACGCATCAAAAATCGCACAGAATATGGATACGGAAGTAGATATTGCCGTGCCGGGAGCAGCAAACAAAGGAACAGGGGCAGCAGCTGTGGCTATCCTCGCCCGATTTTTTGAATTGGATAAACCAACCGGTTTTACGGTACTTCATCATGCCGACAGGAAAGAATCCGGATTTATCGTTGGCAAACTGATAACAGGTAAAGGCGAATCCCGCGTAAATATTACGTATGGCACAAAAGAGGATAAAGTATTGATACAATCCATCCGAATCGAATGAAAACGCCGGATAAATTGATTGATGAACTCATAGCACTTGCTTTTGCTGAAGATACCGGCGACGGCGACCATACTACATTATGTTGTATTCCGCCTGAGGCAGAAGGTCAAAGTCGATTGGTTATCAAAGGGGAAGGGGTATTGGCGGGAGTTGAAACGGCTCAACGTATATTTCATCGTTTCGACCCGTCCATGATAATCGAAGTATGTATTGGCGACGGCGCTGATGTCAAAAAAGATGATATTGCTTTTACGGTCACCGGAAAAGTATGGTCTCTGTTACAAACTGAGCGCCTTGTGTTAAATGTAATGCAACGGATGAGCGGAATCGCTACAACCACCCGCAGGTATGTCAGACAATTAGATGGGTTTAATACAAAAATACTTGATACGAGAAAGACAACGCCTGGAATGCGAATGCTTGAAAAAGAAGCGGTAAGGCTGGGAGGAGGCGTCAATCACCGCTTCGGTTTGCATGATATGATTCTGTTGAAAGACAACCATATTGACTTTTCCGGCGGAATCGAACAGGCAATTACACGCGCCCTGAATTACCTGAAAGAAAAAGGGAAAGATCTCAAGATTGAAATTGAAGTCCGCAACTTTGACGAGTTGGAAAGTGTGTTGCGAACAGGCGGAGTTGACCGTATCATGCTGGACAATTTCAGTCCGGCAGACACCAAAGAAGCCGTTCGTCGCATCGGCAGACGCTATGAAACCGAATCATCCGGCGGAATTACGTTTGATACATTACGCGATTATGCTGCGTGTGGAGTAGATTATATTTCAGTCGGAGCGCTTACCCATTCGTTCAAAAGCTTGGATATGAGCTTAAAAGCCGCATATTAATGGTTAATGATAAAATAAGCACATTCCCTAATCTTTTATCTCTATCCAGGATGTTATTATCCCCCGTGATATTTATGGTTGCGGGCAAAAGAATCATGCTTTTTTTATTGCTGTTAATCATAGGTATTACGGATATGCTGGACGGATATTTTGCCAGAAAATTCAAAAAAGAAACCATGATCGGCGCTTGGCTGGATTCGATAGCAGATTTTGTGTTTTTTATATCGTTCATCATATATTCCATATGGTTTGAATCGGAGATTATCGTGGAGTTTACATTTTTTATACTTGTTATTATATCAATCAAACTGTTATCTGCCATAACAGGTTTGATAAGATACAAACAGCCGGGACTATTACATACCATCGGCAATAAAATTACAGGCGTAATCATCTATAGCGGATTATGCGTTTTTGTGTTATTCAGGAGTACAATCATCGTTGAAATCGGATTATATATTTCAATACTCAGCGCAATGGAAGAACTTATCATCCTGCTTATTGGAAATAAATATAAACCCAATATCAAGGGGATTTGGCAGATAAAACACCTCCGCACGGCGTAATGTCTACACTATAGGAGTTTCCCGCTCAGCATGATCGCAGCGATGGTGAAATAAATTATTAATCCGGTTACATCCACAAGGGTAGCCACAAATGGTGCTGAAGCGGTGGCAGGGTCTAATTTGATTTTTTTCAGCATAAAAGGAATCATCGATCCTGATAATGTTCCCCATAGTACAACAAAAATAAGCGATACTGTTACACTGAACCCTATCCACACCCAGTATTCACCATAATCATGCAAACCTGTTTTTTGCCATACGAAAATCCTGATAAACCCTATCAATCCCAATATGGCGCCTAATGCCAAACCGGAAAAAATTTCCTTACGCATGACATACCACCAGTTTTTCAACTTCAATTCGCCCAGTGCAAGCGCACGAATGATCAAACTGGCTGCCTGCGATCCTGAATTTCCTCCACTTGAAATAATCAGCGGAACAAACAAGGCAAGTACCACGGCTTTGGCTATTTCCTCTTCGAAATGTCCCATGGCAGAGGCAGTCAGCATTTCTCCCAGAAAAAGGATTACAAGCCAGCCGGAGCGTTTTTTGATCATTTCGAACAAAGAGGTTTTGGTGTACGATAAGTCTAACCCTTCCGATCCTCCGAATTTTTGGAAGTCCTCGGTTGCTTCCTGTTCGATCACGTCCATTACGTCGTCGAATGTTACGATGCCCAGCAATGTGCCATCAGAATCGGTAACGGGCAAAGCTACCCGGTCGTTATCCTGAAAAGCCTTAACAGCCACCTCTTTATCTTCGTATGCATTGAGTGATACGAAGCGGGTATCGCTGATTTCACCAATGGTTTGATCGAACGACGCCAATATGATATTTCTGATACGGATATCGTCGATCAGTTTCCAGTTATTATCTACGATATAAATCACATTGAGCGTTTCGGAATTGCGTCCGAATTGCCTGATATGCTGCAATGCTTGTTGAACGGTGAAATAAGATTTGACAGCTACGTATTCGGGCGTCATCAATCGTCCAATGGAGTCTTTCGGATACCCTAACAGCCGGATGGCTATTTCGCGTTCCTCAGCCGAAAGTACCTGTAACAGCCGCTGGCTTACCGTCCCCGGCAGCTCCTCGAAAAAAGCCGTACGGTCGTCAGGGTCAAGGTCGTTCAGCAAGTCTGCTAATTGTGTAACATTACCTGCTATTCCTTCCACGATGCCTGCCTGTTCTTCGTACGAAAGATGGCTGAATATCTCCTTTGCCGACTCGCGCGACAAGATACGGAACAACAAGATTTGCTCTTGTTTGGGAAGTGATTCGATTAGTTCAGCGATCTGGAAATACTCTAAATTGTTCAATTCCTGTTTTAGAACTTTCCAACTTCTTTCATCAATAAGTTTTCTGAAAAAGTCTTTGATCTCATTCATTATTAGTCTCCTTACAAAATTTTTACTCCATAAGGAAACCACAGATAAAAGGCGCCCTTACGGAAAGATTGATACTTTCAGTTTACTACAACTCGGATAAGGGTCTTCGTCCATATTAATCTGATTTTGAATTAATTATTATAATCTACATTATACCAAGATGATGTAGAAAATTTGTACAAAAATACTGTTTTTTTCTGAATAAAAAAAATAATCAGTAACAATTCCGCAAGAAAAATTTTCCGTACCCCAAAAGTCAAAGACATTGCAGCCAGTTTAATGTATATTTTTCATGGTATTTTAAAGGATACAAGCCGTCGGCAAGGATACAAACGGGGGATATTGTTTTGTCATCAAATCCATATTAACTTGCTCTGATTTTTTGTTGGAAAGTTCGCATACCACATCATGAACAGCTTCCTGATGTGGTAATTTCAGAAAGAAACTCAAACCGCAAACATGATTCCATCTATCCCCTACTGCCTTAAAAGATCTATATTTCTTTGTTATAACCATATAATACTTTGCGGTCCGGGAGTGAAAGAGCATTTGTCGATTAATTGCATATTGAAGCGCCTGTTGCATGGATATTACTCCTGACTTCTGCAAAAGATTTATTCAGCTATTCATACTTCATACAAGGGATTCCACCTTCCCATCCCGTAAATGATACATCACACCACTTTCAGGACAAACGGTAATTCCCTCGCTGTCAAATTCTAAACGATGCCCATATTCACTCACCCATCCAAGTCGACGGGCCGGATTACCAACTACTAATTCATAAGGAAGGACATCTTTGGTAACCACAGCGCCAGCGCCTACCATCGCATGCCTTCCGATACGGTTTCCACAAATAATTGTGGCATTGGCTCCGATGGTCGCTCCTTTTTCAACTATGGTGGATTGATACTGATGCTTGCGAGAAATGGCGCTTCGTGGATTAATCACATTGGTGAATACGCAACTCGGACCTAAAAAGACATCATCCTCACACGTTACGCCCGTATAAACGGAAACATTGTTTTGAATCTTAACGCGATTGCCAATGACTACGTCCGGCGAAATGACTACATTTTGTCCGATCGAACAATCGCATCCGATCGAACAGCCTTGCATGATATGTGAAAAATGCCAGATGCGCGTACCTTTGCCAATCGTACATCCTTCATCAATAACTGCTGTTTCATGTGCCTGATAAGTTTCCATCGCAATCTATTTATATAGTAAAAACATGGTTGGTTTTTTATTCAAATCGGGCATGCTTTTAGCCCATTCTTTTACCTGACGTGTCAGGATTGATTCATCGTCGCAGGTAATATTTGCCGCCACACATAATTTTGTCGCCGGTCGGCAAATACGTACCAGGTCCTCCATCAACTTATTATTCCGATAGGGTGTTTCCATAAAAAGTTGCGTTTGATGTTCCGCATACATACGTGATTCGAGCATCTTAATACGCTCTGCCCTTGCAGAAGCATCAATCGGCAAATAACCGTGAAAAGCAAAACTCTGTCCATTAAATCCCGAAGCCATCAGCGCCATCAACAGTGAAGAAGGACCTGCCAAAGGTGTTACGCGGTATTTTTTTTGTTGTGCAATAGCCACAATATCAGCGCCTGGGTCGGCAACAGCCGGACAGCCCGATTCCGAAATCAACCCGATTGATTCACCTTTTGCCAGAGGAGCGAGATAGCCGGACATCTGTTCGGGCAAAGTGTATTTATTCAACGCATAAAATTGTAATTCATCAATCACAATAGCAGGATTGTTTTTCTTCAAAAAACGGCGCGCCGTACGCACATCTTCAACAATGAAATGTCTGATCCGGGCGACAATATCGCGGTTATATTCGGGCAACACCTTCCGATGGTCAGTCTCACCCAACGTTACGGGTATCAGAAAAAGCGCCGGCTGCATCATAATACTGTTAACTTACTTGTATTATGGCATCATTGCGACGACTGTACTTATCTTTCGTCTTTGCGAGGTACGAAGCAATCCAGACTTGGGGTTGTGTCTCTTTCCGGATTGCTTCACAGGCAATGACGGGGCGGCAAACATGAGTAAACATTATGCGAGCAGACGCTTGACGGTTTCCGAAATGGCACGTCCTTCGGCTTTGCCGGATAATGCTTTTGTGGCTACACCCATCACCTTTCCCATAGCCTGTGGTCCGCTTGCTCCGACCTGGATGATAATTTTTTTCAGTTCGTTTTCCAATTCTTCGGCAGACAATGGTTGAGGAAGGTACGTTTCCATGACCTGAACCTGTGCTAACTCTTCATTAGCCAGATCATGACGGTTTTGTTCACTGTAGATTTGCGCTGCATCTTTCCCTTGTTTTACTAACTTTTGAATGATCTTTAATGCGGCGTCGTCAGTCAGTGTATCGTTTGCTCCGGGAGCTGTTTTAGCTTCCAGGAACAGTTTCTTTACATTGCGAAGCGCACTTAATTTCACTTTGTCTTTGGCCAGCATGGCGGCTTTGATGTCGTCGCTGATTTGATCGAATAGATTCATAATTGTTTATTTTAGGAGCGATCACGAGGGTCGCCCGTACATTAAATATTTATTTGATTAATTAAAACGGATGACAGGTCTGTTGTCTTCGGAAATTGACGCCGGATTTTTTTCATCCGATGATTCTCCGTACATATTTCCGGCAAGTTCTTTGGCAATTTTATTTCGTGTCTGTGTAATAAGTTTGGAATCACGGCTGTAAGTAGGATTTTCTTCTAAAATGGCTATGATTTGTTCGTTATCCATTTCTTCCAGGGTCAAAACGACAATGCTTGCGGATGAAACGGGAGGGAGAGTTTTTTTTCCGCCGTCATCTTCGTAGTATATGCCAATTAATTCCTCTTGAAAATTTCTTTCATCTTGACGTTTTTCCTTTATTTCGGGTATATTATCCAAGCCGAATCCTGTCGCCAACACCGTGAATTTGATCTTATCACCTAATGTGTCGTCCACAGCAGTTCCCCATATTACGTCGATCTGCGGGTCGAAACGAGCCATAAAATCATGGACAAAATCAAGTTCATCCATTTTAATTTCAGATTCGGAACTAAAAGACAGGTTGAACAATATTTTCTTTGCTGAGAAAACATTATTACTGTTCAACAAAGGCGAATGAAACGCCTCTTCGATAGCCTGTGCCAATCGACCTTCTCCTTGTCCGAATCCATTACTCATCAAAGCCACTCCTCCATCTTTCATAGTAGTATGCACATCGGCGAAATCAAGGTTAATGATTCCGGGTAACGTAATGATTTCAGCAATACTTTTGGCGGCAATGGTGAGTGTATTATCGACTTTTTTAAAAGCATTCATCAACGTAAGGTCATGATATATCTTGCGTAGCCGTTCGTTATTTACAACGAGCAGGGCGTCTACATTTTTGCCTATTTTTTCGACTCCATCCAAAGCCTGGATGATTTTGGGTTTGCCTTCGAATCTGAAAGGAATAGTTACAATGCCTACTGTCAGTATATTCATATCCCTGGCAATCCGGGCAATGACCGGAGCGGCGCCGGTACCTGTCCCACCTCCCATTCCGGCTGTGATGAAAACCATTTTCGTCCCGTCGCCCAACATGTTACGTACTTCCTCTTCGCTTTCCAACGCTGCTTCTTTGGCGCGTTCAGGTTGATTGCCGGCACCTAATCCTTCGGTGACCGTACGTCCCAGGCAAATTTTTACAGGCACTTCGGATTGCATCAATGCCTGACTATCCGTATTGCATAACACAAAAGATACATCATGAATGCCTTCTTTATACATGTGAGTCACTGCGTTTCCTCCTCCTCCGCCAACGCCGATCACCTTAATAATCGTTTTTACATCCCGTGGTCTGAGAAATTTGTCCATCATATTAATCGTCATTTATATTTTTTAGTCTTGTTTGAGTATCTCTTCAATGAGTCTTTTAAATAAATTGCCGCCTTCTGTATCTCCTTCTTTTGATTTTTTCGCTTTTCCCTTTCCCTTTTTTTCCTCAGGTTTATCTTCTTCCCAGGCAGATACAGGAGGCGGGACATAAACACAGCTCTCTGTCCCTTTGATTAACAGGCTAATAGCGGTCATGTAACGGGGATTGCCAATCCTTGTATCGTTTTCTTCCATCCATTCTTTCCCGATGGTTGAAAAGCAGACTTCCTTTTTAAACCGTTCACGAACTAAATCCTGCAAATTTTTCAATGCAGAGGCTCCGCCAGCTAATACGATTGTTTTTAATGCATCCATTTCGCCGGTAGATTTAATCTGTGCGTAGACATTTTCAACAATTTCCCTGGCACGGGCTTCTACAACAGTATTGATCTCGTGGAGTCCGATCCCTTCCCTGGCTTCAATCGAATCGGCGTTTTCTTTGTTTTTTCCCAACACTGCGCTTCCGTAAGTGATTTTTAGTTGTTCGGCTTCAGATTCAACTAACCGAAGACTTGTCAGGTCTCTTGTAATTAAATTTCCTCCCAATGGGATGACAGACAAATGGACAAGTTCTTTTTGTTTATAGACAACGACAGAGGTCACGCCGGCGCCAAAGTCGATCAATGCACAGCCCAATTCTTTTTCATTCCGACTAAATATCGTATCGGCTAATGCTAAGGGAGATACAATGATTCCTGCTAATTTTATTTTGGTGCGTTTGATGCTGTTGGTAATGTTGTTCCGGATGGCTGGTTTTCCGACAATCAGCTTGTAATGTGCCTCAATTCGTTTACATGGAATACCTACCGGATTCTCGACCAATGCGCCATCCACATAATAAATGGGAGATGAAATACCCAAAACATCCAGCATATCAGGTTTGAACGCACGGCATTGTTCAGCGAGTTTGTTGATGTCTTCTTCCGATACAACTGAGTCGGTATTAATTATTTTCACTTCGACATGTTTGTATGAACGAAGTGACTGACTGCCAATGCCAATGTACACTTTTTCAATCCTTAAACCGTCCAGATCACTACTCAGTTTGTTTTGTAGTTTCATAATCAAACGATTAATCCGATGGGCAGTGTCTTCCACATTGTAGACATATCCCCGCCGGATGCAAGACGCCGAAGGCTCTACTTCTTCTGCCAGAATGGAAAGCGTACCCTGTGCGCTTTTCATTCCTACCATACCCACCAGATGGGATGTTCCCAGGTCAATAGCGACAATATAATTTTCGTGTGCCATATCTTGTTATTTTTTTGTGCAAACAATCTGATTCTTATATTTCAAATTTATAGTTTCATATTTTCCCCATCCTGTTTTCGGAATAGCCTGTTCATAAAAGAGACGTAATTTATTCATCTTTTCTTCGAAATCTTCGAAATCACCTAAAATAATCCGATGATCCCCTATGCGTGGAATCAGTTCAACTTCTTTGTTTGGATGAATGTAAATTTGTTCTATCTGGTTATTCCAAAACACATTCTTGTGCAAAAATAATGTAAATTTATATAATTCTGTCGTCGCCAACGATTTTTCTATACTTCCGCTGGCAACCGGCAAATATACGGCATGTTGATTTTTCGTTGCCATAACCTGTCCCGAATCGTCTACATAATAGTTTTCCCTTGCTGTAAAGACACGTAAGACAGGTGTTTTTTGTGTAATTTCAATTTTTATACTACCGGAAGGGGTCTTGTAGGCAGTGACGGTTGACACCAAAGCGTTTTCGGCTATTTTTTTTTCGATTGTGTGGGTATTGATGGTGTTCAAAGGTTGGTCTACCGGATAAAGTTGGGCGGCTTTCAGTACCGCGACGATTTCATTTTGAGACAGAAATTGTCTGTCTAAACTGTCTTTAATTGTAATTATCAGATTATTACATGGCATATCCTGGTTTTTACCCTGCAACATAAAGACGGCAAAAATCAGGTAACCTAATAACAGGATAGCGATAGTGATGGACAGGATTCGTTTCATACAATAAACAGTTACTATTTCTTTTCTAAAATTTCTTTGATCAGTTCGACCAATCGGTCAATATCACCTGCGCCGAGTGTTAAAACCACTTCGTACGAGCCGGCAGCAATGATTTCGGGTAATTGCTCTTTTGCACAAAGAGTTTTATTCGTACAGGTTACCTTGTTGAAGATGACTTGTGACGTTATACCGGGGATCGGTTCTTCACGCGCGGGGTAGATGTCCAGCAGGATTAATTCGTCGAGCAACGAAAGGCTTTGCGCAAATTCTTCCATAAAATCGCGGGTCCGGGTATAAAGATGGGGCTGAAAAATACCTGTAACCTTTCGTCCGGGATAGAGTTCTTTAACTGAATGAATACTGTTTTTCAGTTCTTCCGGATGATGTGCATAATCATCAATAAATACGATGCGTTCCTTTTTAAGTTGGAAATCGAATCGTCGTTCCGCTCCGGCAAAAGATCGCATTGCCTTCCGGATTTCGTCGGGAAAAACGCCGTTCAGCCAAGTCAGTGCGATGGCTGCAACAGCGTTTTCAATATTGATTTTGAGGGGCACACCCAATTGGATGTCGTGTATCATCAGTGAAGGCCCGACCAAATCAAAGACGATTTCGCCGTTTCCGATACGGATATTCCGGGCATAAAAATCTGCTTTTTCGTCAGATGCCGAATAAGTTAATAATTTGACGCCGGACTGTAGCCGTGGGGTCAAATGAAGTCCATATTTCAAAATCAAAAGACCTTGGGGACGTATAAGCGACGTAAATGTCTCAAAACTTTCGCGGTATGCATCCGCTGTGCCATATATATCCAAATGATCGGGATCAACCGCGGTGATGACGGCCATAAACGGTCTGAGGTGGTGGAATGAACGGTCGTATTCGTCGGCTTCAACCACTGTCAGATCGCTTTGATCGGAAACCATCAGGTTGCTGCCGTAATTTTTCAGAATGCCTCCTAAAAATGCGTTGCAATCAACATGCGACTGTTTCAGTAAATGTGCTGTCATGGACGAAGTTGTCGTCTTGCCATGTGTACCGGCTATGCAAAGTCCCCGTTTTGCCTGCGTAATCATGCCGAGTATTTGAGCGCGTTTCATGACTTCAAATCCATTGGACCGGAAAAATGTCAGTTCCGTATGCGATTCGGGAACGGCAGGGGTGTAGACAACAACAGTTTTTCCGGACGACCGGAATGAGCGGGGGATCAATTCGACATTGTCCGTAAAATGAATGTCTGCTCCTTCACTGATTAAACGATGGGTCAGCGATGAAGGGGTACGGTCGTAGCCTGCCACCGGGATCCCTTTGGAAAGAAAGTAACGAATCAACGCGCTCATTCCGATGCCTCCTGCCCCTACAAAATAAACAGATTGTATTTGGTTCAAATTCATTGCTTATTTCTTTTATTTCTGGATTCTGTTTCGTTCATCGCAGCGTGCTCGCAATGTCGATTCGCATCATCGTCATCTTTGCGAGGTACGAAATGATCCGGCATTAGTTTTTCAATTTCGTCGACAATACATGCTGCACTGCGATGTTGTGCCATTTGGCCGATGTTTTGGCTTAAAAAAGCAAGTTGTTCAGGGTCGTGAATGAGTTTCAGAATACAGTCTGCCAACTGTCCTTCCACATCTTTGTCTGCAATCATCAGGGCGGCCTGTTTGTTTACGATTGCTAACGCATTCTTTGTCTGGTGGTCTTCTGCTACATTGGGCGAGGGGACGAGAATAGCCGGTTTTCTCAACAGGCATAGCTCGGAAATGGAGCCTGCGCCTGCACGTGAAACAACTAAATCGGCTGCTGCATATGCGTAATCCATCCGTGAGATAAAGTCGGAAAGCCATAACAGATCGCGTGTGTCTTGCCCGCTTACCTCTTGCTTTATTTCATTATAATAGAAAATTCCTGTTTGCCAGATTATTTGTATCCCTGCTTCAATCAGTCTCCCGAATCCCTGCAACATACCGTTGTTGATCGTTTGTGCGCCCAGACTGCCTCCGATTATCAATACCGTTTTCCGCGCCGGATGCAAATGAAAACAGGTCAATGCCTCTTCTCTTTTCCGGACGCCTTCTTCCAAATCTTTCCGGACAGGATTTCCTGTAAGAATGATTTTATGGGCAGGAAAGAAACGCTCCATCCCTTCGTAGGCTACACAAATCCGGTTGACTTTTTTCCCTAAAAATTGATTGGTGATTCCGGCATACGAGTTTTGTTCCTGAATCAATGTTGGAATTTTCAACGAAGCCGCAGTCCATAACGTTGGTCCACTGGCATAACCTCCGACTCCAATAACTGCATCCGGTTTAAACTCAAGCAGGATTTTCTTTGCCATGCGAAGGCTTTTGAGAAGTTTGGCTATCGTCAGTATGTTTCTTAACATATTTTTGCGATTGAAACCGCTGACCGGAAGCCCGATTATTTGAAATCCGGCTGCCGGGATGCGCTCCATCTCCATCCGGTTATCGGCGCCGGTGAACAGGATTTCCGAGTCGGGAAATCTCTGTTTGAAGGTCTCTGCAATGGAAATTGCCGGAAAAATATGTCCGCCAGTTCCGCCTCCGCTGATGATGATTCGATAGGGATTCATGCTTCTGTTTCTGTCATTTCCGCCGCTAAATTAAGATTTTCTTCGGGATATTCTTCGTTTTCCCAATCATTTTCCAATTCACCGTCTTCACTTTCTTCTTTGTCCTCCTCATCTGCACTCATATTGGCGCCAAAATGGCTGACACTGAGAATAAAGCCAAAGTAGATACATGTGATCAGGATTGAGTTTCCTCCTATGCTGATTAATGGAAGCGGCAGACCCGATACAGGAAATAAGCCGACCGTTATAGCCATGTGAACAAGCGCTTGTAGAACAATTAATAAACCACATCCGAGCACTAAATATTTAGGAAATAATTTTTCACATCGGCGGGCGATGATGCTGACTCGCAGCATAAGCATTAAATATAGTAAAAGTACGACAATGCCTCCTGCGACGCCCAATTCTTCAATAATAATGGCATAAATAAAATCGGAATAGGCTTGCGGCAGAAAATCCCGCTGTACACTTTGCCCGGGCATTTTCCCGAAAACACCTCCCCGTGCAATCGCAATTTTTGAATGCGCAATTTGGTAATTTTCATTGGTGATCCTAAATGTATTGTTATCCTGCTGAGAATCAGATGATTTATAAGCAACATGTGTTTGTATACGATTTTTCCAGGTTACGAATCTCGGAAAATATTGTCTTGTGACATCCGTAGGAATCACCAATAATAACAGGACGGATAGAAGTCCGGCAATGAAAATACCAAAGAGTAGCTGGCCTAATAGTTTTAAAGGAATCTGACCGATAAACATCATCAGAAAACATACAGTTCCTAATAACACCGTTGTGGAAAGATTGGACGGTAGAATCAGTAAACAAACTGTTCCGACTCCGATACAAATATATTTGACAGTTCTTTTGTCCGTCAATTTTTCCCTTTTACTGAGTAAAAAAGCGACATAGATGATACATGCCAATTTGCCGTATTCGGAAGGTTGAAGTGGAATTCCGAAGAAAATCAGCCTTCTTATCGCCTCATTATCGCTTATACCATAGCGAAAGGTGAGACTCAGTAATATAATGGAAATCGGAATCAAAAGAATGCCAAGCGAAAAAAATTTATAATGGGCGTGAGATAAAACAAAAATCAGTATAAAACCGCTTACCAGAAAAGAAGTATGGTATGCTATCGGTATAAAGATATTAGCCTGTTTGTATGCCAGCGTACTGGTAGCGCTAAATGCTTCGATAATGGAAAAACAACACAACAGCAGGAAAATAATCCAGACTGACACATCTCCTTGAAACAGCTTTTTTGAAATATCTTTTCGTGACATATTGAGTATTATAAATTACGTACACATTGTTTAAATTGTTTCCCCCTGTCTTCGTAGTTTTCAAACAGGTCAAAACTTGCGCAACAGGGCGACAGCAATACCGTATCTCCTTTTTGAGCCAGCCGAACCGATTTTTTTACAGCCTCTTCCATCGACGAGGCGTCTTCGATACAATCGATTGTATGATCGAAAAAAGCGTGTAATTTTGCATTGTCCAATCCGAGAAAGATAAGGGCGCGCACTTTTTCCCGTACGAGCGGTTCTATTTCCGTGTAGTCATTTCCTTTGTCTGTGCCACCCAGGATAAGGATTATTTTTGCAGGGATGCTTTGCAGGGCGTACCAGCACGAATTGACGTTCGTAGCCTTAGAATCATTGATATAGTTTATATTGTTGATGCAGGCGACCGTTTCTAACCGATGTTCAACACCTGTGAAATCACTGAGCGCTTCGCTGATGTTTTCGTTCGGTATATCCAGAATTTTCGCGGCAATGCCTGCGGCTAAGGAATTATACAGGTTATGAAGACCTTTCAACGCCATTTTGTCTTGATCCATTGTAAAAGTTCCATTGGATGATTCTATGATTACTTTGCCGTTTTCTGTATATCCTTTCACATACGGTCGTTTGATTTCCGAGAATGGATACAAGGTTGCTTTTGGACGGCGTTTCTCCACTTCACGTGTTATAATCGGGTCGTCATTCCAAAATATAAACGCATCGTTGCAGGTCTGATTCTGCAGAATCCGGAATTTGGCATCAATGTAATTTTGCAGTTCATGCTGATACCGATCCAAGTGATCGGGTGTGATATTCAGCAAGATGGCTATGTCGGCTTTAAAATTGTACATATTGTCCAACTGGAAACTGCTTAGTTCAACGACGTAGTATTCATGTGGCGTTTCGGCTACCTGCAACGCCAGACTATTTCCAATATTACCTGCCAGTCCCACATCCCATCCTGCCTTTTTCAATATATGATAGGTCAGCATTGTGGTCGTTGTTTTGCCGTTACTTCCTGTGATGCAAATCATTTTGGCATTTGTATAGCGTCCTGCAAATTCGATTTCGGATATAACAGGGATATTTTTTTCGATTATTTTTCGGATAATGGGCGCATGATCGGGTATTCCCGGACTTTGGATGATTTCGTCCGCATGTAAAATAGCCGCTTCGGTATGTTGATTTTCTTCATAAGGAATTTGTCGTAGAACTAACATGTCCTTATATTCAGGTTGGATAGCAGACAGTTCGGAGACGAAAACATCAAATCCTTCCTTTTTGGCTAAAATGGCAGCCCCCGTACCGCTTTCGCCTGCGCCTAATATCACTATTCTTTTATCCATTTTTACCGTATTTTAAGTGTCATCAACGCAATCGCCGCAAGCACAATACCGACTAACCAGAAACGGACAACGATTTTCGATTCGGGAACGGCATTAAACGGTTTCTGGATCAATGCCTGTATGCCGTCATTCCCTTTTTTCTGGAAATGATGATGCAGGGGCGTCATTTTAAAAATGCGTTTTCCTTCGCCGTATTTTCTCTTGGTGTATTTAAAATAAAAGACTTGCATCATTACCGAGAGACTTTCCACTAAAAATATGCCACACAGGACAGGCAACAGCAATTCTTTGCGGATGAGAATCGAAAAGACGGCAATAATCCCACCTAACGTCAGGCTTCCTGTATCGCCCATAAAAACCTGTGCAGGATATGCGTTGTACCACAGAAAACCAAACGTGGCGCCGATAAAAGCAGCCGCAAAAATCACCAATTCTTCGGCGCCGGGTATAAACATGATATTCAGGAAGGAGGCAAATTCAAGATGCGAAGATGTATAAGCCAAAATACCCAACGCCACGCCGATAATGGCCGAACTTCCCGTTGCCAACCCATCCAATCCGTCAGTCAGGTTAGCCCCGTTTGAAACAGCGGTCACAATAAAAATGACCACCAGAATAAACAAGATACATGTCGCCTCGGTTTTGTATTTACCTGCCCAGTTGACCAATTGTGCATAATCTAAATTGTTGTTTTTCACAAAGGGAATGGTGGTTTGCGTTGATATGGTATGAATGGCGTGATACTGTACGTCTTCAATCACATTCTCCACTTCGTTCCGAACTTCCATGTTTTCACGAATGACAACGTCGGGACTGAGAAACAGAATCAATCCGACAATCAATCCAAGTCCTACCTGCGCAATGATCTTAAATCGTCCCTGTAAGCCTTTTTTATCTTTTTTAAACACTTTGATATAATCGTCGACAAAACCGAGCGAACCCAACCAAACCGTCGTAATAAACATGATTATCAGATAGATATTATTCAGTCGGGCAAATAGTAGCACCGGTACTAAAATGGCAATGATGATAATGATTCCACCCATTGTCGGCGTTCCTTTTTTATCGTTTTGTCCTTCAACGCCTAAGTCGCGGATGGCTTCTCCGACTTGTAACGTTTTCAGTTTGTCAATGATCTTTCTTCCGATCAGGGTTGAAATGATCAATGAGAAGACGAGCGCCGAGATGGAACGAAACGAGATGTATTTGAACATCCCCGCTCCCGGAATGTCGATCTGGTCTAAGTAGTTGAAAAGGTCGTATAACATATTTTAGTTTTCAGTTTTTAGATAATTTTTTTGAAAATTTTTCTAACTATTTCCCTGTCATCGAAGTGATATTTTACTCCTTTGATTTCCTGATAGTCTTCATGGCCTTTTCCGGCAATTAGGATAACGTCTCCTTTTTGGGCTAGATGGGTGGCCGTATGGATTGCCTGTGTACGATCGGTGATACAGAGCGTACGCGCCTGTTCTTCAGGAGTTAATCCTGCTACCATATCCTGAATGATTACATCCGGCTCTTCAAAACGCGGATTATCGGAGGTCAGGATAACCACATCGCTTAATCTGCTTGCCTCTTTTGCCATCAAGGGACGTTTGCCTTTGTCCCTGTTTCCTCCGGCGCCAACGACGGTAATGATGCGGCCCTTTCCGTTTAATACGTCGTGGATGCCATTCAGTACATTAGTCAAAGCGTCGGGCGTGTGGGCGTAATCGACAATGGCGGTATATCCTGAAGGCGACTGAATCGTCTCAAATCGTCCGGCAACAGGATGTAAAGCGCTGAGTGCGACAAGTACTTCTTCAGGTTCTTTGCCCAAAGCGATGGCCGCGCCATAGACGGCCAGCAAATTGTATACATTAAATCTTCCGACAAAACGAACGTTTACTTCGCGGTCGTTCACCAGAAGTTCCGTACCTTCAAAATGGGATTCGATAATTTTGCCTTTAAAATCGGCTAAGGTATGCAATGAATAGGTCAGTTTGCGGGCAGCCGTATTTTGAAGCATGACAGGTCCTGTTTTATCGTCTATATTGGTAAGGGCAAACGATGTTTCGGGCAGGTTGTCGAAAAACTTTTTCTTGGTTTTGAGGTAATGATCTACCGTTTTATGGTAATCCAAATGGTCGCGTGTGAGGTTTGTAAAGATACCTCCCTGAAAGTTAAGTCCGCTGATTCTTCGTTGGTCGATGGCATGTGAACTGACTTCCATAAAGGCGTATTCACATTCGGCATCCACCATGCGGGCGAGCAAATGTTGTAATGCGCAGGGGTCTGGTGTTGTGTGCGATGCCGGAAGCATTTCGTCGTTGATATAGTTGCAGACGGTGGAAAGCAAACCCGCCTTATGCCCCAATTTGCGAAAGAGATCATACAGTACTGTGGCGATTGTGGTTTTTCCGTTCGTTCCTGTCACCCCGACTAAGGTAAGTTTGGACGAAGGGTAATCATACCATGTATCGAGCAGTACGCCCAAGGCGTCGGCGGAATCCTGTACGACAACAAACGTAACACCCTTATTTTCTAATTCTTTTGGAATATATTCACAAAGAATGGCGGACGCGCCTTTCTCGATCGCATTGCCGATATAATCATGTCCGTCAACCGTTGTCCCTTTGACTGCCGCAAACATCCCCCCTTGTCCAACTCTTCGGGAATCGGACTCAATAGCGGAAATGGGAATATCCTCATCTCCTTCTATCTTTTTGACTGAAATATCTGCAATAAGTTTAATTAAATTCATATTTTTTTTCGTTTCATTTCATCTTAGCACCACAGCCACCGTTTGCCCCCTGACCGCGCGTTGTCCGGGCGAAACTGACTGGGAGACGACTCGCCCTTTGCCTGAAACACTGACCCGTAAACCTGATTTTTCCAGTGCATATACGGCATCTTTAGCTCCCATGCCGACGACATTCGGGACAAGTCCTTCCTGCACAATTAGTTCCTGCAATTCAATCTCGCCGTTTCCCGGATTATTTTCGTTCCGTGCATATTCCGTTTTGATTTGTCGGGTGTTATTTCTGATTTTCAGTTCATCCAACACATATCTCAGCGCTTTGGTATCGCCGTTTTTGACAGCCGGAATCACCACCCTTGCCGAATCGCTTGTCATCGCACGAAGTTCTATGTTTGTCTGGTGCGAATATACTTTTTCGGCGATGGTCTTAAATACGCTGCCGGGCATTGCCCCGGAAGGTTCTCCATAACGTGGGCGACGAATCACGACAATGCAACTGTATTGAGGGCGATCGGCAGGGAAATAGCCACAGAACGAAAGATTGTGATGAGCGGATGAATAGCCTCCCGCTGTAGCAATCTGGGCGGTACCCGTTTTGCCTGCAAATGGTACTGCATCAGAACGAAACTGTTTACCTGTACCTTCTTCAACTACATTCACCAGCATTTCCCGGATTATTTTCAGCGTTTCGTTTGAGCAGATAGAAGGGATGATTGTTTCCGTTGTGAACCGTTTAATTGTTTTGTCGTCTTTTTTGATTTCTTTCGTGAATATGGGTTGAATCATTTTTCCATCATTTGCAATGGCATTAAAGAATGTGAGGGTGTTAATGGGCGGAATCTGCACTTCATATCCGTACGACATTCGCGACAATGTCGTTACCGACCATTGGCTGTTTTCGGGAGTTATGATCCTGGCGCGTCCGGCGCCTTGAATTTCAAGATGCAGATTAGCATTGATGCCCACGCGATTCAGACCTTCCACAAATTTGGCGGGATTTTTTTCATAACCACTTAAAATGACTTTGGCAAGGCCAATATTGGAGGAATGCCACAGAGATTGGGCAACAGAGATTTTGCCAAAGCCTCCTTTTTTTACGTTGTGATCTGTAATTGGGGAATATCTTCGGGAAGGATAATAGAAATTTCCATCTCCCGTATCAATGATTGAGTCGGGCGAACACACTTTATCTTCGAGGGCTACCATCATGGTAGCGACTTTAAATGTGGAACCCGGTTCAATCAGGTCTATTAATGCATGATTCCGTGTTTCTGTGTATCTGCCGGGCTGTGTACGTTCCATGTTTGAGATCGCTTTTATTTCCCCTGTGCGGACATCCATGACGATGGCTATTCCCAATTCGGCGTCAAGTTCTTTGAGTTTATCAAGCAACGCTTTTTCAGTAAAATCCTGTATTTGCGTGTCTATTGTGGTTTGAATATCATATCCGTCCAAAGGTTCTACTTCAGTCACATCTGTCCATTTGTCGCCAACCTTCATGATTGAATAAAGTCCAGCCTGTCCCCGCAATAAAGAATCATACTGTAATTCCAATCCGTAAGCGCCTATGTAAATACTATCTTTTCCATCGCGATCTCTTTGCATGGTTATATCACCGAGCGTACGTGATGCCAATGATCCGAAAAGTTTCAAGCGTTGTGTCTTCTCTACTGCTTTAAGACCGGTTTCGTTTGAACTGCCGCACCGGAAAAAAGGGAATTTCCTGATTTCTAATAAATCGGCATACGAAACCACACCATTACAGATTTGATAATTCCGGTGTTTTGTGTTCATGCCGCGCATTAAATGGGTTTTATAACTTGCAGCTGAACGATCCTTCAATTTATTCGCTAAATAGTATGCCAAGGAGTCAATGCCGTTATCTTTCGAATGCAAGAACGAATCCGTAAGGAAACTTCCTGCTTTAAAATCCATAAATAAGTTATAGCGTGGCGCGCTTGTAACCATCAGTTTCCCATCGGAGGAATAGATTTTCCCCCTGTTCGGATTGATGATCCTGCTTGCTTTTTTTTGCGTTTTGGCTGCTTCGGCCCATCCCTCTTGTTCGGTAAAAGCAATTTTGAAAACAAAAAAGAGAATTCCTATGACGACGGGTAATAGCGCCACTACAACAATAAAGTAACGGGACAATATCCGTTTGGTTCTTGCTGTATCTTCGATGGGATTTTTATTTTCAGACATTCCTTCTTATTCAATTTTTTATTTACGTAAAATATAAGGCGGACTCTTGGCGCTCTCCAAATCCAACCCTTGATTTTTAACTAATTGCTCAATTTGCGATAAACGGTTACTGCCTGTTAGTTGACCTGATATATCAATTGATTCATATTTGGTGTATTCCAATTTTTTTTGTAATTCGTCGATTCTACGCAGTTTTGACAAACAGGTATAACGATTACCCACATAAAAGAAAACCAAGATGACCACCAATATAATCATACGTATATGCCTGACAATAAAATCTTCTTTCAGGATACCTCCCGTTAATATGTATATCAAGGAAATACGTTTCTTCTTTTTGATTTTTTCTTTTTGTCTTTCGTCTTTCATTTGTTTATACTTTTTCGGCAATTCGTAGTTTGGCGCTGCGGGCGCGGGGATTTTTTTCGATCTCTTCGGTCGCAGGTGTAATGACTTTATTATTTATCGGTCGAAAGGGTGATGTACGGTTTCCATAGAGGTCTTGTTTGATTGTTCCTTCAAAATTTCCTGTACGGAAAAAGTGTTTTACCAATCGATCTTCCAAGGATTGATATGTGATAATAACGAATCTGCCTCCCTGTTTCAATACGTTGAATGATTGTGTTAACAAGGTGCAGAGTGATTCTATTTCGGCGTTTGTTTCGATGCGCAAACTTTGGAATACCTGCGCAAGGAATTTCTTTTCTTTGTCTTTCCGGGTGAAAGGTTGTAGCGCCTCCAACAAATCGTCGATGGTTAAAATGGGTTTTTGGGTACGTACAGCGACAATATGGGAGGCTAACCGCCGGGCAGTTTTCAATTCGCCATACGTATAGAAAAGACAGGCAAGGGTTTCTTCCGGATAGGTGTTGATAATGTCAGCTGCTGTTTGTCCTTTCCTGTTATTCATCCGCATATCAAGCAGAGCATCCCTGAAACGAAATGAAAAACCGCGTTCGGCATCGTCGAAGTGGTGGGATGATACTCCTAAGTCGGCCATGATTCCATCAACGGTAGTTTCGCCATGATAACGCAGGAAGTTGGACAAGTAGCGGAAGTTGCTGCGCACAAAGGTGAAACGCGGATCTGACGGAATATTTGCTTCCGCATCGGCGTCTTGATCGAAACCATACAATCTTCCTTCACTCCCTAACCGCTTTAATATACCTATGGAATGTCCACCTCCACCGAAAGTAACATCAACATAAATACCGGAAGGTTGAATACGAAGACCGTTCAGGCTTTCATTCAATAATACCGGTGTATGATAACGAATCCCTTGTTCTTTCATCTTCTTTACGTTCTCACTTTCAAATTTCCAACCGTTGTTTTTTTGAAAACCGTAAAAGTAAGAAATCTATCCGAAACAGCGCTCTTTTTCCCGTAAAAAAAGTTTTCAACAGTCGATTTAGTCTGTATTATTCATATATGGTATGAAGTTGGTAACTCCGTTGTTTTAGCACGCTGAAAGCGTGTAACCAATTTCACTCTCGCATTGGAAACGAAGGGGAGCAGGAACTTTGAACCCCGAACCACCCCGCTCACCCTTTCAGCAGTCGTTTGATTTCGTTCAATTTATTGAGTGATTCGAGTGGAGTAAGATTGTTAAGGTCTAAACCGTTTATTTCGTCGCGGATCTGGCTGAGCATAGGGTCGTCTAACTGGAAGAAGTTCAGTTGATAACCTTCGCCTGCGGATGCAATTTTCTTGACGGGTTTGCTGTGGATACCGGACTGGGCGCTCCCCGTTTCCAATTGTTTCAGAATATCGTCGGATCGTTTGACGATGCTTTTCGGCATCCCTGCCATCTTGGCGACATGGATTCCGAAGCTATGCTCGCTGCCTCCGGGTATCAGTTTGCGCAGGAAAATGACTTTGTTGCCCGATTCTTTCACCGACACATTGAAGTTTTTGATACGCTTGAATGAGCGTTCCATTTCGTTCAATTCGTGATAATGCGTGGCAAACAGTGTGCGTGCGGAAGCAGAAGGGTGTTCGTGAATATGCTCCACGATAGCCCAGGCGATGGAAATACCGTCATATGTACTTGTCCCCCGCCCAAGTTCATCAAACAGGATTAAACTGCGGGGCGAAACATTATTGATTATTTCCGAAGCCTCGTTCATCTCAATCATAAAGGTTGATTCGCCTGCGGAAATGTTATCAGACGCCCCTACGCGGGTGAAGATTTTATCTACCAATCCGATACGGGCGCTTTTGGCAGGGACAAAACTTCCGGTTTGCGCCATCAGGGTGATCAGGGCGGTTTGTCTTAACAGGGCGGATTTGCCGGCCATATTCGGTCCGGTGATAATCAGGATTTGCTGTTTTTCCCTATCGAGAAAAACGTCGTTGGCAATGTAAGGTTCGCCAGGGGGTAGCTGACGTTCGATGACCGGATGCCTGCCGACTTTGATGTCGATGACATCCGATTCGTCAACGACCGGTTGGGTATATTTGTTTTTTACGGCAATTTTGGCAAACGAAATCAGGCAGTCAAGTTTCGCAATCAAAGAGGCGTTTTGCTGAACAGGGTTTATATAGTTGGCTAATTCAACCACCAGCTCATTGAACAGTCTTGCTTCCAACTCCAATATTTTGCTTTCGGCGCCCAGAATTTTCTCTTCATATTCTTTCAGTTCGGCCGTTATGTATCGTTCTGCTTCGACTAATGTCTGCTTGCGAATCCATTCGGGCGGCACTTTGTGTTTGTGGGTATTCCGCACTTCGATATAATAGCCGAATACATTGTTGAATGATATTTTCAGGCTTGGGATATCGGTGAGTTCGCTTTCGCGTCGCTGAATTTGCATCAGGTAGTCCTTGCCGGAGTAAGCCATTTCACGCAATTCGTCCAATTCGGGAAGAACGCCTTTGGCAATAACGCCTCCTTTACTTACAAGCGCCGGAGGATCGTTACAGATTTCTTTTTCAATCCTGTCGCGCAGTGCGATACAGGCATCCAATTTTTCGCCGATGGCCTGCAGCTCGGGTTCATCATTGGTTTGACACAGCGACCGGATCGCTTCGATTGCAAAAAGAGCCATTTTCAATTGAACTACTTCGCGTGGTGATACTTTTCCTGCGGCCACTCGCGAAATGATACGTTCCAGGTCGCCGATTGCCGCGATATGTGTGTCTAATTTATCCCGCAAATCCTTCCTGTTAAAAAATTGAGATACAACATTTTGTCTTTTCTGAATCGCCCGGATGTCTTTGAGAGGGAACACGATCCAGCGTTTCA
>Ga0099364_10002296_pt1 | contig 30595 bp, 20 predicted proteins | sample TergutTh196P3_FD_73070 | JGI IMG/M metagenome (GOLD analysis project Ga0099364, IMG submission 73070) | Microcerotermes parvus P3 segment gut microbial communities from Pointe-Noire, Republic of the Congo - Th196 P3 | ecosystem: Host-associated > Arthropoda: Insects > Digestive system > Gut ...
GGTGTCGAGGTGTTCGTGGAGGAGGGCATGAATGTTGGAGGAATCGAGGGATGTCTTGCTCGGCATTATGTACGTCCTTGTAAAAATTTCTAAGTTACAGCATACATCTTAACAAACTCCTACCAAACTTTTACACACCCCAAGGCGGGCAATAGGTGTGTGTAAAAAATCATGTGGAATCTCCATCATGTGGAATCTCCAAATGTCAAAATGGGCAATTTCGTAAAGTAGGCAATTTCCCAGTCGGAGTCCCCCGAAAATTATAAGAGTTTCCCAGCCCCATACTGCGACGCAGTGCCCAGAATTTCCAGAGTCAACTAGGGTACATTTGCCGAATCCACATGATTTTTTACACACCCTGTAGGTATGAGTTTACAAAATTTTGCATTCGTGCTGGTCTGGTAAACGGTGTGTCCGACTGCAAGTTTATTTTTTTGTTATTTTACTATACTGTGCGAACAAAGTTGGTGTATTATCCTTGCCTGTTTGATTTTTTCCATAAACCGTTTGGCTAGTTTGGTCATAGACTCATAATCCCCTGTTTTTGCACTAGCCGTCAAAGTGCTTCCCACCCCGACGGCGACACTGCCGGCTTTGATCCAATCCTCCACATTTTCGAGACTCACACCGCCCGTCGGCATGAGGGGAACATACGGCAAAGGACCTTTGATCGCCTTGATGATCGCAGGGCCAAACAATTCGCCCGGAAAAATTTTCACAACATCCGCACCGGCTTCTAACGCATCGACCGTTTCTTTAATCGTCATCGCTCCCGGCATACACGCAACTCGGTACCGATTGCAAAGTTTAACGGTATCGAGATTGAGACAAGGCGATACGATGTATTGTGCGCCCGCCAAAATTGCCGATCGGGCTGTTTCGGCATCTAATACAGTACCGGCTCCGATGAGGATGGTTCCATGTTGATATTTTTCCGACAAGGAAGCAATAAGATCAATCGCGCCGGGTACTGTCAGAGTGATTTCAATGGCCGCAACACCGCCGGAAGCGAGGGCATCGGCGATACGTTCGGCCTGTTCGGGACTCTCTGCCCTGACTACAGCAACGAGTCCGGCATCTTGAATGCGAAAAATGATTTCTTCTTTGGTTAACATCTGTATTTTGTATATCGTCTGTATTTCACCGTGAAAATGGCGAAGACAACATTTTGCCTCGGGCGGTTTATGCGTGGCTCGTTCATTCTACCATTTTTTTGCTTTGAATTCTTCAGGCACACGGCAGGATTTTAACGGCCTTACCGGATTGCACGATAACGTACATTCCGTTTTCGCATGCAAAATCAACGGCATCTCCTTTGACTACAACACCGGCACCGGCTCCAATGAGTCGGCGACTGTCGCCTCTTGCATCAGCATAACGCCGATATTTTTCGATCTTCTGCATGTGCTTACGGACATCCGCCGTTTCTAATGTTGTCTTCACTTTCGATGAGTATAACAATTTCGCCATCTTCCAACAACAACTCAATTTCACCGCGAATATTTAATTTTTTGTTTTCATAATTGATGTTCTGGCCCCATCGTGAAATTTCGTAACCGAGATTTTGAAATTTTTAACGATGTTTCCGCGTCCTGATACCATGTGTTCGACGATTCTGCCGATGGTGCCAGTGATTTCGCCGAGATGCTTGAGGAGTGAGTAGAGTCAGGAACGGCTTACTTCGTAGTAGAGAGAGTTAAATCTTCGATGGGAGTACCGTTATCGTAATCTTTCAATACTTGTTTCCGCAGGTCAAGTGAGTAAGGGGCGGCCATATATATCTTCCGGGAAAATATAATGAAATACGAGATGTGAAAATCATACACAAACGCCGGTTTTTGTCCAGGTACTATGTGGATACGCTCTAAAAGGGGAAGACGGCCATTATGCAGAACACCCACTAAACTTGAATGCCCCCATGGAGTCATGAACGTTTTTGTAGAGGTTATGGTACAATGTCTTTCATTGAATCCCCCTAAATCCTATATCCCCCGTCGAATGCTGTCACGCCGATTATATTTCGGTACTTTAATCGTTGCCGCTCTCATCGGTTTTTCTTGGCTCGACTATTCTGTCTATCAACTTGGGCTTGACCGCCAAACGATTTGGCTGCCCAAAGGTATTATTCTCTTTCCAGCGTATCTGCTTTGCCTCATTTTACTAGTCCGGGAAGTGCTTCGCTTACTCAATGCGTCCGGCTTGCAGCCGCACGCTCCATCCGTCTATGCCGGAACATTGTTTATCGCAACCAGTTGCTGGATTGCGAATGTGATTCAACAGTTCAATCTTGAGTTTTTCGGTACAGAATCCAGCGGCGGCTGGCAATGGGCGACAACGGCGAGTTTTACCGCCTTGCTCGCCATCGCCGGCGGTGTTATCCTCGCCTTCGCAGCCGAAATGCGCCGCTTTTCACATCCCGGCGGAGTAACTATCAACCTGGCCGGAGCCGTCTTTACGTTCGCCTACCTCGGATTGCTCTCTTGCTTTATGATACAACTCCACATGGCCTACGGGATCGGAGCCATCCTTTCGCTCGTCGTCGTTACTAAAATGTGCGATGCCGGTGCTTTCACTTTTGGAAAACTCCTCGGAAGAAATAAAATCACACCCATCTTAAGCCCCGGCAAAACACTGGAAGGCGCCATCGGCGGACTCCTCTTTGCATGTTTCGGAGCCTGGATTTGGTTTGACTGCGCAATGTACTATTTTGATGCCAATTTGTATACTCCCTGGTTCGGTTGGTTATTATTCGGCTTGGCCGTCGGATTGGCGGGGATGATCGGCGACCTGGCCGTTTCTTTGATCAAACGGGACGGACAAATGAAGGATTCTGGAAAATCCATTCCAGGCTTCGGCGGCGTACTCGATATTTTTGACTCTATCTTACTGGCTGCGCCCGTTGCATACGTTTTTTGGGTTTTCGGCTTTGTCTCTACAAATTGACCCAGCACACAAATTTGACACGGCTCCGTTCATTAGGTTTGTAGCATAACCCAGCACGCCATTCCGCATAGCCAGCGTCTGCGGCGCACTCTATTCCCCCCAATGGGAAAACGCTTGGAATAGTCCATAAAAGGTTGGACACCCCACCCTGCGGCAGATAGTTTTATATACTATATAACTATGTTATCTCTTTATATGCTATAATATATGTTATAATTAACTGCTATGAAACTCTACGCTTATCAAACGCCGGACATTGCAAAGCATGCCGGCTATCTTAAAATCGGAGAAACTCACGGCAATGCCGTAGAACGTGTCAAACAGCAAGGACACGAACTTAATATCAAAAACGAAATCGTTTGGCAAGATGCCGTTATTACCGAACGCAGCAGCATCGACAAAATGCTGCACCGTTATCTGAAAGAACAAGGTTTTCATATTCAACAATTCGGTACCGGCCGCGATACTGAATGGGTTCAATGTTCCGTTGCAGATTTAGAAAAAGCATTTGCTGTTATCAAGCAACGGCTCTACGACGATGAAAAACAACGTGAAGAAGTCGGCAATCAATTTTATCTCGAAATCCGAAACTGGTACTACTGGGCAACAAGTAATGCGCCCGATGCCGAATACGCACTCCGGCAAATCGTCCGTCTGCTCTTCTGCTATTTCCTGCGTGAAAAAGAACTCGTTCCCCAAGAACTTTTCGACGAACTCTTTATCAAAGAACATCTTAAAGAAAATGAAGAATACCGCTACTACAATGTCATACTGCGTAACATTTTCTTTCATTGTCTCAATACGCCGATGAGCGATAGAACGGGTATTGAACACAAAAAACTGGTAAAGAATTTCAAACAAGTCAAAGAACAATTCGACAAAATTCCTTTTCTCAACGGCGGCATTTTCAATGAACATGAAGGCGACGAAGTTCCGCTCCGCAATGATTATTTCTTTTCTGAAGAGATAACGCAACATCTTCCGCAATTAGGCGGTAACTACAAGGTTGCCGGCCTGATTAACATACTATCGAAGTACAACTACAAACTTTCTATCGATGATGAGTCTGCCGAAGACTACGGCACTACGGTTGATCCCGAATTTATCGGCAAGGTTTTCGAGTCGCTCTTGGAATGTATCGCGGCGGAGACTGCCGAAACCCGACGGAAAGTAACCGGCAGTTATTATACGCCGGGAGAGATTGTCGATTATATGGTCAACGAATCATTGGATGCATATTTGGAAAATAACGACGATATACTCCAATGCCGAATTCTCGATCCTGCGTGCGGCAGCGGAGCGTTTCCTTGCGGTGTTATGAACGAAATCATTCGTCGACTCGATCCCGATAAAACATTATCGCAAAATGAAAGATACCGCAGCAAGTTGACAATTTTGCGCAGCGTCATTTACGGCGTTGATATACAACCGATGGCGGTACAGATTTCGCAACTGCGTTTGTTCTTATCGCTCATTCAGGAAGTTATTCCTAACAAGAAGAGAAACAATTTTGGCATTGAGCCGTTGCCGAATCTGGAAACGAAGTTTGTCTGTGCCGATGCACTTGTTCTTGTGAAAAAAAGTTTTCAGGAAATTTTAGGTGCACCTCGGATTAAAGATACCATACGTCAATTAGCAGAAACCCGAAATCAGTATTTTATGGCAAGTAGTGTTCAAGAAAAAGAGCGTCATCGAAAGTATGACGAATCCTTGCGTAAGACATTGATATTGGCAGCGAAAGATGCTTGGCATGATCAGACTGCTGCGCAAAAGTTTGCGTCGTGGAATCCCTACGATCAATCTTGCACTGCTGAATTTTTTGATCCCGTATGGATGTTCGGTATCGAAAAGTTTGACATTGTGATCGGCAATCCGCCGTATGTGGAAGCAAAGAAACTGAAAGCCGTTGCCGCAAAGTTGCGAGGCGACTATAAAGTCTATTCCGGCACAGCCGACTTGAGCGTCTATTTTATCGAACGCGGACTTCAACTTTGCAAGAAGAATGGTTTGTTGCTGCTCATTACAACAAACAAATTTTTCAATACAGAATACGGAAAGTTGGTGCGCTCTTTTCTGTCGAAACGTCAAATCCGTCTCATGCTTAATTTTGAGCAAGTTGCGGTGTTTTCCAATTCTCTTGTTTCGACTGTGATTTTAGGCGTTATCAATGCACCAGTTACGTCGGACACTTTCAGGTATCAAAAGTATTACCGTCTCAACAAAAAAGAAGTGCAAAGATTGTTTCCCGATGCCATTAAGACGCAAGGCACCTATCAACAATCTCTTTTGGGAAAGGGAGAATGGTCTTTTTCTGATACAAAGGAACTGGCATTGAAGAAAAAAATCGAAACCGCCGGGAAACGGATCGAAAAAATTGAGTGTATCTCCGTGTTTCGCGGAGTTACCACAGGATATAATCCAGCATTTATTATTGATCAACAAAAGAAGCAGGAATTGATACAGGACGATGCTAAAAACAAAAAAATCATCAAACCGCTTTTGCAAGGACGCAATATCCGCCGATGGGTGTACAATGCTTCGGATAAGTTTCTTTTACAAACAGGCTACAAAATAGACATAAAGAATCGTTATCCCAAAATTTTCAAACACTTGAACGCCTTCAAGAAAAATCTTATCAAGCGGGACGATCAAGGAGTTAACTGGTGGAATTTACGTGCGTGTCAGTATTACTCGCACTTCGAGCAGGAAAAAATTGTTTGGGGATTGACGGCGGACAAATGGGCTTTTGCTTATGATGCTGATGGACATTATTTGCCGAGCAATGCTTATATTTTAACGTCTGGAAGAGTACCGGTTAAATATCTTTTGGGACTCTTGAACAGCCGACTGCTTCGGTATTACTTTGGTTTTATTGGGGTAATGACTGCCGGCGGTGCGTACACATTGAAACATTCGACGATTCAACAGTTGCCGATAGTGGTTACCAAAAATCCGCAGCCGATTATCTCGCTTGTTGAGGAGATGCTATTATTGTGCGGCAAGGGAGCGGATGTATCGGGCTTGGAACGGCAACTCGACGCATTGGTGTACGCATTATACGGCTTGTCGGACGAAGAGATTGCGTTGGCGGAAGGGCAAGCATGAACCCGATACTATGGATACAGACGCCCTGACAAAACGGCCGCTTGATTTTTATTCGGAACTGCGATACAATCAGCAAGAATCTTATACGCTAACGAACCCCAATGACTATGCGAATTGTATTTATCGGCCCTCCCGGTGCAGGCAAAGGAACCCAAGCAGAAAAAATTATCGCAAAATATAAACCCGCTCACCTTTCAACAGGCGATATGCTCCGCGCCGCACGGGATGCCAAAACGGAAATCGGCCTTGAAGCCGACAAATATATGTCCAGTGGCCAACTCGTTCCCGACGATGTCGTGATCGGAGTCATTGCCGACCGGCTTAAACAAGATGATTGCAAGGCTGGCTATCTTCTTGATGGCTTTCCCCGAACAATTGCCCAGGCCGAAGCCTTGGACAAAATGCTGGCCGAGTCCGGCACTCCGCTTGATGTTGTGCTGGAACTGAAGGTTCCTGACGGTGAACTGTATAATCGTCTTGCCAAACGGGGCCGGGCAGATGATAATCCCGACACAATCAAGGAACGGATTGCCGTCTATAACAATCAAACAAGTCCGTTGCTTGACTATTACAGCAAAAAAGGTTTGCTCAAGACGATAGAAGGGTTAGGCTCCGTGGACGAAATCTTTGCCCGAATTGAAAAAGTCTTAGATGCACCTAAAGGCGGTTGCGGTTGCCGGTGTTCTTGTTCGGGTTAAATGACGTTAATGACGCAGAGTCTTGTACGATGCCGTTGCGATGTTGTAACGGCATCCGTCCCATACAGGTTTGCTTGGATTTTGTCCGGCAGAGAACGTGCTTGCGCCAAGCGAAGCGTTTGTTCGATGCGGATGACTCGATATGGATGGCTCAATGCGGATAACTCGATATGGCAACAACATGCGAAAACAAAAAATTGCCCGTGATATATGAAGATTGTGTCCTTGAAATTGTAATGAGAGATTTGCGGGCAAAATTCCATTCCCCGACTTAAGCCTGTTGCCGCCCTGGTTATCATGTGAGCAAAGGCTATAGCCTCAAAAGGAAAAACTGCTACAATACCAATATGACGTCCCAGCAGATAGACTCTCTTTGCGATGAATTCGAAGCCGCTCTCCGGCGAGGAGATACGACGCGAATTGAAGACTATTTAAGTCAAGTTGAAGAAGAAAAACGGTCTGAATTGCTCAATGAGTTACTCGAGGTCGAGATACAATTCGTTTCCGAAGCACAAAAATCAGCGACGTCCCTTCGGCAAATACAGGAATCACTTGCCGGGCGGTTCCCCGGCAAAAACACGCTCATCCAGTCTTTGTTTCGCCATGTTGCCAAACTGCAGCATATCGGAGACTACGAAATTCTGGAAGAAATTGGGCGGGGCGGGATGGGAATCGTCTATAAAGCCAAACATACACTCTTACAGCAAACGGCAGCGATCAAAGTTCTATCGCAAGCATTGCTGGACGATGCCCAGGCCGTAGGACGATTTCGGCGGGAAATGCAACTGATCGGAAGTCTGGATCATCCGAATATCGTTCGCGCACTCAATGCTGGCGAAACCGACAAAACGCATTATCTCGTCATGGAATTCGTCGACGGAATTTCCTTGCACAAACTCGTTTCAAGCGTTCGGGATAAAAACATTACAAACGCACCCGCCCAGCAAAATCAGGCCGTCGTGCCGCTCGGTGCAGCCTGCGAAGCCATACGGCAAGCCGCTCTCGGGTTGCAAAATGCACACGAACTAAAATTGATCCACCGCGATATCAAGCCCGCCAATTTAATGCTTGATTTTCGCGGAACCGTTAAAATTCTCGATCTCGGACTGGGGAAGTTTGCCGAAGAACAACGGACGGATTATCATTCTTCCCTGACGATGGAAGGAATGGTCGTCGGAACGGTTGATTACATTTCGCCGGAGCAGTGCGAAAACTCCAGCGACGTCGATATTCGCTCGGACTTATACAGCCTGGCGTGTACCCTCTATTTCTTGCTGTCGGGTAAGCCCGTCTATAGCGGAGCCCGATATAACACCATGCGGAAAAAATTGATGGGGCATATCGTCGGCGAAATTCCGTCAATACGGCAGGAAGTATCAGGCCTGCCGGGCGGTATCGAAACATTCTTAAATAAAGCCCTGGCGAAAAACCCTGCGGATCGTTTTCAAACGCCTATTGAATTTGCTGAAGCGTTATCTCCCTTTGCATCGTTCGACGAACTCTGGAAACTCGTCGGCGAAGTGATTCCGTCCGATGGAGCGGCCTCTCCGCGAGACTCCCGATATAGCAGCCCGCATACGGCACTGTACTCTTCCCGGCAAAGTATTGTCATTCAGCCGGCCAGCCGAATCAAGAGTATTTTGTTTTTTGTCTGTTTGAATCTCTTACTTTGTATAGGGCTTTTATCGTTCGTATGGTTGTTTTTTGGCGTTCCGAAGGAACATATGCCGGCAGACCACATGTCGACAGACATCGATGCGTTGCGTGAAACCGCAATTTCTGCGATACAACATGCCGAAAAATTACGGACTGGCTGGCATATGTCTGATGCCCGAAACGAACAACGGCAAGCATCACGCAATATGGCAGAAGTTCTTTTCGCAACAAACGCTGCGAAAGACCTGGACATCTTTCTTCGCAGTCAGGTCTCTCTGGCCGTCACGCAGTGGTATCTTGGCGAAATCCAGCTTGCGGTACGGACGTTGGAATTGACTCACGACCAGGCCTCGAATATCGACCCCAATCGAATTACCCTAACCGAACAAGACAGATTAAACCTCGACGCCATCCGAAAAACGATTTTCGAACGCCGGGCTGATTTCAGACTTTTCGGCGGCGATATATTTAGCCCCGGCGGATCGGCCAGAACGGGGACGAACCGGCAGGACGACCGGATGATCTCCAGAATAAACCGATACAATGAAGCCCTGCGAATTCAAGCCGAACCGCAACGTGATCCTGTTATCCGGTGGAAACAAGCCATCCTCCACGCATTGCTAGGCAACGTCACAGAGGCCGAAAAACTGTTGAACGACAATCCGGCATCACAAAATGAAACGGATGAACAGACGCTCTTCGTTCGCCAATTAGCCGAAGCCGTCCTCTTTTATTTTCAACACAGCGAAAACCAACTCAGCGGCGATCCCGATGTCTCTCGGGACATGTACATACGCCGTTTCACTCAGCAGTTTACGTTGCCGAGTAATGAACTTCGCGAAACGGCTATGCAGCCGGGTATTCTCGAATTGCTTCAATTTGCTTCGGAATTGTTGATTCAGGATGCTCTGGCGCACGAAAAATGGGATACGCTTTCCTATGACTTGATCAGATTGGACAATATAACCAATACATTTTGGATGAAACATCCCGAATCGATGCCCTTTATGCGCCGGTATTACGAATTGCTCATCCGTTCCGCTGTGATTGTACATACAGTGACGGAAGAACCTCGCCAACAACAAGAACAACTGCGTACTATCATTCGGTTGCTTGAACGAATGCAGTTGACAAGCAGTGATGTTGCCGATGCGAACAGAGCGACGATGATCTATTTTTTCTTGCCGGAATCTAACAGCCTGGACGATAGTTTTCTCATCTATTATCCGCAGGATGGGCGAGATCGGGTACTTTATCGTTTTCCGATCTCGCGTCAGATGGTCAAGCAATCGGCATCTGGTACTGTCCCGGGGTTGCCGCCGGAATTACTGAAACAGGTTGCTTTGGATCAGGAATTGGGCAGTACGATACACATATTTTGGGATGACACGCCCTCTTGGGCACAGCGGGCTGATGCTCTGACAGAAGAAAATTATCCGTTTCATGACGTATTGCCCTTGCGATGAGGGTATCGCGGTATAGAGGTATCGAGTAAGGCGTTGCTGGTTTTGCCTGGGGCGTTGCGGGGTACATCACTATTCTGTCGTTGCACGCGGGAGTGTTTCAGTATGAAGGCAAAGAGAAAACTATGCAGGAAAAAAACATGTTGTAAAAACGCTTGAATACCGTCGATCTTACATTTTCTGTTTCCGAATTTAATTGGGACATTTTCTTGCAGCCGAAAAAATGCCGGTGGAAACGTCCGCACAGTTTCGTTATAATCCTTCCCATCACATTTAATATACGCTGTCCCCAATGTTCGCGAATAGTTATCCAACGCATGAAGTGCAAGTTCGGGTTCGGTACCAGGAAACCGACAAGTTGGGAGTTGTGTATCATGGGAATTACTTCACTTTTTTTGAGATAGGCCGGACGGAATATCTCCGCAATGCTGGTTATACCTATCGCGAAATGGAAGAGTCCGGCGAATTTGCCGTCGTAGTCAAAGCCGAGTGTTCCTATCATAATGGAGCAAAATACGACGATTTGCTGACGATAAGAACGGCGATCAAGAGAATAACCCGAGTGAAAATCGAATACGAACATCATATTTTCCGCGATTCTGAATTATTGGCGTCGGGGCATATCACATTGGCGTTTGTCAATGCCGATGGGAAACTTTGCCCCGTTCCTGATTGGATTCGCCCGGAGTCTTAAATCGCCGACAGAGCGTATCAAGCCGGAACTCCGTCAACCTTGTTCGGCTGTATAACCGGAATAATATCTACAAAAGACAATTCCGGCAAAAGACTATCCGGCGGCACCTGGCCTTGCCGATAGAGACGGTAGAGTATTCCGTAATGCAACGGGAGCGAAATTAGATTCACGGAGGAATCGATGAGACGGATTGAAATACCCCTGTTTTTGTGGAGTCTATTTGTCTGTGCCGCCGCTGGGATGTCGGCAACACCAGCGTTCGGGCAACAGTTTGTCCCAAGCAGCCAAACAAAACCAAGTGCAAATTTCTTTGCCAATAATCCCGCTCCGATTCCGTCTGCATCGACACATTCGCAAGTCCCGAGACTAGATACTCATCGCCAAGACAATACACATCTCCAAGATAATCGGCAGCAAGACAATCGGCAACCCCAAGCCCGAACGCTGCCGAATGTCCCTATGCTCCCGACGGCACCCTCTGCGTCTCAAAGCCCGCAGATACGTCCAGTCGTCCATAACGCCGCCGGAGACAGCAACACGATGAACAATATCGCGAACAATCCCGCGGTGAACAATCCCGCCGTACCGAATATACTCGTTCAACACCATCGGCTTCGTTTATCACCACAGGTTTTTGAGCAAAATCTCATCAAAAAACTCGGCAGCCGATTTGTCCCCGTCCGAAATGTTGAATCGCCGCCGGGGCAAAACCGATACAAACTACCGGGCCGAGGAGGAATGGATGTCGAAATAGTAATCGATCAACAACACGCAACCGTATCCGTCAGCAGCACGCCCCAATTAGTTCACGCTACACTGCAAATCATCCGGTTTCTGGATACGGCAGACGTCCCCGGCTCATCTCTCACGCATTTTGTTCCTGTTCAGCAGGCCAATGTTGAGCCAGCCCGGCGTGTCGCGAATTTGGTCAACCAAGAGATGATACGGGTTGCGCAGTTAGCCGTCCCGCCTGCGGAGCCGATTGTCAATGGAGCAGCGGGAGCAGATGCCGGCGGTGATTCTTTCGGCCGCGTGATCGGCAACGTCAACATCGAAATCATCGATGCGTTCGGAACAGTGGTCATTCAAGGTTCGCCCGGCGACGTTGCGGTCGTACAAGAAATGATCCGGCAATTAGAAGAGTTGAGTCTGGCCAACGAGCCGGTTATTGAATTAGTGCCGATGTGGCATGCCGACTCTCTCAGGGTGAGTCAACTCGTTCAAACGCTCTATCAGCAAGTTTATCAACAACGCCGGGGAGCTCTGACTATCCTCCCTTTGGTCAAGCCGAATACGATTTTGATGATCGGTCGGGAAGAAAGTATAAATGCAGCCAAGGAACTAATTTCCAAGTTGGATACGCCGGGGATTCCCAATGCTGGTTTTCGGATTTTCCCTTTGAAACACGCGGCCGCTCCCGAATTAGGACCTCAAATTACGAGTTCTTTTACGGGGCGTGCAGGTTTTGGGCAAGGTTTGTCCCTGCAAGTTAACATCGTCCCGGACGCAAGAACGAATGCGTTGATTGTCCAGGCCAATCCCAGGGATATGGTCGAAGTCGAATCGATGATTCGGCAACTCGATGTCCCCGGCGGCGAAATTACCAGTTTTATGCGGGTATTCCCGTTGCGAAATGCCATTGCGGCGGACTTGCAAGTTGTCCTGACGAATGCTCTAAACAGCGGAATTAGTACAACTCGCGGGACAATGCTGTCATTAAGCAATCTTGATGCCGACGGCAACATCGTGCGGTCCAGCGTAGCATACAACGTTTCGGTCGTCGCCGACGCAAGGAACAATGCTTTGATTGTTACAGCCCCGCCGGAAACGATGCCGCTCATTGCTCAACTGATCGAACAACTCGACAAATTGCCTTCGACAGAATCGAGAATCAGGGTATTCACCCTAGTCAACGGCGACGCGTTTGCCTTAACGAACTTGCTGACGAACATTTTTGCTCCCGGTGCGGCTAACCAAGTCGCTTCGGTTCGCCCTGGCTTCGAAGAAAGCGAAAGCACTCTCGTCGGGATCCGATTCCAAACAGATGTCCGAACGAACAGTATTGTCGCTATCGGAAGCGACGGCGATTTGGCAATCGCCGAAGCATTGCTCATTCGGCTTGATTCGGAAAGCCTAAACAACCGCAGGGTTTTTACTATGAAACTCGTCAACACGCCCGCCGAGGAAATTGCGCCCATCTTGAACAACCATATCAACACTGAACGGCAAATCGCTTTACAAAACACGCAAACTCTTCTGCCGAACAGTCCTATCGAACAATTTGAAAGAGAAACGAATATCATTGCGGAGCCGATTAGCAATTCGTTAATCATTACGACTTCGCCGCGATATCACGATCATATCCGAAAGATCATCGCAGACTTGGATGAACGACCGCAGATGGTCGCCATCGAAGTTTTGATTGCGGAAGTTACTATACAAAAAAACAGAGAGCGGGGCGTCGAGATCGGGCTTCAGGATTCGATCCTGTTTAATCAGACTATACCGCCCTCTCCGTTGGGGTTTATTGATAAATCATCGGTCGGAGTACAGGGGATTACCCGACTGGGTGCGGGGCAAGGAGGAAACGGTTTTTCCTTTACGGCGGCAAACGAATCGGTGAGTCTATTCATTCGGGCACTGGAAACACATAGCAGAACGCAGATACTGGCTCGTCCCCGACTGGTCACGCTTCACAATAACAGAGCGACGATCCAAGTAGGAGAGTCTGTACCCTACGAGGCAGGTACGAATATCGGCAGCGGCGGCCAGTCGAGTTCCAGCACGGAGTTTTTGCCCATCGGAACTGTGCTTGATATTACGCCGAGAATTATGCCGGATGGAATGATTTCTATGGGAGTCTATGTTGAACGATCAAGTCTCATTGGTTGGGAAACAATCGGCACTGGCCGGGCTCCGCACATTCGGGATACGAATGCGACGACAACGATCAGTGCGATGGATGGAGAAACGGTTGTCTTTGCCGGTTTGATTTCCGAGGAAAAAACGTCGATAAACAACAGCGTTCCCGGCTTGAACAAAATACCGATGATTAAACATTTCTTTGAGAATGATGCACGATTCCGGGAGCGGAAAGAGTTGGTCATCATATTAACGCCGAAGATTCTCCGCACACAGGGCGAGTTGGATTTACAAAACCGGCAGGAGCGGGAACGTTTGAGTTGGTGTACTGCAGACGTCATTCGATTGATGGGCGACCCGAGCATACGCCGCCGAAGCGATGTATGGCCGGCGGATGAAGTTCGGCATATACACGGCACTCCGACGCTGTTGCTGGAAACGCAACTCCCCCCGCAGCCGATGGTTCCGATTTGGGAAGAACGATAGAGCATAAACGGTAAGATAACAAACGGCAGAGGATAGAAGATATTTAATTATTTAAGGAGAAATCAATATGATAAAACAATGCGGCAATAAAACATATCAGGCTTCAGCATATCGCAAAACCACGGGGAGAGCGTTCGCATGTTGCCGTCTTTTCTTTGCCGCTTGCTTCCTTATGCTAACCGGCTGTGCCAGTATAGTGAAGATGCCGGAGGTTGACACGTCATTCCTAAAGCCGGCAGGGCCGGTGACGTCCGTGTCGGCTTCGTGGATTCCGGCAATCAGCAACGGCGAAGTGCCGGAACGCGGATTCGGCGGAAGAGTTTATTTTCACGATCAGGAGATGCGCCCCGTCAAAATCAAAGGCAGTGTCATCGTCTACGTTTTCGAAGAAGACGGACGTTCGCCGAATGATGCAAAACCGAACGAAGGAATCGTCTTCGACGAAAAAACGCTCAATAGCAAAGGGATGTACGCAAAAACAAGTTTAGGACATTCGTACAATCTTTGGGTACCGATTGATACAGCAACGCCGGAAAGTCCGGCCAAGAAGGTATCGCTCATCGTCCGATACATACCGAATCAAGGCATTCCGCAGATGAGTGTGCAAACAACCCTGCATTTACCAGGCCGGAGCGATCACTTGGTCCAGGATCAACCGATCAGCACGCCCGATCAGTCCAATCATAGTGTCCCGCACGTTTTCGGTACCCGGCCTTTGATTCTAGAGTCTGTAACAATTCGGTAAGGCAATATACAAAGACTATATACGGAGACGATATACAAAGACTATATACAAAGACTATATACGGAGACGCAAAAATTCACACCAGATCGTTGCTCCCTATTCGCCTTGCGATTCCTTCAACCGCCGGATCATGCTGCTGTTCAAGGGAATTGTCGAAACCCGGCGGTTTTCCGTATGCTGAACGCTGTTCGGCTTGGGATCGCCGTCGGCTTGCTGCTCGCTAAAATGGCTGACTTGCTGAATAGTCGAATGTTGCCCTGCGGTCTGCCAGTATTCTACAGGAATATGCTCTGTCGGAATTCGGCCTGCTAACATACTGTTGACTGGCCGGGCAACTAAAAACATGCCGTCTAAACTGTTGTCAAACCGTGTTATGATGTGCAACGGCTTTTCGTCCTGGCCAAGAACATCCATCGGTAAAAAAAAATCATATCCATGCCCTAACGGTTTTTGGTGAGAATAGTATTGTTCTAGCGTATCGGCACGAAACCGAAATACTTTCATCGGCTTCGCATGTTCGGGTTCTTGTTCATGGGCATCAAAAACGAAGACCGTCACGTCGCCATCAACCTTGATCGGCATCGTTTGCTTGTTATCGTCATAAAAAAGCACCCTGCCAGCCATCCCGCGAATAATAGTTCCGTCTTCTGCGATATGATCGCATGATCGCCAGGTATCAATCATTTCAACCGGTATTTTTGGAACATGTTTCGCCAACGGGTTCTTTGCCTGTATCTTCTTCAACGCCAAGGGAGTATGGCAGCCCGAAACAAATGTCAGGCATAAAACCAAAACAACGTGAACTATTCGTAAAAAAAACGACGACGAAAACATGCAGTACCCGATACGCCAGCGTGAAATAAACAAACCAGCAACGGAATCATCGTGTTTTTCCCCGACTACGTCAAGAGGAAAAACCGGAAAATAATCTCGCCTTCAGATCATCCCCGGCGTTCGATCAACTCCAAATAGTTCCGCACGCGATTGAGTAAAGCCGACGGCAATATGGGTTTATGGAAAAAATCCAGCGCACCCAACTGCAAACCTTCCGACATGACCGAATCTTCATTTCGGCCTGTCAGGAAGATGAAGGGGATTTTGCTCCAGTCGGGATGTTCTTTGAGTTTGACGACGGCTTCAAAACCCGTCATATCGGGCATTTCGATGTCTAACAGTATCAAGTCGGGCTGTTTCTTCTCCAAGAGCGACAGCATTTTGACCGCCGACGGCATCGTCAACACGCGATATTCTTCTTCTAAAACCAATGCCGCCATCGTCAGATTGGCATCGTTATCATCTACGACAAATATCAATTTTTGCATAACAGTTTTCCTTATTTAAGGTTACGTTCTATAAACGAGGCGGCTAACGAACCCGCCTCGTCAAATTCACTATGAATCACATGCTCCTTAATCGTTTCCAGGACTTTCCGGGTCGTTTTGGAGGATTGCGTGATCGTTTCCAAAACGGCCAGCACTCCCTTTCGGTCGTAATCTTCGCAGGCCGATTGGACTTCCTGCAATTTCTTTTGCAGTTGCTCAATATCGTCTTCGCCGTCTTGCTCATGTTGCGAAAGTTCGGCATCCCATTTTTCAAGCAGCGAGCGGAGTTCCCGAATAAACTCCGGCGTCTGATCATTGATTTCCTCGAAAGCACTTTCCCGGCTTGCCTGTTCCAATCGGCTGGCCTTTGCCGACAGGGCGGACTCGCCGATATTGGCCAGCGAACTTTTAATGCCGTGCACGGAGATCGTGTAAGACTTCAATCCGGCTTCCGTCGTAATCGTGTTATTTTGGACAATATCATCCAAAAGAACGACGGCCTTTTTGACGTCTTTGATCACCGACTGCAACAGCATATCATCGCCGTGTATGCCGATGCCGTCTGAAACATTGCTTTTATTCGCATACTCATCAACCTCTGCGGCGGCTTGCCGCGTGCCCGCAAGTATTTCCGGCGATTGCCGATCGCGAATAAATTTGTTTAAAACCGAGTCTAATTGCCGAATATCGATAGGTTTTGATACAAACGCATCGAATCCATTACTCAAGAACATATCCGACTGACCGACAACGGCATTCGCCGTCAATGCAATAACAGGCGGGGTGTACCCCAGCGACCGGATACGTTTCGTGGTTTCAATTCCATCGATTTCAGGCATCATGTGGTCCATGAAGATCACGTGATAAACATTACCTTCTTCGATTTTTTCAATCGCTTCCCGCCCGCTCATAACGGTATCAATTTGTAATCCATAAGGCTTCATAAGCCTGACGGCAACGTAGATGTTGGTTTCCATATCATCGACGATGAGCACTTTGCCGTAAGGCATCTTTTCCCTGACAACGGCAGAACGTTTTTGATTCGCCGCATCGACTCGTAATTGCCGTAAATTGTCGGCCAAATCTTTACCAAATACGGCATCATCTACACGTTCTTGCGGCAAGCGGATACGAACCAACGTTCCTTCTCCCCGCTTGCTCTCGACGTGAATCGAACCATTCATCAGGTTTATCAGTCGATATACAATCGATAACCCCAAGCCGGTGCCTTCGATCGTTCCATCGTGTTCTTTGTTGAAACGGGAATACTCCTCAAAAAGGTGTTCGATCTGTTCATTCGACATCCCGCAACCGGTATCTTTGACGGCAAAAACGAGGATGATTCCATTACCGTTTTGCCCGCCGCCAGCCTCTGCGTTGTCCGGCTGTTCTATGGATACCGATAATTCTACTGTACCAGCATCCGTATATTTAAACGCATTTGACAAGATATTACTCAATATCTGCTTAATGCGCAGTTCATCGCCGACTAATTTGGTCGGCACATTTTCGTCAACGTGCAGATTGAACTCGATGGATTTGTCGCCAATTCGCATCATATTCATTCGGGCTGAATCCGTGAGCATGCTGGCGGTGTGATAGACCTCCGGCGTAACGTCCAACTTACCCGCCTCTATCTTGGAAAAATCTAATATGTCGTTGATAATCCCCAAGAGTTGAGCACAAGAATTATGTATCCGATTCAGTCCTTCCGTTGTTTCGCCGGGGAGAGTCCCGCTTTGCATAAGAATTTCGGTGATTCCCCAAATCGCATTCATCGGCGTTCGGATTTCGTGACTCATCATCGCAAGGAATGCCGATTTTGCTTTACTTGCCGCTTCGGCGGATTCCCGGGCAAGACGCCGTTGCTCGCCCGATATCGCGACCGCCATCAAGTCGGCAAGGCTTGCCGCAAAGTGCTTCTCGTTCATCGTCCATTCGCGTTTGTCGGAGTACTCATCGCAACGGTACTGTTCGATACAAACCACCCCCTCTAAATTGCCGTCCAGCCGAATCGGCGCATCCAAAATAGCACATAATTCGTTGCAGTACACACCCGATGTGTCAAACAACTCCGTTACCGACTGCGGATCAGTACCGACGATCAATCGTTCCGATTTGAGAAGATCGAAATAAGAAATACGGCCTATTAAATCGAAATCGTCTTGAAGGGTATATTCCCCTGAATCACGCCTGAAAAAAGACACATTCTTGAGATACGTCTTATCATCGGAAAGAAGCCAAATGCCGAGACAAGAAGCATTCAGCGCTTCACATCCTCTTTTTGCAATGAGGTGAGCGGCTTCCTGCAAATACCCCGCAGAAACCGTCGGCGACTTCGTTATGCCTGATAAGGTTTGATTCAAATTGGCGGCGTATGCCAAATTTTCCAGTTTAATTTGGCTTTCCTGCACTCCGAGGGCCAGTTGATAATTCATTCTGGCAGCAGCCCATAAAAACGCAGCCGACCGCAGTATTTCAATACTATCCTCATCAAAAAGCCGATCCGTAACGGTATCCTGAAATGCAACGAGTCCCCATAGTTTTTCATTCCGAAATACCGGAATAAGCAACAACGATTTGACTTGGAACTCCCGTAAAAATCCGGCCTCCCCTTCAGACATTGTACCCGAGTGAATGTTTATGACCCCATCGGCTTGCAATGTCTGCAACCAAATACTGACCGTAGGTTCAGAGTAAGGCATAGCACGCAGTTTATCAACCAGCGGAGCACTGCCCACAGAACCATAAGTCCAGCGATAAACCTGTTCAAAATAGTTCTCCGGCCCTTCATCCCGCGCGCGGTAGATATCGACTCTATTCAAACCGACAGCATCGGCAATCGGTCTGACAGCCACACTCATATTCTGATCAAACGTTTCGGTTGTTTGGGAAAGCAGAGTAACGGCCATCTTGTTCAAGGCCGTTTGCATCCGGTCACGATATTTGAGAAGTTCCGACATGGCCTTTTTTTCCGTAATATCGTTGACGGCACCGGCAACACGCAACGGCGTGCCGATCGAATCCCGAAGTGTTGCGCCAAGAGCGTGAAAGTCCCTATAAACCCCATTTTTTAGTTTAAGCCGGTATTCTACATCGTAGGGCGTTCGGCCTGTCCGATCGTTTATATGAGCCGAAAATGCGGCAAGCGTCCCCCTCTTGTCTTCGGGATGAAGAAGGTTTGACCAACTTTCTAAAACGTTGGGAAAATCTTTTTCGTCGGTAAAGCCTAACATTCGCCGAAACTCGTCCGACCAGGTAAATTTATTCTTCTGGTTGACCGGATCGCTGTCGACGATATCCATATCCCAAAGAGCAACATTCATCGCATCGCACGCCAGGCGGTATTTCATCATATTGTATTCGCCTAAACGGGTAATGCGGATCATCTCTATCTGATTTCGGACACGAAGACGAATCGTTGCAGGCGAATACGGCTTGAGAATATAATCGGCTGCACCGGCCGTCAACCCTCTTTCCTCATCACCCGGCTTGTTCATGCCCGTAATAAAAATGATCGGAATACTTTTTGTCCGATCTGATTGTTTCAACGCATCTATCACGGCATACCCGTCTATATCCGGCATCACCACATCAAGCAGGATGACATCAGGACGTTTTTCTTGAGCAATCTGAATCGCATCTTTACCTGTCCGTGCGGCATAGACAATATAGTCAGGACTCAAAACATGAGTCAAAACCATGATACTTAAATTTGTATCGTCTACAACCAGAACACTGTGTTTCGGTTTGTTCAATGTTACCATAATTCGTTAAATTCTCTCTTCTCCAAGTCTCAAAAGCCGATGTCTAACGGCAACGCTATCTCACAACCAAGGAACCCAACCAGGGAGTCCAACCAAGGGACTCAACCGGAGTGCCCAACCAGGGAGTCCAACCAGGGAGTCCAACCAGGGGACGAGTTGCCGGGATGCCGTCAACACTCAACATTCCCCCTATATTCTCATCCCCTATCTTTCCCCTATCTGCAACCCCCCGGCTGTCCGGCAACTGGTTGACCAGCAACCTGGGTTCGGTTTATTCTTCTTATTCTTCGAGCACAACGCCCAACACATCTGCATACGTCGTTGCCGCTCGTTCTGCTTCCTCAAAATCGCTGTGTATCACAAATTCCTTGATACGATCTAAAAGTTCGCTCGTTTCCTTGGAACAATTCGTGATATTTTCCAATATGTCCAGCACCCCTTTTCGATTATAACTGGAACAATGCTCCGCAACGGCAATCAAAGTATCTCTCAAACCAGCGATGTCTTCATCAGTTCCGTCTTGATGCTCCGTCGCAAATCGGTCAAGCAGGATACGCAAATCTTCGACAAACTTCGGCGTCAATGCAGAAATCGTCTCCCAATCGCCATCCCGACCGGCATCTTCTAACTCATTCGCCCGGGTAACCAAGTCGGGTTCACCGATATTCCCCAGCGAACCTTTCATCCCATGAACGGTAATTGTGTACGAACGCAATTTGTCTTCCCGGGATAAATTGTCATCACTCCACAGTGTTTCCAGCAACGAGAGCGATTTGCTTGCATCCCGAACAAACGATTCTACTAACAACGGGTTCATCTGCCGTGCGGCCAATGGGGATGATTCCGATGGACTGGCGGACGGCAACTTGACGTCACGCCCGGCTGCCGCCAAAACTTCCGCCGGCTGAACATCCCGTACCAACTGATTCAATACCTTATCCAGTTGACGAGTGTCTATCGGTTTTGCTATGAAAGCATCAAAACCATTGTCCAAAAATATCTCCGCCTGACCCGATACGGCATTCGCTGTCAAGGCAACGATCGGCTTCGTGTAACCGGACTCCCGCAAACGCCGGGTTGTTTCCATCCCGTCCATATCGGGCATCATGTGATCCATAAAAATCACATCATAAACTTTACCGGAATTTACTTTTCGGATTGCTTCTTTCCCGCTTTCTGCAAGATCAACGTTTAGACCGTAGAGTTTCATCAAACCTTCGGCAACATAGAGATTCGTTTCCATATCGTCGACCACGAGGACGTTGCCGTAAGGCATGTATTCCCGCACGATGTGTATACGTTTGCCGTCGGCAAGGCTTTCGACTTGCAAGTGTTGCAATTTGTCTGCAAGTTCCCGGCCGATCACCGACTCGTTGGCGACACCTTGCGGTAATCGGATTAAAAACAGCGTCCCTTGATCGACTTCACTTTCAACATGCACCGAACCTTGCATCAAATGGATCAGCCGCTGTGTAATCGCCAACCCCAAGCCCGTACCCTCTATCTTGCGGTTCGACCGCGAATTGAAGCGGACATATTCGGTAAATAAATTATCAACTTGCTCTTTAGACATGCCGCTGCCCGTATCCCGAACCGAAAAAACCAACATGACGTCGTCCGATGTGTTGATCGGCGTCTCGCCTTGCAAGGCGGGTACTCGCTCAATTGTTTCCGATGAAACCGAAAGCGTCACCTTGCCTTGTTCGGTATATTTGAACGCATTGGAGAGCACATTATTCAAAATCTGTTTGATTCGCAGTTCGTCGCCGATGAGTTGTTCGGGCAGGTTTTCGTCAACTTGAATATCAAATTCGATAGGCTTGCTGCCGATTCGTGTCGCATTCAAGTTGACGGCATCGTTGATCAAACTTGCAATATGGTAGGGTTCTGACACAATGTCGATCTTGCCAGCCTCAATTTTGGAAAAATCTAAAATGTCGTTGATAATACTGAGAAGCAGATCGCTCGAATTATAAATCCGTTCTAAACCTAAAGAAACATCTTTGGGCAAATCATCTTCTTTTTGCATCAGGATTTCGGTTATCCCCAAAATGGCATTCATAGGCGTTCGTATCTCATGACTCATCATCGCCAAAAAAACAGATTTTGCTTGATTCGCCGACTCGGCCGCCTGCAACTGATAATGCTCTGAAATGTCGAAACAATATCCGTCGATCAAGACATGCCAACCATTAAGATAACGCTCAAGAATGTGAAAACGCTCTAATATCCATTTGACGCGCCCGTCCGGCATCACTATCCGATAGGTAATCTCGGTTTTTTGCGATCCTTCCGATATCGCGGCAGAGAATTGTGAGTCAAACGCGTCCCGATCTTCGGGGTGAATCATATCGGCCAAAGTAGCGAGTTGCCCCACGATTTCTTCGGGTTCGTAACCAAAAAGTTCTTTAGAACCTTTGCTGACAAATGTAAAGGCCCAGTCGGGATACGAAAATTTCCGTTGGTAGGCCATACCGGGAAGATTTCCCATCACGGCTTCGATTCTGGCCAAAACAATTTCACGCTCTTGATGAGCGGCTTCCAGCATCTTGCCCTGCGTAATATCAGAATAATAGCCTTCTAGCAGTCGGGGAGTGCCGTCGGCATTCCATTCCGTAATTCGGCTTGTTTCCAAAACCCATTTTTCTTCCCCCGTCTTGGTGAGTATCCGGTATGCCATCTCAAAGGAAAGGCCGAAAGGATGAGTCGAATCGCCTAATCTCGCAACCTCATCCACGTCATCTGGATGGATGAGGTGCATAAACGTAATATCTTCATTGCTGAGCCATTCCTCTGCCGTATAGCCCGTCAAATCTTCACATCCTTTACTGACAAACACTTCCGTATAGTCCGGCGGATCATGAAGAGACTGAAAGACCATCCCCGGCAAATTGTCGATAATCGCTTCGATCCTCGTTTGCATTCGGTTACGCTCCCGCATATCCTCACCGCAATACAATAAGGCAGGCTCATCTCCGTACTCGACACGAACTAATGTTGCTTTCATCGGTATGGCTGTACCATCCAACAATTGTGTTGTCCATTCAAAAACAGATCGCCCCGTCTGAAAGGCTTCATCGGCATTCGCTGCAACCACATCGAAAGAAGACCGGCCGTCAGGCTGAAATTGCGGTATCAAATCGGTGGCCATTTCTATAAACTCCTCTTTGTTGCGCAATCCGTAAAAATTAACCGAAGTCTCATTACAGTCTATGCACTCATAATTCATGTTGAGCAAAAAACAGACAAAGGGTAATGCATCCAGCATCATTTGCGTGCGTTTTTGCGACTTCGCCACCTCATCGGCGGCCAATGTCCGCTCGGTAACATCAAACGCGATACACAACATGCCTACAACATCACCTTCTTGAATCAATGGAGTTTTTATGACCTCTCTCGCAGAACGCTTCCCATCCGCTTGCGTAAACCAGCCCGTCGTAATGACCGTCTTCTGCTCGCTTAATACCTGTTGATCCGAAACATAAGAGTCCGTTAGATTTCCCCGGTCATAACCGTACAAATCATCAAAATACTGCTCTGAAACATGCGATTTGTTCACGCTGGTGTCTTCCGCAGCCAGACGGTTTTCGCTCGTACATCGGCCGTTAATATCCCGGGTAAATACGATCGCAGGAATCGAATTGTAAATCGCCGTTAACATCGCCGCCTGACTCGCTATCATCCGGCGCGACTGCAAATTTTTGAAATACGCAATCCCCATCGTGGCGGTGATCAGCAACAACAACCCAACGGTGCCGATCATCCAAGGTCTTTGTGCCTCGGCAACTTTAATCCGATAATCATATGACTTGCGCAACCATTGGCTGGAAATCTTTCGGGTATCTATCATCGCCAGGGCTTTATCGACGATCGAACAAAGCAATTCCTCATTTTTATGAAAACCAAACGTCGAATAAAAAGTTTCGTCAAAAACAAAGTTTGCCTTAAACCCCGCCTGTTCACGATAGTTCGTCATATACAAAACAACGTTGTTCTTGTTCATCATCACGTCGATTTCTCCGCGATCCAACGCCTCAAAAAGCAAAACCTGATCGGGGAAAAATTTTGTATATTTATGGTCAGGAAACCAGCGTTTGAAAAATTCCGTATACGCATTACCCGATGTCGTTCCCACTCGGACTCTCCATATCTCATGAAGATCTAAATCAGGAAATTCGGATTTCGAAATGAGAGCAAAATGATCAAATAAAAACTGCGATTCCGGCCAAAGAAAGCGTCCTTCTCTATCCGGGGTTCGTACCAATTCCGTAATGATTCGGTTGTCGCCATCTTCAAGAGACTGCAACAAATCCGCCCAACTCGTACGGACATCATGTGAAATCACAAACTCTAATCCGGTTAACGCCGTTATTTCCCGGAAAACATCGAAACAAATTCCCTGCCATTCTTTCTGCCGAAAATCATAAAAACTAACAGGATAGTTGTCAAATTCCGCTGCCAACGGAATGATCGGGTTGTTTTTGATATACTGCAGTTCTTCTGCAGTGAGTTGATTTAAGAACCTATGCCGAAGATAACTTCGATGCCCTTGCTTATAAAGATGCAGCAAATGTTGATCCGCACCGTTATCTAACGCTTTTTGGACGACGGAAATAATCGGGATAAGATCAGGGTTTTTCGTACTCAATGAGGCTGTACTGTATATGAGCGGAACGAAATCTGTCACGACAATGTCGCAATACTCGTCGAATATCGATTCCAATATGCCCGTACCAACGAGAGCATCTACCGAACCATCTTGCAATAACGCATACGCATCTATGTAGTTTTCGACATATACGGGCTCAAAAGGTTCTGTCGCATAACGGGCAACATTGCTGGCTGTCGATGAGTTCGCTAGCAAAGCAAAACGCACTGGCCGATCTTCCGCAATTTGCTCAAGCGGTATGCTGCCTGCTAAACGAAAATACTTAACCGGCCTTTGCACTACGGAAGTCGTCATGTAGTATTCAGCCTGACGCCTCTCCGTCGGCATCAAATACCACGTAAAATCAAACCTGCCGTCGTCCAAACCTGAAAACAACTCATGCCAACTCGCAACCTGTGGAATAAATGGAATATCGAACAATTGAGACAGCCAGTTGCAGAAATACACGGTGTATCCTTGTTGCTCGCCGTCGTTGTCGAGAAAAAATTCGGTACTCAACTTCATCGCGAGAACAAATTGCTCACGCTGTTCCAGCAATGCTTCGACAGCGGCAATTTCTTCTGCGGTTACGCCGGGAATATCTCGGAAAGAAGCGAAGTGCGGCCATTCTGCGTCTGCCGTACGGTCGGCCTGCCCGCACCCCAACGGCAGGATAGCCAAAAGCAACAGACCGGCGAGACGAACCAGCGTCTTCATGAAACCGCACGCCGCATTTTCGGTCAATATCACTTTGATCTGATAGTTTTCATGCATCTCGCCGCCGTCCCCTGATGGGCAATTGACGGGATTTTACTCGATTCACGCAAAAAATTCAAGCGACTGCGTTGCTATATTCAGGCAAGCACTCTCGCTGTTATAACCTCAAAACGCCGTTTTGTTTGCGAAGGCGTTGTTCCGTAACCTTCACTGCCATGACGGATTGGTCGATGCCGATCCAGCGTCTTCCCAAGCGTTCGGCCACCGCCATCGTCGTGCCGCCGCCCATGAAGGGATCGAGTACCAAGTCTCCTTCATTACTTGCGCATTGGATAATGCGTTCCATCAAAGCTTCCGGTTTTTGGGTGGGATAGCCGATTCGTTCTTTGCTCGATGGGGATAATACATCAATATCATCCCAAAGAGACTGAACTAATTGTCCGTGGATTTCATCTAAATAAATTTTTCGTTGAATACGTTTGCTTTTGTCTTTTGGGATAAAAATTTTCCCAGCCTCGTCCCATTCTTTCATCTTGTCCAGAGAAATAGCCCATCCTTTTTCAGGCGGCTTATGTCCTTTGTACTCGTAGGTTAAGTTGGGCCTTGGAGAAGGAGAAGTTAATGTTGCAAGCCTATAAATTCGCCCATCAGGCTCTTTGTATTTGAAAAACTGCTCAATATATTCTGGGTTACTTTCCGTGAAAACCGTATTAAAAACGTTTTTCCTCGTTTTTGTATAGAAAAAAATTGAATCGGTATTGTAACCGAATTGACTCGACTTTTTGTTTGATTGTCCAACACTATTTTTTCTTTTCCATACGATTTCATTGCGAAAGTTTTTCATCCCAAAAATTTTGTCGAGAATTTCTACACGGATATAGGCACTTGCATGCCAATCACAGTGCAGAAAGATGCTCCCCGTCTTTTTGAGGAGGCGGTGCATAAGTTCGACACGCTCTTTGAGCCAGGCAATATAATGTTCAATTCCGCCCGCCCATCGGTCTTGAAAGGAGCGGATTTCCCCTTCATCACCCCAGATGACCTCATAGTTCCGGTTACTGAAAAACGGCGGATCGAGATAGATCAAATCTATCGACTCGCTTTCCAGCGTCTTCATGATTTCGAGGTTGTCGCCGAGGATAAGCCGGTTGACGGGGGCTGTTTCGTTTGTCATGCCGATATTTTTCAAGGCTAGATTGCGTTATTATAACCGCAAAACGTCCGTTTTGTTTGTTTTGTGCCGAATACCGGCAAACGGCTACACATCCAAATTCTTAACTTCCAACGCATGTTTTTCAATAAACTCCCGCCGGGGTTCAACCTTGTCACCCATCAATACCCGAAACACATCATCCGCTGCGGCACTCTCTCTAGCGTCTGCGTTGCTTTCCGGCGACGGAGCGGCTAACCGCTACTCCGCTCCTTCTTCGACAGCACTCTCTTCGCCTGCAATGATCACTTTGTCGGGCGCAGGCCGATAAGTCTTGTTGGGGTCAGGCGGCATGGCTTTGAATTCAAACGGTGCTTTTTCAGGCATCCTCGCTTGAATGGCCGGATTTTTCAAATGAGATAAAAAACGAGTCATCACTTCGTCACTCAATTCCGCTCCAATCTGTGTCGGCATCCCCTCCCAAAGAACTGCTCCGAAAACTGGTTCGATCAATACTGCATGCGGAATACCATACACTCCGAGAGCATTAGCAAATCGGCGATGAGTATCGACCGCAAGAGGTGCCTTCATATCCGCCAACTTCAACGGGCCAGGCATTGTTTTGAGAGCCTCCTCATCGGTTTCGCATATCGACACTACGACAAGTTCATCCTTATACTTCTCATGAAAATACTCCATGAGAGGCATCGCACGCCGACAAGGAGGACACCACGTCGCCCAAAATTTGATGAGAACAAATTTACCACGCAGGTCTTGCGGCGGATCATTAACCCAACGCTCAATTTCGATGGCCGGCGTGCCCGACTGCGATTCGCCCGCCGCTGCGAAAATTTCGGCAATCGTTTGATACTGGACAGAATCAGCCCAAAGCATTCGGACACGCGACTGTGTGGAAATCCGGTCTTTCGATTCGACCAACCAAGGCCTGTTTTCCGGCGATGTCTCCCCTTCCGACGGCCTTTCTGCCGACGGCCTTTCCGACGGCGGAACAGCCGCCAACGGAATATCGACGGCGAATAAGGTTACGGCGTATCCCAAAAACAAGCATACCGGCAAACAAACGGAAAGGATAGTACGGGTCATGGTCGTCTGAAAAGTAGGAGAATTCATTGAAACGCGACACGCGAGCAACACCATTCTAGCATATCCGTATTGGATAATCAAGTCTATTGGACAATCAAGACTGTCGGCCATACAATAAGGCCGACCCGAAAACGTCCGCTTTTCGCAGGCCGTTAAGTTTGCGCCGTTTAGATTTGCGCCGTTTAGATTTACAGAGTATTGACACTGCAATAATGATTGTCTACGATAAAAGTGTTCTAATACACCGCACACCAAAATACTGCCATATAGTTTTGTGAATAAAGACGACATAACGAATGAAGTTTTCGGCAACATCGATGAATTGTCGGCATCGCTTGGGATCGTACGATGTGAAACTTTGCCGATGCCGTTCAAAACGGTTCTCTACCGCATACAGCAAGAATTGGTATTAGTTTGTTCGGATATTTTTTTAGATTCGTCTGCACTATCGCAAGAACATGTTCGTCAAGTCGAGTTGGAAACAGAAGCCATCGCAGCAGAATTGCCGGCATTGTCTCACTTTATTATCCCCGGTGAAAACCGGGCGTCGGCGATGTTGCATCTTTCGCGGGCGATTTGCCGCAGGGCAGAAAGAAGTTTGACGGCCTATTGCCGGGAACGCAAACAATTTCCGCACCATTTGGAATACTTAAACCGTCTTAGTTCCTTGTTATTCGCCATGGCCAGAACAACGGAACGCTACGCAGTGTAATGCCGGCAGAGTGTAAATGCAAAGTAAATTCACGCAAAGTAAATTCACAAGGACATTCAGCCGGTATCAAACAGATTCTGCACATACAGGTTCTGCACATATTTCACGTCGCAAAAAATGTTCAAAAAGACCTGCAGTATAAAACTGTTGCGATGCAATCGGCAATTCTCTGTGCCGAAACCCTTCGATGGTATTATCTTGCAAGTTAGTATACGAAACTTCGAGTTCCGACGGCAAAGTGTCGGCAACCAAACAATAACTGTGATTTTGCTCCGTCATCACAACACGGCCAGTTTTTTTGTCCAAAACCGGCTGGGCACCCCGGTGGCCAAACGGCAACTTATAAACTGACGCCCCAAACACCCGGCCTAGAATTTGATGGCCCAATGATATGGCGAAAACCGGCACATTTCCAATTAGTTTTTTTATTTCGGAGACAACCTCACCCCGTTGTCTTGGATCGCCAGGCCCGCCGGAAAGAACGATGCCGTCTGGACGTGATTGCAATACTTCTTCCGCCGAGAATACTTTTTTCGCAAGGCCGGACAATGCCGGAACAAGGGTGATGCGAACGCCTTGAGAGGCAAGGGATTGCAGAACACTTCGTGCGATGCCGAAATTGATGACAACGATATGTTTGCGGGCAATATGTTTGAGGGCAATATGTTTGCGGGCAATATGTTTGCGGGAAGCCGAATCGGAACAATCCGGGTTCGCAACCGCCGTTTCCCAGTCGGCAAGAGATTCCGCCCCATCAAAATCCGCCCCATCAAAATCAGTGAAGTCAATCTGTTCGATGGGCGGCGACTCTTGGGCCTTTTGGATCAACTCGCCGGTATTCCAATCGCCAGCGGCGATAATCCCGCGTTGCGTACCGTGTAATTGCAGATGTTGTGTGAGGGATCGGGTATCCACTTCGGACAGAGCGACGACTTGATGGCGTTTTAGAAAGTCGGGCAGACTTTCCGTTGCACGCCAGTTGGATACGCGGGTTGACATTTCACGCATAATCAGTCCGCGTATAGGCAACCTGGCGTTGGTATTTCGGCTTGTTATTTCATAATCATCCGGGTTGATGCCGGTATTTCCGATGTGCGGAGTGGTCATTGCAACGATTTGGCCGGCACTGGCTGGATCGGTTATCATTTCCTGATAACCGGTCATTGAGGTATTAAACACGACTTCGCCTGCGGAAAAACCTTCATAACCTACGGAAACGCCGTGAAAACACCGCCCGTCTTCAAGAGCGAGGACGCCTGTTTGCCGTTTGGCAAAAACTGTTGCTGAATGCATTATTACTCTGAAATTATAGACGGAAAATAGTATATAGACGGAAAATAGTATAAATTACCGGCCGCATGCCGTCAAGGGTATGTGAAAATCAGAGAATTTTTTTTGCCCAATTCCCTTATAGTTTCCCAATTCCCCAATTCCCCAATTTTTCTATTTTTCTATTTTTCTATTTTTCTATTTTTCTATTTTTCTATTTTTCTATTTTTCCCCTATAATTCCCCTATAATTCCCCAATTTTCCTGTTTTCCGGCTTTATATCTCACAGTGATCAGAGACGGCCGCAAAGCCTTTATACCCGGCGTACTGTGAGTACCAGAGCACGCAAGTGCAATGCTGACAAGCGGTTGGGGCTGCCGTGGGGGGGTTGGAACGAGCGGACTCTCAACCGGCCGCGTGCGGTTTATTTGGCAGGCAGGCAACATAAACCGCATAATCTTCCTGTAAAAAGCGGACGTGCCAATTCCCCATAATACCCATCGCTCCCCTATTGCAAATTTCGTTAAATTCGTTAGAATCTCACAGAAGTAAATGGATTATCGGGGATCTTGCCGTTTCGCAATATGCCCCCTCGGTAATGCTTTAATTAAAGTACAATGCTCCAAAAAGTACGAATCATCTTTTCAATTCCCGAATTGCGGCAAAAAATCCTCCTGACGCTCGGACTGCTCGCAGTCTATCGCATCGGCTGGTGGATCCCGCTCCCGATCGTGGACGTCGAAAAAATGAAAGCAATGTGGTCATCCGAAACAGGACTCGCCCAGTTGATGGCCCACGTCTCCGTCTTTACCGGCACGCAATTCGAACAACTCACGATATTCGGCCTTGGAATCATGCCGTACATCTCGGCATCTATCATTTTCCAACTCCTGGCGACCGTCTACGGCCCGCTTGAAAGACTGAAAAAAGAAGGAGAAGCCGGACAGAAAAAAATCAATGAATATACCCGATACGCAACCGTTGCGATATGCCTGTTCCAGAGTTTTTTCTACGTGCTCGCCATTGGGAAAATGGGGCTGTACAACGATGCCATCGCGACCGACGGGACTCTCAGCGCAGGTTGGATTTTGACATCCGTTCTCACAATGACGGCAGGTTCAACCTTCCTTATGTGGCTAGGCGAACAGATCGACGAATACGGCATCGGAAACGGTATCAGTATGCTCATTATGGCGGGAATCGTCGCTAACTTGCCCTCCGCTCTCAATCGGCTTTGGGGACAACTCAACGGCG
>Ga0099364_10002297_pt1 | contig 30587 bp, 31 predicted proteins | sample TergutTh196P3_FD_73070 | JGI IMG/M metagenome (GOLD analysis project Ga0099364, IMG submission 73070) | Microcerotermes parvus P3 segment gut microbial communities from Pointe-Noire, Republic of the Congo - Th196 P3 | ecosystem: Host-associated > Arthropoda: Insects > Digestive system > Gut ...
ATCCGAAAGCGTGCATATACTTTTGCGACAGACGTTTTTTTCGCGGGGTCATGCTGCAAGGAACGATGGAAGTGGTTGATGACATTGACATCAAAAGGGAAATTTGGAAAGATGATTTTTCCATGTACTATCAAGGTGGAGTAGATGGCGGGGATTATATTCTAATCAGATTTACGGCGGAAAGCGGACGCTATTACAGTAACGGCAAATCGGAGGATTTTAGAATATAACAACAGAGAATGCCAGCACACAACTTAAGGCTTTCTATGGGACAACATTGTACGCAAGCAGCTAATTTTTTACTTAATAAACTATCTATCAATGGTTTGATATTATCCATTGTGGCAAAAGTTGTCAACACAACACAATAATCATTATTGGTCATAACTTCCTTCTTTATATTTTTAATTGTTCATTCTCAACTCTCAATTTATTCTCTATCATTCTATTGTTGTACTGTTGCAGCAAGGCTTTCAGCAGTTGCTCGCTCTTTTCCTGCTGTTCGGGCAATTGATGGCAGAGATTTTCGCCTAAGCCGTTAAACCCTCTGTTTTCCCAGCGATAGAAGCCGATAGCCTTTTCTCCGTCGAACAGGAGCAGATAACCGTTGTACAATAGTTGGTAGCCGTTGCTGTAGTTGAATACGAAGGACTCTCCCTCCTTGCGTCTGTCCTTGCCGAAAGCTATATAGGGAAGCTCATAGTTCAAATAGCCCAGAATGGTAGGCAGAATGTCTATTTGGTTAGTAATGGTACTGTCCATAATGGCCTGTTCTATTCCCGGATGATAATATATAATCGGTACAGCCATACTGTTAAGTGAGTTTTGATAAGCAGAGTTATATGTACACCAGCTTGAGTGGTCGGCAGTAATAACGAAAAGCGTATGCTTAAACCATGGCATTTGCGAGGCGGTTTCAAAGAAACGGCGCAAAGCATAATCGGTATAAGCCACACATTCATTATTAGGCATAGGCCCTTTGGGAAATTTATCCTTATATTGTTTAGGGACTTTGAAAGGGTGATGAGAGGAGGTGGTGAATACCGCCGCAGCAAAGGGTTGAGGGAAGGTGTTGAGTTGTTGGGCGTAAAATTGCAGGAAAGGTTCGTCCCATATTCCCCAAATACCGTCAAAATCCTTATCGTTGTTATATTCCGACCGACCATAATACTGTTCAAATCCCAGCATTTTGACGATAGACGAAAATCCCATAGAGTTATTTTGCGCACCATGGAAAAAGGCCGTATGATAGCCTTTTTCGCGCAACAGCGTGCCGAGGCCGTTAACCTCGTTCAGCGCGTATGGGGTTAGCACGTAAGGCTGTTCTAAGGTAGGAATACTGCCTAACACGGAGGGAATGGCGTCAATGGATTTATGGCCGTTGGCAAAGGCGTTGCAAAAGGCATGGCTGTGTTGCATCAAGGAATCAAGAAAAGGCGTGTAGCTTACTAATTCAGGCAGTTCGCGGTTCATAGCTCCGATATGAAAACGTGCTAAACTTTCAACGATAAACACTACTACATTGTCGGTTCTGAAAGCCTCTGTCGGTTCGGGAGTATGCATCGGCGTATAAATAGCGGCTAAGCTTTCCTCATCAAAATAATGTAAGGGTTTGAAATCTTTACGGCTTAATGTTCGGTAAATGCAAAAAGGAGTATTCAATACAATGGCTGTTTCGTTTTGATGCGTTACATATTTTGCGGCATTACTCAGGGTAATGGGACGGGTACTGGTATGGAAACCGCCACGCACTCCCGCCACGCAAAGCGCTATGCCGACAACGAAAATAATAATACGCAAAGTATAGTACAGTAATTGATTATTGTCAATTAAATTTTGAACTTTAAACCTTGAACCTTGAACCTTGAACCTTCCATAACCAAACCACAGCACGGCTAACACTGCAATCCACAGCAGCCACAAATACCAATAATCGGAAATTGAGGCCCAAAGAACATCGCCCATATTGTTGTCGTGGCCGAACTCTTGAAAGAAAGAGAAAGTTGTGCGGCGCATGGTAAAGCGAAAGTAAGCCATGTCGGCAATATTGGCGGCCATAGCAATGCCGTTGGTACTTACAAAAATAATTTTTAAAGGTAGTTGTACTGCCTTTTTGTATATAAAGCGAAAGGGCAGCAGTGAAACAACAATAAACAGCAGGTTCGTGTATATCATTGCTGTAAGGTCAAATTGCAGTCCGCCGCCGACTATACGCAGGAAGCGGGAGAGGTCCATATCGGGGTAAAAATCCTTATTTATAAAGAAGAAAATAATACGGCAACCGCTGAATATCGCCATTACTAACAATAAGCGGTATAAGAAAAGGATATAATGATTTTGCCGTAACCGTTGCATGTTGCAATTAAAAACACAAAGTTAGCATTTTTTATTGACTATTTTTATTATTCATAATTAATTCGTATCTTTGTACTATACTGGAGGTATTATAGACATGAAAAAAATAAAACATAGTTTTCGATTGCTGCTCTTGTGTTTCCTGCTTATGGGGTGCAGTAAAGAACCCTGTATTGAGCGTCCTCCAATAAGTACACAGCGGACTGTGTTAGTTTATCTTGGTGTTGATAATAATTTTAGATACGAAGCCAAAGAGAAAATAGAGTTACTACAAAATAACTGGAACCCAAATTTTGATGGCAATCTGCTTGTTTATGCCGATGCGGGCAATAAACCGGTTTTAGTCCACATTTACCATACTCAAGGTAGAGGTAATGTTGCAGATACAATAGCGCAGTACAGTACGGAAAATTCTGCAAGTACGGCAACATTTACCCGTGTGCTTAATGATGTAAGCGCCTATCGCCCTGCGAATTCTTATGGGTTGATAGTGCTTTCTCATGCTACCGGCTGGCTGCCTGCCGACATGTCATACCCCTCTATTGCATTGCGTTCTATTATTTTAGATACAGAAACCGATGAGCCCAACAATTACATGGAACTGGCTGATTTTGCCGAAGCCATTCCTTACAAATTAGACTTTGCCATCTTCGATGCTTGTTTTATGGGCTTGGTTGAAGTGGCTTATGAACTGAAAGATAAGGTTGACTATATTGTAGCCTCGCCTGCCGAAGTGCTTGTCCCCGGCTTTGTGTATGCTACCATGATGCAGCATTTGTTCCTGCCGCAGCCCGATTTAACTGCCGTAGCCCGCGAATTTTACGAGTATTATAATAGTCAAAGCGGTAATTATCGCTCGGCAACGGTAAGTTTGGTAAAGACTTCGGCTATAGAAGATGCCTTGCTTCCATTATTTAAAGAAATTACGGACGGAATAGACCCTTTTACGGAGCCGATAGAAACTATTCAAACCTTTGGTTATGGCAGTCAGAAAATTTACTTCGACTTGGGAGATCGTTTGAAAAAATTAGCGCCCGAAAAGTCAACTGAAATTCAAACGGCGCTTGACCAATGTGTATTGTACAAGGAAAGCACGCCTTCTTATTATTCTATGGGGGTAACAGGCTTACAACCCATTCATGCTTTCAGCGGTTTAGCAGTGTATATTCCTCAGGTTGCTTACCCTGAAGCCAATGCAGCCTACAGTCGCTTGAAATGGGCAAAGGCTATAGCGCTATAGAAAATTGTTGACTCATTACTAACCATTAACCTCCATCTGCTTCCGACCTTCCGGCAGGAAAACAGTCAAAAGGTATTTATTACCCCACAGGTGGTCAATAGTGGTTTGTTTCAAGATATTGTATTCGGTGAGCTTGTTTTTTAATAGAAAATCGCTGTCGGCGCAGATTTGAAGCAATAAGCGCTTACGCTCTTTTTTAGGTATAGTGTCTGCCCAAAAAGCAGTGGTGGGACGTATGGAGAAGTTACTGTAATAATCATTACGCATGGCATCTGGTAAGTAAATGTTTCTGTCCGTTAAAAAATTATACAGAAAGGCGTACAAATCTTCCAAAGAATGGTTTTCCGGTAATTCCGCTTCCTCATGTTCCGCCAATTCAAGAAAAAATTCAAAATAGCGGTTGCGGTAAAAAATATCAAAAAGAGCCTTCAGGCTTTGGGCAAAGCGGCCGCTGTTCCAATATTTATCAATAGCCTTTTCTACCTTGCGGATCTTATTTAAGTCATCAACCGAAAGGTCATTATGTGAAATGACTTCGTAAGGCGCCTGCTCCTGATATAAATAATTGTACTTTGCTGCATCTTTGCGCAGCTGCGTGCCTCGCAACAGTTTCAAAAACCCCAACTGAAACTCCTTAGCCCGAAAAGCAAAAGCGCTGTTAACCGATTGTGCAAAACGCTCATAGCTTTCGTAGGGCAGGCCTGCAATTAAATCGAGGTGAAGGTCTATTTTACCGCCCCTGACAAGCTTGTTGATATTTTGCGAGACTGTGTTGAAATTCTGCTTCCGTTTCACCGCTTTATTACTTTGCTCGAAAGTGGACTGTATGCCTATCTCGAAACGAAAATAATTAGCAGGTAAACGGCTGTGTAAATAATCAATAATTTCATCGCTAAGTAAATCGGGGTAAATCTCGAATTGACAGCTCAAACCTTCCCGATAATTCTCTATTAAAAAATCGAAAACAGGACGGCTTTTGCGCCAATTCAGATTAAAGGTGCGGTCTAAAAATTTTATTTGTTCAGCGCCGTTTTGAATGAGGTACAATAAATTTTCCTTTACATAATTTTCAGGAAAGTAACGGACGCCTTTTTCTATGGAAGAAAGGCAATAGGAGCACTGATAAGGGCAGCCGCGCGAAGTTTCAAAATAGGTCAAACGCTTGGAACGGCTTTCGATATCCTCAGGAAGTTGATAGGGAGACGGAAGTTGAACTAATTTTTCTATGTCGGCGCGAGCAACGGCATTGCTTATTTCGCGTAATGAGGATACTCCGTTAATGGAAATGTTTTTATTATTTTCCAAAGCGTACAGTAACTCGCCCAGCACAAATTCACCCTCCCCGCTAATGACATAATCTATAGGTAATTGTTGAAGAAAATAGGCAGGCTCGTAAGAAACTTCAGGGCCGCCCAAAATCAAAATAAGATCCGGCTTTTTTAGTCGCAAATAGCTTATTAAATCCTTGATTTTCTCTATATTCCAAATATAAACACCCAAGCCTACGCAATCACATTTCGTAGCCAGCAGATCCTGCCCTATGGCTTCGATTTCTTCCTTGATGGTGTATTCTTTAAAACCAATGTCAAAAGCGTCTTTATTAGCCACATACAACCAGCGCAACGCCAAGGAAGCGTGGATATACTTTGCATTCAGTGTGGTTAATATCGTTCTCAAGGTTATAAATTTTGCGCCCAAATATAGTAAATAAATCCTTTACGCTATCTTATTTTTTTCAACAATAATCATAATTTACTGAAAATAAATAATTTAATCATTTTTTTAATGTTAAATTATTGTTAAAATCAGAAAACTATTTTTGTGTAAAAAGTTTTTTTACTAACTTGCACGTTTATTTTAATATAAGGAAAATGCTGTTAGCAGGAATTAAACGAAGGCACCAATTCTCACCTAATAATGTAGGGAATGATGGGGCAATATTCAATTGTACGGTAGCACAATTGAAAAATCTGGGGTATCAGGTGAATGAATACGATGAAGATGAATTGATTGTAAAAGACTTGGTAGAGCGTAATATTTTTTCAATGGCGCGCGACCCGCGGGTTCTGGAAAAATTACGGCAGACTGAAATGGCGGGTGGAATAGTGGTAAATTCCGTAGAAGGCGTGGAAAATTGTTTTCGCAACAATATGACCCGCATACTCATGGAAAAAAAGTTGCCGGCGCCTGATAGTGTGATTATGGAAACGGTAAAGCCTGATTTGTCGGTGTTTACTACTTTAGGCCCCTGCTGGGTAAAGCGCGGCGATTTTCATGCCCTACATCGCGAAGATGTTGTTTTTGTGTCGAATCCTGCTGTCGGCTGTAATATTTTAGCCGAATATGCCCGCCGCGGAATCCCCTCTGTTACCGTGTGCAAACATATCCCCGGCGATTTGGTAAAATTCTATGGCGTGCGCGGTACCGGTTTCTTCTTCTATTTTTATCCCGAAGAATATAATCATAGCAAGTTCGGCCATGAGGTTGTCAATGGGAAACTTCATCACTACGAATTAGATATTGAACGCTTGAAATCCGTAGCTTTTGAAATAGCCGACATATTGAACCTCGATATATTCGGAGGCGATGTGATTGTTACGGCAAAGGGAGAAATTTACCTGATAGATATGAACGACTGGCCGAGTTTCGCTCCTTGTCGGGAAGAGGCTGCATTGCCTGTCGCCCAACGTATTCACCAACTTATGTCATCTTAAAAAAGAGAGGAAAATTAACCAAAACCTTAGGGGGCGATAAATGAAACAACGGTACTTGTACATATTGACTTGTTTGTTTGTAATGCTTATTGTTTCGGAAACGATAGCTGCCCAAGCTGTTCGCATACGCGGAACAATAACCGATGCGGTAACGGGAGAGCCCTTGCCCTTTACTACCGTATCGTCAATTCCTGTGGTTGCTACGGCAACTGTTCAGGCGGATCTTAACGGAAAATACCAGTTTAATTGCCCGCCAAAGAGCGAAAGCGTACAGTTTTATTATATAGGATATGAAACCTTAACTGTGCCGCTGAAGTCAATAAAAAATGAAGTGTACAACGTAAAACTGAAACCTTCGAGTACACAATTGGAGGCAGTGGTGGTAAGGGCCAGCCGACAACGCTACAGCAACAGAAACAATCCTGCTGTTGACTTAATACGTAAAGCTATTGCCAATAAAGATAAAAACCGCTTGGAGGCTAATGATAGCTATGAATACGAACGCTATGAAAGAATAGTGCTTTCATTGCCTGACCTGAACGACAGTATCCAAAATAGTTTTATGTTTAAAAAATTTCCTTTCTTAGTCAACTATATCGACACGGTAAAGGAAACAGGAAGAATGTCGTTGCCCTTCTTTCTGCGGGAAAATATTTCGGAACATTATTATCGTAAAGACCTTTCAGGTAAAGAATATTTGATTGCCTCGAAAATGGCGAATTATCATGAAATGCTGGAGCGCGAAAGCCTGAGTGTTTTTCTTAACGGCATGGTAGAACGTTCCAATATTTATGACAATCGGATTTTGATATTGGGAAATGAATACCCCAGCCCTATGGCGCCTTCTTCGCCGAATGTTTACTACTACCATATTATTGATACGGTGGACGTGAGCGGAGTCTCGTGCATCAATCTTGACTTCTATCCGCGGAATGATCAGGACTTCGGATTTCGCGGTAATGTGTATATTACCAACGACAGCGCTTATGCCATAAAACGTGTGGAGATGGCTTTCACAAGGAATAACAGCGTGAATTTTGTCAATGATTTTTCATTAATACAGGAATATACGCTTATTGACGGCAGTTGGTGCATGACTTTTGACGAGGCGCGTATTGATTTCAGTACTACCAAAAAGAAAACACAGATGCTGGGTAAACGCATAAATACTTATGGAAAGTATGTGTTTAATCATTATATCCCCGACAGGCTTTTTGGCGGTATGAACAAAGTAGAAGAAGCGCCCGACTACGATATTCGCGCTGAAGAATTTTGGGAAGAGCGCCGCTTGCTGCCCCTGTCGGAACAGGATCAGGGAGTGTATGACATGATAGCGGAAATGAAGAAAGACAAGTGGTTTAACCGCGCTTTGGACTTACTGGGGCTTGCAGTATCGGGTTATGTAGCTATAGGTAAATTTGATATGGGACCGATGGAAAGTTTTTTCAGTTTTAACGAGGTGGAAGGCGTCCGCCTGCGTTTCGGCGGAAAGACCAATACCCGATTCAGTAAAAATTTATTCTTTGAAGGATATGGCGCTTATGGCTTTAAAGACGAGCGATTTAAATATAGTGTAGGAGCCATGTATTCGTTTGACCCGAAAAGGCTGCACCCTTGGCAATATCCTATGAACCTGCTGCAGATTTCTTACGAAAGCAACATTGAAACGCCCGGTCAGTTTTTCCTCTTTGGCTCCGCCGACCGTTTTTTCCTTTCTTTCCATAGAGGAAGCGCGCAGCAAATGGTGTATCATAACACCTTCAATCTGAAATATACTCGTGAACACAGGAACGGCTTTTCTTACATACCCTCCTTTACGCATCGTGAAGAAAGCCCTGCGGGCGCGCTTATTTATGAAAATGAACATGGCCCCGTACCAACCATTACCACTTCCCAGTTGGGCTTAAAACTAAGATTTGCCCCTAACGAGCGCTTCTATCAGGTACAGGCTAATCGTTTTCCTTTAAACTTTACTTATCCGGTGTTTTCTGTAAATTACACTTACGGCTTGCCTGAATTTTGGAATAGCCAATACAGTTTCCATCGTGTGGAGGCGGGTATCGACAAACGTACATGGTTTGGCAGCTTAGGCTTTTTGGAAATCTGGAGTAAGGCAGGGAAAATATGGGGAACCGTGCCCTTTCCTTTATTGGTCATTCATCAGGCCAACCAGAATTATGCTTATCAGGACGAAGCCTTTAATATGATGAATTATATGGAATTTGTAAGCGATGAATATGTACAGGTCAATATGTCGTATAGTTTTAACGGCTGGCTGTTTAACCGTATTCCTTTAATCAGGCATTTAAAATTGCGTGAATTTATTACTTTCAAAGCACTATGGGGAAGCGTAAGCGACAGGAACAGGCCGGGGAATAATCCTGATTTATTTAAATTTCCGATAAATGAAGACGGTGATCCCACTATGTATTCTTTGGAAACAGGGCCATATATGGAGGCGGGAGTAGGCATTAGCAATATTTTTAAGTTCTTGCGTTTAGATTTGGTGAAACGATTAAATTACCTTGATAATCAAGGAATTGACGAATGGGGCATACGATTTAGGTTGCGTTTTGTTTTTTAATTTACTAATATTGCATAAAAATTGTACGATGAATTTTGCGATTATAGCGGCAGGAGAGGGGTCAAGATTATTGGCCGACGGCATTGAAAGCCCTAAGCCTTTGGTGAAATTGCAAGGCGTTTCATTAATAGACCGCCTGACGGCTATTTTTGTCCGTAACGGCGCAGTCTCCATAAGTATAATTGTTAATGAGGAAAATAAATTGACTATAAGTCGGTTGAAGGATATGAAATTACCGATTCCCTTGAATGTAGTCATCAAAACAACGCCCGGATCTATGTATAGCTTGTTGGAATTAAAGCCTTTTCTTGGTAATGAGCCTTTTTGCCTCTCTACCATAGATACCGTCTTCCGTGAAGAAGAATTTACGGCCTATATCACTGCTTTCAGAGCTGCCCCTCAACTCGACGGCTTGATGGCGGTAACTAATTTTGAAGACGATGAAAGCCCCTTGTACGTGAAGGTAAATATCGAACAAAAAATTCTTGGATTTTATAACAAAAAAGAAGAAGCGAATACAGCGCCTACAGATCAATTGTTGGTGTCGGGCGGTATCTATTGCTTAAAGCCTTCTATTTGGACGGTTTTAGAAGAAACAATGAAGACAGGCTCCATGCGTATGCGCGATTTTCAGCGCAGAATGATAAGAGACGGATTAAATCTCGCCGCCTTTCCTTTCTCTAAAATCATAGACATCGACCACGCCGCCGACATTCCCATAGCAGAGCAATTGATAATTGAGAATTGACAATTGATAATTAATAATGAACAAATAACCAACTCATAATCCATAACTCATAACTCATAACTCATAACCCATAACCTAACCTAACCTAACCCATGCCTTCACTCACCTCCTTATACCAATCCACCTTAAAGTCGTCTGATACCGAAGAATTTATTGACCTGTGGTTCTATCGCCCATTAGGATTTTGTACTGCATTATTAGCGGCTAAACTGCGTATTACGCCGAATATGATTACCGTCGCCAGTATTTTTATTGGCGCTGCGGCGGGCGTGTTGTTTTACTACAATGAATTGTACATAAATGTAATCGGCATGGGACTTTTGATGATCGCCAATCTCTTTGATAGCGCCGATGGCCAATTGGCGCGCATGACCAATAATAAAACCCAATTGGGGCGTATTCTTGATGGTTTCGCAGGAAATGTTTGGTTTGTGATTATTTATTTCGCTTTGGCCTTTCGGGTTGACTTTACGGAATTTTACGGTTGGCCTGACTTGTGGATTTGGGTCGTAGCTGCGGTTGCAGGTATTTCACATATTCAACATGCAGCCATAGCCGATTATTACCGCAATATTCATCTTTATTTCATGGATTGCGGCAAGGGCGGGGAGTTTGAACATAGCAGCCCCATAAAAGAGGCATTAAGGACTTGTTCGTTCAGGCGGGAACCTATCAGAAAGGTGATGCTGTGGTTTTACCGCAATTACACGGTGCAACAGGAAGGTTTAACTCCTAATTTTCAACGCTTCATTGCTAAACTGAAAGCCGAGCACCCTGCTAACGAACTGCCGAAGGCTTTGTGCGTCGAATTTCGCGCAAAGAGTAAGCCCCTGATGAAATATACCAACATTCTCCAATTTAATACGCGGGTAATTGCGCTGTTTGTTTGCTTATTCTTTAAACAGCCCTTCCTTTATTTCTTTTTCGACCTTGTGGTATTAAATGCAATTATGCTGTACATGATAACTCGGCATGAGAGGATATGTAAGAAATTTTATACTGATTTGTTAACGTATAATTGACGCTAAGTATGATGGCAAAAAAGTGGAACATAGTTTTTTTCGTAGCAGGAGTATTGATTTTCTCTTATATGATCTATGCCATTGGCGTTGATATTATATGGGAAAATATACGAAAAACAGGCTGGTGGTTTTTGCCTGTTATCGGTATATGGTTTGTTGTATATATTATTAATACCCTCGCTTGGAATGTTATTGTTCGCGATAAATCGGACAGTACGGTAACGTGCTATCCTTCCTTTTTAAAGATGTTGAAAATAACCATCAGCGGTTATTGCATCAACTATATTACGCCGGTGGTCGCTTTGGGCGGAGAACCTTATCGCATTTCTCAAATACAGGAGTATCTTGGGACAGGTAAGGCTACATCAAAGGTCTTATCATACAGCATGATGCATATTTTATCGCACATAGTGTTTTGGATGAGCTCCATTGTTTTGATATTGTGTTTATATTGGCTGAAATTGTCTTGGGTATTAACGCTGGGAATGAGTATTACCTTTGCTGTATTTGCTTTGGCGCTCTATATGGTTTTTAGGGGGTATAGAAAAGGCTTGCTGGCAAAAACTTTTCGCATATTAGAGAGAATTCCTTTGATTAATAAATCTGTACGCAGATTCAGCGAACACCGCTCGCAAACTTTTAAGGAAATAGACCAGAATATTGTTAACCTCTATACTTGCCGTCGTCCGGTATTTTTTCAGGCTTTGGCGCTGGAATTTTTAGCCAGAGTAGTATCCTGCCTTGAACTGATATTTATAGCCAAGGGTTCCCTTATTGATATAAATATGTTGGAGGCCATAGTACTCTACGCCGGCTCAACTCTTTTTGCCAATATCATGTTCTTTTCGCCTATGCAGATAGGCACAAGAGAAGTCGGACTGGAGTCCACCATTTTGATTATGGGATTTGATCCCGGATTGGGCGTAAATACCGGAGTAATAATGCGCATTCGCGAGCTGTTCTGGATAGGCGCAGGGCTTTTATTGATGCGGATAAAATTTCGGCAGACACTGCAGCGAAACACGGAGAAGCCGAAAGCCGAAAGTGGAGGCAGAATTTAAAAAGGGAAAAATGGAAAATTTAAGGCCAAATGAACAAAGAGCAAAAAATGCAATCATTTTGATTGGGATTGTCTTGGTATTAGAAATTGTAAATCTTATTTCAAGTTATATGCAATATGATTTACTTCAAACCATAGCCAATGGCGGTTTTATATCTGACGATGTCGCAGAGGCTAACGTCACAAGAGAATTGATGCTTGGCATAATTTATATTATTGCCTCCTTAATTTCATGCATTACTTTTATTATGTGGTTTAGAAGAGCATATTTCAATTTGCACCAAAAAGTTAATTATCTCGCTCATTCAGAAGGTTGGGCAGCGGGTAGTTGGTTTGTTCCAATTGTATGTCTGTATCGTCCTTATCAAATAATGAAAGAAGTATATGTTGAGACAAAAGAACTTTTTACAAAGAAAGGTCTTTCTGAAAAAGTCGATTATTCTACAAGTTACTTGGGGTGGTGGTGGACACTTTGGATAATTTCAGCATTTGCTGGACACTTTGCTTTCAGATTTGCTTTCAAAAGTGCTGACACCATAGATAATTTCATAACAACTACAGTTGCAGAAATGATTTTGAGTGCTTTAGGGATACCGCTTGCGCTTATTACGGTTAAAATCATTAAAGACTACTCGAAAGTAGAACCACTATTGGCGCAAATAAACGATAAAGAAGCAAAAGCAGATAGTGAAAATGACACAGGCAACGTATTGTCGTAAAGAAAAACCAGCCGCTCGGACGTTGTAGGCAATCCCCCTACTGTAAAAACAGTTGAGTTTCTAAGCTAATGAACTTGGATAGGTAATGACCTAATAATAAACAACTAATTTTGACGTTAGTCAGAATGGTGGGAATGACAGTGCGTATTTGGAAAAATGAATAATCCAAATAAATATTGTATCTTTGCATTTGTGTTTTTAATATTTGATTGTTATGGATATATTTAATGATATTATCAGAATTAGTCCCGAAAAGCGTTTTGGGAAACCTTGTATAAGAGAGACACGTATCACGGTTTACGATGTGTTGGGTTGGCTGTCAGCGGGTATGACATACGATGATATTCTTGCTGACTTTCCCGAATTGACACGGCAGGATATTCTTTCCTGTCTTGCTTTTGCTGCTCAAAGGGAACGAACCTTGCAATATGCCTGATATGAAGCTGCTGTTTGACCAAAATATCTCGTTTCGCATTATGCGGTTATTGCCAGACAGTTTTGCGGATTGTCGCCACGTGCGGTCGGTAGGTTTGAATAACTGCAATGATAATGAAGTATGGCAGTTTGCCAAGCAAAATGGTTTTACAGTTGTTACTTTTGATGCTGATTTTTTCGACATATCTGTACTTCGGAACTTTCCTCCTAAAATTATTTGGTTACGTACAGGAAACTTGACTACTTTTGAAATAGCAGAACGTATTCTATTTAATTCTTCAAATATCATTGCATTCATTAATAATCCAGACCAGAGCTGTCTTGAAATTGTTTAATGATGAAAAGAAGTACAGCTTACAACGATCGGTCTCACGCAAGCGAGGGTGTGTGCCCGCCTGAACCTTTGTGAAACCCCGCCTGCGTGAAGCCGCCACCACGTTATCGGCAATCCCCCTACTGTAAAAACAGTTGAGTTTTGAGCTAACGAGCTTGAATACGTAATGACCTGATAATAAATAACTAATTTTGACGTTAATTAGAATGCGGCGAGAGCGGAGAGTATCGTGCCGAGAAGAAAAGCGGAAAAGCATTGTGGACAAGAAAAATTTTTATCCGTTTGTGTGCAATTCAAAAATTTTATGTAATTTTGCAGCAAAATAAAATAGCGTGTGACAACAGTAAAAATAACCATAGATAACACTTTGCCGTTTTCTGACTTGAAAACTGTTTTCTCTTTCCCGACGGAAAGATGAAACCGCACATGGCAGTTGTTGTTTCCAACGACGAATACTGTAAAAAAAAGTAAAAGTGTTGAAATGGATATGGAAAGAAGGATGTTTTTTCTCTTTTATCGTGCTGTTTGTAACATTGATATTAATAATTATAGTATATGTTTTATGAAAGCAAGGATCTCTTTCTTATGAAAATTTTGTGTATCTTTGTAAATTCTAAATCATAGCATATAAAATGAAGAAAATTAGCATTATAACAGTACAAAACATAGAAATTTCCATTACAACGGAAAACAACGTTGATTACATTTGCCTTACTGATATGGTAAAAGGTCGAGAGGGCGAAGACCATATCCGAAATTGGATGCGTAATCGCAACACGCTTGAATTTCTCGGTGCTTGGGAAATGTTATACAATCCGATGTTTAAAGGTGTCGAATTCGACACCTTTTTGCACGAGGCAGGCGCAAACCGTTTTAATATGACTCCTCGTAAGTGGATTGAAGCGACTGGTGCTATCGGTATGATTTCCAAAGCAGGACGAAACGGTGGAACTTATGCTCACAAAGACATTGCTTTTGAGTTTGGTTCATGGCTTAGTCCTGTGTTTAAGCTCTACTTAATTACAGAATATCAGCGGCTTAAAGAAATAGAAAATGACCCAGCGCTTGGCGAGTGGAATGTAAAGCGAGTGCTGAGTAAAGTAAATTATACGCTTCATACAGACGCAGTTCGTGATTTTGTAATTCCCAAAATTGATGTTGAGCGTGAAAAAACGTATGTCTACGCAAATGAAGCCGATATGTTAAATCTTGCATTATGGGCTTGTACAGCAAAGCAATGGCGAGATGCAAATCCTGAACACGCCAAGAAAGGGTTGAATATACGTGATACAGCAAGCATTAATGAATTGGTTGTTTTGGCAAATCTCGAATCGTTTAACGCAGAACTTTTGAAACGAGATATGGACAAAACCACGCGATACGCTTGTTTGTACGAAATGGCCGAACGACAATTAATTCGTCTGAATGCAATAGAGGCCGAAAAAGGATTTAGAAAATTGGAAGCAAAAAATGTTGTGGCAAAGAGAAAATAATAAAAGAGAAAAGGAAATGCCCGCCCGAACCTTTGTGACTTCCCACCTGCGTGAAGCCGCCACCTGCGGACAACGTAGAGAAAATTAGGTAGTTATTAACGAAATACTCGATAACAAAATGACAACAACAGTAACTAAAAAAAGAGTATTTAGAATATCAATTTTAATAATTTTGGCAATTCTTTTTGTTTCAACTATGTTCCTATGGTACAATGTCCAAATTAATAAAATGGAGCGTTACCAAATTGTTTTGGAACAAAGAGAAGATGAAGTCAATTTGAAAGTTGAAATAATGGTTGGGAAAACTTGGGAAACAGATTGTAATCGTTTAGAGTTTGAGGGATATTTTTCCACGGAAAAAGACAAGTTAGGGCATTGGTACTACAAATTTAAAGAAGGGAAGTTGATTGGAACACTGAAACATTGCCCTGATGTCCGCCAAATGCAGTTCGTTTATAGTAGCAAAACGATTCCATTTGACAGTAGATTTCCAATTGTAGTTTCTGTACCTAAATCATTTGAAGTGAAATACCGTATTTGGCAGAACGGAAAATCAAGTGAGGAAAAAAATGCTGAAAAACAATAATTTCTACCTTTCTTTGATTGACACTTACAGAAAAGGTGTGAAAGTTTGATAAAGCGAAAAATGAAATGTTAAACAGAATATAAATCGTCTGACAAGGACATTAACAAGATAGCAATGAAAAAGATTATTTTACCATTCTTATTTTTGATTATGACTTTATCTTCTTGTATGGATAAAGCTACAATTACCATTCAAAATAATAGGTCTAATGATACTCTGGAAAGGGTTAGTTGGGATACTTATTTCATATCACGCACTCTCTTGCCCGGCGAGAAAAGCACTCACACAATATCTGATATCGAGACAGAATTTCCGAAAGAAGCGAGAGTGAAATTTTATATGAAACGAGACGGCTACAGAGCACATTTTGAAACAAGATATAGGTTCATTTTAGATATAGACGATAATTTGCTGATTATAATTACCGATACAACTCGATTGATAATGTTGAATTAATAAAAAGACCATGCGTCAGCCGCTACCTCGTTAGGTGTCATTTGGGGCAGCGCGTTCCTTGACGACAGAGTTAAATAATGTACTACCTTTGCATTTTAAAATTTTAGACAGGTCGAAGACACGAGACATTATAAAAAAGGATATAGAAAAAATGTAGAATAATAGCATAGAAAGAAGAAAAATAGTACTTTTGTAAAAAATATGATTGAAAAGTCGAAAAATATGACAAATAAGATTCTTATCCCAATTCTGCTTCTAACGCTTAGTTTTTTTACGGCTAATGCGCAAATAAACAAAGAAATAACAGTTAAAACGACTGTTTCCGACGTTACCGTTTTTCTGAAAGGCGCGCAAGTTACGCGGAAAACTCACGTTAGTTTTCCTACAGGAAATTCGACTGTGCGCTTCGAAAATCTGTCGCCTTACATTGATGCCAAAAGCGTTCAGATTAAAGTTGACGGGGAAGTAATGGTTCTTTCTGTAAACCATTCGCTTAACTACAATGACACCGTTAAACACAATGAAGAAGTAACAGGTTTTGTAAAGCAAATCAATGCTTTAGACGAAAAAATCAGAACGGAACAAATCAATGTGGCTATCGTTGAGGAAAAGATTAATTTTCTGCAATCGAATAAAACCATAAGCGGTTCCGACAGAGGGATTGAATACAACAACTTGAGACTCACCGCTGAATATTACTCGCAACAAATAACAGATTTGCTTCGCTCGAAAGCCGAAATCAATCAAAAAATTAAATTGCTGAACGAAGAAAAAACAGCCATTCAGCGAAGAATTGCGACAGCAGGCAGCATAAATCCCGAACCAACAGGCGAAATTGTTTTGACTGCCAATACAAGAATGGCGGCTCGTGTTCCTGTTGAACTCTCATATTATGTTGAAAATGCAAGTTGGTTTCCGAGCTATGATGTTCGAGCAAAAGACATTACACACCCTATCGAATTGATTTACAAAGCAAACGTAATGCAAAATACCAAAGAAGAATGGAACAATGTGTCGTTAAAAATTTCGTCTGCAAATCCAAATCTCGGCAATGTTGCACCGCAACTCAAAACCTATTTTTTGAATTATCATACCCCGCCGCCACGTTACGACTTAATTAACAACAACTTGTCAAACACGGTTTCGGGAATTGTAGCTGAAAAAACAGGCGAGCCCTTACCCGGTGCAAGTGTCGTTATTAAAGGGACGAGCATTGCTACAGCTACCGATATTAATGGTCGCTATTCGTTGGCAATTCCTGCCGGAGGAGGCGAGTTGGTTTTTTCGTTTATTGGTTTCCAACAAAAAACTCTGCCAATAAATAACAGCACCATTAACGTCGTGTTGGAAGAAGATGCCCGACAATTAGAAGAAGTCGTTGTTACGGGCTACGGACAAAGCAGACAACCAAGAACACTTGAAGGTAGTGCAGCGGGAATTCGAGTGCGAGGAACTGCAAGTACAGCCGAAAATCGAGCCGTTCCCCTCCCTGTGGCACAGGTTGAAAATACCACTTCGGTAGAATTTGAAATAAAAACGCCTTACACCATTCCTTCGGAAAGTAAAGTTACGGTTGTGGAAATGGAGCATTATTCGCTTCCTGCCGAATACGAATATTATGCCGCACCCAAAGTTGATAAAGATGCATTTTTATTGGCAAATATCGTTGATTGGGAGCAATACAATCTGCTCGAAGGCGAGGCAAATATCTTTTTTGAAAACACATACGTAGGAAAGACCATTCTTGATGTGCGTTATTTCAGCGATACGCTCAATCTGTCTTTGGGGCGCGATAAAAATGTGTTAGTAAGGCGCGAACAAGTAAAGGAAACTACGCAAACGAGATTTTTATCTTCAAGAACGGAAGTTACACGCAATTGGAGAATTACGGTGCGCAACAACAAGCGTCAGCCAATTTCGTTGGTATTACTCGACCAACTTCCTGTTTCAACTCTTTCAGAAATTGAAGTAACACCCGAAAGATTGTCGAATGGACTACTCAACAAAGAAAACGGTGAAATACGTTGGAAAGTTACAGTAGAGCCGACACAACGAGCAGAATTTGATTTGCTGTATCGAGTACGTTATCCGAAAGGTAGAAATTTGACTGTGGAGTAAAAAAATGGCGGCAGTAATCCCGCGAAAACGGCACTGGAAGCCGCCATGCGAACAATGAAACAAGTAATCAACAAATAACCAAACAACCAAATAACCATGAACATCAAAGGCATATTACTCGACTACGGCGGAACGCTGGACACCGGCGGTAATCACTGGTACAGGGTCTTTGCGGAGCAATATGCGTCAGCGGGAATTGCTGTTGACGAGGAGCTGTTGCGAGCAGCTTACGTACATGCCGAACGTCAATTAGAACAGCATAGCGAACTTATCAAACCAAACTATACCTTTAGAGATGTTTTGCAACAAAAAATAGCGCTTCAGTTCGACTATCTACAGCAATGTCAGCAGGGTTTTCAAGCAGGGAAGGAAGTACAGGAAGAATTGACGACAGCCTGCGATGATTTTGCACGACAGAAAGTACAAGAATCAGCAGAGGTATTGGCGGTGTTATCGGAGAAATATCCTTTGGTATTGGTATCGAATTTTTACGGAAATATACAGTCTGTCATCAAAGAATACGGCATTGACTGCTATTTTCAAACTGTCATTGAATCGGCGAAAGTGGGCGTGCGCAAGCCTGATCCTGCTATTTTCCGATTGGGAATTGAATATTTGGCTGTGCCTGCGCAGGAAATTTTAGTGGTGGGCGATTCATTTAAAAATGATATAGCATCGGCACAAACTTTGACTTGTAAAACGGTTTGGTTAAAAGGCAAGGGGTGGGATACAGAGGAAAAACAAACTGACGGACAGACAGCTGATATTATTATAAGCAACATAGAAGAACTAATTAAAATATTATTATAAATTTATTTAAAAACATGGTTATGGAAAAAATTAATGTTCAAAAACCCTCCGGTAAGCTGGGCGTTTTGATAGTAGGACTGAACGGAGCTGTAGCTTCAACTTTTATTGCAGGAACTTATGCAGTGCGTAAAAATCTGTCGCAGCCCATAGGCTCGGTTACGCAGATGGCCACTATTCGTCTGGGACAACGCAATGAAAATCGTTTCCCGAAAATTAAAGATGTAGTCCCCTTGGCCGATTTAGACCAAATAGTATTTGGCGGTTGGGATATACAAGATGAAAATGTGTATGACTCTATTGTACGCGCCGAAGTGCTGCAACATCGCGATTTTGATCTCCTGCGTGAAGAACTGGAAAAACTGCGCCCGATGACGGCGGTGTTTAATCAGGATTATGTAAAACGCCTGCACGGTACACACGTGAAAACTGGCGCTACGAAATGGGATTTGATGGAACAGTTGCGGAAAGATATCCGCGATTTTAAATCCAACAATCAATGCGAGCGTTTGGTTATGATTTGGTGCGGCAGTACTGAAATATTCCTGCCTATGGGCGAAGTACATGCCGATTTAGCCAAATTAGAGCAGGCAATGAAAGACAATCATGCCGATATTGCACCGAGTATGATATATGCTTATGCCGCCTTGGCCGAAAAGGTGCCTTACATTAACGGCGCTCCCAACCTGACGGTGGACATGCCCGCCCTGTTACAGTTCGCCGATGAGCAAAATATGCCCGTGTGCGGTAAGGACTTCAAAACAGGACAAACAATGATGAAAACCGTGTTGGCGCCAATGTTTAAAACCCGCATGTTAGGCCTGAGCGGTTGGTTTTCTACCAATATTCTCGGTAACCGAGACGGCGAGGTCTTAGATGATCCGGGTTCATTTAAAACCAAAGAAGAAAGTAAACTCTCGGTTATTGATACCATTCTGCAACCCGAACTGTACCCCGAATTGTATGGCGATATATACCATAAAGTGCGTATCAACTACTATCCTCCGCGCAAAGATGAAAAAGAAGCTTGGGACAATATCGACATCGTTGGGTGGATGGGCTACCCTATGCAGTTGAAGGTGAATTTCCTTTGCCGCGATTCTATCTTAGCCGCTCCAATTTGCTTGGATTTGGTATTGCTTACCGATTTGGCGCAACGCTGCGGTTTCAAAGGCATTCAGCACTGGCTTTCTTTCTATTTCAAGAGCCCCATGCACGAGATGAACCAGCAGCCCGAGCACGATTTGTTTATCCAAAGCATAAAGATGAAAAATACGCTGCGCATGATTATTAACGAAAAGCCTATCGACTTCTTAGATGAGACTATAGATCTGTTCCGTTAATGTCATCATATTTCTTTAAACTTTGAACTAAAGTGTGCTACGGTTAGCGTTTCAGAATGTCCGGCCATTGCTTTAAAAAGTCTTCCCAGCTCATATTTTGGTAATGATTTTGAGCAAAGAAAACCAATATAGGGCGCAGGTTTTCGGGCGCTAAGTAACCCGGCACAATGGTAAGCAAATGCAAATTCTCATATAAAAAAACCACGGTAGGGTAATTCATCTTTCCCTGCATGAGGGTAGCTGCCAACTCGTGGCAACGGTATTGTGCGTTATAGTTAAAAGTCTGGTCGGCGAATATGGCAGGAGCTTTTCCTTCGGCATCGAATTTCACAGGATAGAAATAAGTATTGAGGTATTGGGCAATGTCGGGTTGCGAAAATGTCTTATTATCCATTACCTTACACCAACCGCACCAATCGGTGTACATATCAATAAAGAATTTACGGGGGGCCTTGGCATTCAATGCCTGCGCCTCTTCTATAGTGTACCACTTTACAGCGCTTGTTGACGGAGCGTTAGCTATTGTTTGAGCTTTAGTTGTCAAAGCCGCTGTACATACCAAAAAACAGAGGAATATTTTGCGCATAAATTTTCTATAAAAAGATTAGAATTAACTCACAAAGTTATATAGAATTTTAATAGATAGGCGAAAATTTATTTCAAATTTTAAAAAAGTTACAAACATGGAATAAAATTTAATCTTTTTTTAGGAAAATAAATTTTAAATTGGTAAATTTGTATCACTTTCTTGAAAAAATAACTATAAATTACTATAAATCATGAAACTATCTCATGTTGAGCACATTGGAATAGCTGTCAAGTCATTGCAAGAGGCTATTCCTTTTTATGAAAATGTCTTAGGACTAAAATGTTACGCTGTTGAAGAAGTAGCCAGCCAAAAGGTGAAAACTGCTTTCTTTATGATTGGACAGACCAAAATCGAACTATTGGAAAGCACTGACCCTGAGGGACCTATTGGTAAGTTCTTGGAAAAAAAAGGTGAAGGTATTCACCACTTGGCCTTTGCAGTGGAAGACGGCTTGCAAAACGCTTTGAACGAAATGGAGGGCAAGGGAATACAGTTATTAGATAAGACCCCGCGTAAAGGTGCTGAAAATCTGAATATTTCCTTCGTTCACCCGAAATCCACCCTCGGCGTACTCACCGAACTCTGCGAGGCGTAGCAAATCTTCAACAACTTTAATAATCTTCCTCAAATCAACAATCATAAATAATAAATAAAATTGTAATGGGTTATCAATTAGAAACAGTTAAAAAACTGATACAGTTACGTGAAAAAGCACGGCTGGGTGGCGGGCAAAAGAGAATTGACTCGCAGCACCAAAAAGGAAAATACACAGCCCGTGAGCGCATTGGTATGCTGCTCGATGGGGGCAGTTTTGAAGAATTTGATATGTTTACAACACATCGCTGCACTAAGCGGGCAAAAGAGAATTGACTCGCAGCACCAAAAAGGAAAATACACAGCCCGTGAGCGCATTGGTATGCTGCTCGATGGGGGCAGTTTTGAAGAATTTGATATGTTTACAACACATCGCTGCACTAACTTCGGTATGGAAAAGGATACCTACCTTGGCGATGGAGTTATTACCGGTTACGGCACCATCGAAGGCCGTTTGGTCTATGTGTTTGCACAGGATTTTACCGTTTTCGGCGGTTCTCTTTCGGAAAGTTTTGCCATGAAAATCTGCAAGATTATGGATCAGGCCATGAAAATGGGCGCTCCGCTGATAGGCATTAACGACTCGGGAGGCGCCCGCATTCAGGAAGGCGTAAATGCCTTGGCAGGTTATGCGGAAATTTTCCAGCGCAACATTTTGGCTTCCGGTGTGATTCCGCAAATTTCGGCCATTTTCGGCCCCTGTGCGGGTGGCGCAGTCTATTCTCCGGCGCTTACCGACTTTAATATCATGACCAAGGGAACCAGTTATATGTTCCTCACAGGTCCTAAGGTAGTGAAAACCGTTACCGGCGAAGACGTAACGCAGGAACAATTAGGCGGCGCAGGCGTTCATGCTACAAAGAGCGGCGTAGCTCACTTTGCGGTGGATAGCGAGGAAGAGGGCTTGAAATTGATACGCAAACTGCTCAGTTTCCTTCCTCAAAATAATTTGGAAGAAGCCCCCTTGATGGTATGCAACGACCCTATTGACCGTCTGGAAGACACACTCAACGATATTATTCCTGATAGTCCCAATAAACCTTATGATATGTATGAGGTAATAGGCGGAGTGGTCGATAATGGGGAATTTTTAGAAGTACATAAAGATTTTGCCGCTAACATCATTGTAGGTTTTGCCCGCTTCAACGGTATTTCGGTAGGTATTGTAGCCAACCAACCCAAGGTGTTGGCAGGTTGTCTTGATAATAACGCTTCCCGCAAAGCTGCCCGTTTCGTGCGCTTCTGCGATGCTTTCAATATTCCGATAGTAACCTTGGTTGATGTTCCCGGCTTCCTGCCCGGCACGCAGCAGGAATACGGCGGCATTATCCTGCATGGCGCAAAACTGTTGTATGCTTTCGGCGAAGCCACCGTTCCCAAAGTAACCGTTACCCTGCGTAAATCGTATGGCGGTGCTTATTGCGTGATGAGCAGCAAACACCTGCGTGGCGACATTAATTACGCATGGCCTACTGCCGAAATAGCCGTGATGGGGCCTTCCGGCGCTATTGAAGTGCTTTATGGCAAGGAAATGGCAATGGTTGACGATCCGGAGAAAATGGCTGCCGAAAAAGAAGCAGAATACCGCGAAGCCTTTGCTAATCCGTATAACGCTGCTAAGTTCGGCTATATCGATGATGTGATTGAACCGCGTAATACCCGTTTCCGTATTATCCGCGCCTTGCAACAATTGGCTACCAAGAAATTGACCAATCCGGCGAAGAAACATGACAACCTGCCGTTATAATTGAGAATTGAAAATTGAGAGTTGAAAATGAAAAAAACAATTAAAATAGTATTCTTGATTGTATGTTCGTGTGTAGCCACGCAAACCGCAGTGGCGCAAAGCCAAAGCGACATGCGGCTTAACGAAATATTAGTTGTTAATAACGACGATTTTGTAGATGATTTCGGACAGCGAAACCCTTGGATTGAACTGTTCAACTCCTCCTATGGAACGGTGAATATAGGCGGTTGCTATTTGTCGAACAACCGAAATAACTTACAAATGTACCGTATTCCCAAAGGCGACGTTCTTACACAAGTTCCGCCTCGGCAACATATCCTTTTTTGGGCCGACGGTTTACCCTTGCGCGGTACTTTTCATATTAATTTCACCTTGGATTCGCTGACAGAAAATATGATTTATTTCGTTAGCAGCGATGGGCGCACCATAATTGACAGCGTTACAGTACCGGCCAATATGCCGGATAATGTTTCTTACGGCCGTATAAATGACGGTATTGGTGAATGGGCGATATTGAACAAAACTACGCCGAGCAGTAATAATGTTATATTAGACAAGGCAGCGGCTTCGCAACGCATGGCGCAAATGGACCCTTACGGTATTGCCATGGCGCTTACTGCCATGTCGGTAGTATTTACTGTGTTGATATTGTTGTATCGTGTATTCAAACGTATTGGCCTTTCTGCTATCCGATTGGGCAGGCGAAATGCCAAACAGGCTAAAAAATCCAAAAAAGCATCAGTGGTAGCGCCTAATCCTGACACTGTTTCCGGCGAAGTATTTGCTGCCATTTCCGCTGCTGTTCATTTGTATGTTATGCAGGAAGAAGCCCACGATGTGGAGAATACCATTTTAACAATTAATAAAGTAGCACGCACTTATTCGCCATGGAGTTCAAAAATATACGGATTGCGTGAAATACCTCAAAAAAAATAATCTTAAGAAAAAATAATTATGGTTAAAGAATATAATTTAAAAATTAACGGAAACGATTACGCTGTTTCAATCAATAGTGTAGAAGATTCTTTGGTGGAAGTGGAAGTGAATGGCACGCCTTACCATGTAGAAATCGACCGTGTAGTAAAACAAGCGGCCAAAATTAATCCTCCTGCCCCTGCTCCGGTGTCTGGTTCGGGCGCTCCGGTAGTGAGCAAACCGATTGTGCCCGTTAATACAGGTGCTGTGAAGTCGCCGCTTCCGGGCGTGATTATCAGTATAAATGTTAATGTGGGCGACACAGTGAAAACAGGACAGAAACTGTTAGTGCTGGAAGCTATGAAAATGGAAAATAATATTGATGCCGACCGAGACGGTAAGGTAGTTGCCGTAAAAGTTGCCAAAGGCGATTCCGTATTGGAAGGCGCTGAACTTGTAATCATTGGATAATTATGGAACAGGGATTTTTTTCTTTCTTAGGCGATAACCTGCGGCAGTTTTTGGGATACACCAGTTTTGCCCATGTAACCGTAGGACATATCATAATGATAGCAATAGGGCTGATTTTTATATATTTAGCTATTAAAAAAGATTGGGAGCCTTTGCTCTTAGTACCTATCGGCTTTGGTATCTTAATAGGCAATATTCCTTTTACCGGCGGACTGAGCATCGGGGTGTATGAAGAAGGATCTGTGTTGAATATCCTATATCAGGGCGTTCGTCAGGGCTGGTATCCGCCTTTGATATTTTTAGGCATAGGCGCAATGACCGATTTTTCTTCATTGATATCCAACCCCAAGCTATTATTGATTGGTGCGGCAGCCCAGTTTGGCATCTTCGGCGCGTATGCATTAGCTCTCCTGTTTAATTTTACGCCGAGCGAAGCTGGAGCTATCGGTATTATCGGCGGCGCAGACGGGCCTACCGCTATTTTCCTTTCTTCTCGTTTAGCTCCCGATTTGATGGGCGCTATTGCGGTATCAGCGTACTCCTACATGGCGTTAGTTCCTGTAATTCAGCCTCCCATCATGCGGCTTTTCACTACGAAGAAAGAACGTGTTATACGCATGAAACCGGCGCGCGTAGTATCACAACGCGAAAAAATATTATTTCCTATTGTCGGGTTCCTCTTAACTGCTCTGATTGTACCATCGGGTTTACCCTTGCTGGGAATGATATTCTTTGGAAATTTATTGAAGGAAAGTGGCGTAACCCGCCGTTTAGCAGAAACCGCCCGCGGTCCGCTAATTGATGTGATTACGATTTTGATAGGTTTAACGGTGGGCTGTTCCACCCAGGCTGATAAATTTTTGCAGGAACGTTCTGTATATATATTCCTTTTGGGCGCCTTGTCGTTTATCATAGCAACTACGGCAGGCGTATTGTTTGTGAAATTTTTTAACCTCTTCCTCAAAGAAGGTAATAAAATCAACCCCCTAATTGGTAATTCCGGCGTATCGGCAGTTCCTGATTCTGCGCGGGTATCTCACGCCGTGGGCTTAGAATATGACCGCACCAACTATCTGCTGATGCACGCCATGGGTCCCAATGTGGCAGGCGTAATCGGCAGCGCTGTAGCAGCCGGTATCCTGCTGGGATTTTTGTCGTAAGGGTTAGTACTTTGGAGCGGAATTAAAAATTGGTGAAAATTGCAAAAATAGTTAAAAATGAAGAAACTATTAATTGTTATACTGATAGAAATAGTATCCGCAAGTGGACTGATAGCCCAAGAATTTAAAAAAGAGTGGGCAGACGGAAAGTTGACTTGGGAAGACTTCAAAGAAAGAGAAGGCAGTGGCGGACAACGAATTTCTGAGCTGAAGTATTATCTTGGCTACAATTCAGGAAAGCAAAAGTATGGCGACACCGTTATCTCAAGAAATATCGCTCATGGATATATGGACAAAAATCTATCTTGGGTAAATCCTGGATATAAAACCGAACAACATTTGAGGTATAATCAAGTCGTTTTTGATATTGTTGAAGTACATAGACGAAGGCTGCAATTAGAATTAGATAGAATAAGTTCCGGGTTTGAGTTTCAAGGAAAATTTCAAGTCATTAATCATTCGTGTGCAAATGAGATAGAACGATTTAATAGAGAAACAAACGGAGGAAAAAATTTGAATTTATTAGTTTTTTGGGAACAAAAAATCTCCGATGAACTAAACAGTTATAAGCAAACGCACATACCTGACTTTGAAACCAGAAATTTTGGGTATGGTATGCACGTTGGACTTGGCACTGGTTTTTTTACAGGTACAATTAGTGAACATTTTAGTCCAACATTTAATTTTATTTTCGGCTTTGATTTTGCGTATAAAAAGTCTATTTTCTATTTTAATGGAACATTGGCAGTTGGAAAAGTTAGGCAGGATTATACTTCGGATAAGAATTGGTATAAGAATCAAAGCGCAAATTTGGCAGTGATAGATGTGTCTTATGGGTACGCATTTCTTGATAACAGGAAACTAAAACTTGCACCATTCGCAGGTTTTGGCATTACTGAATTGTCAAGAAAAGATAAAGACAACAAAGACAGATTAAGAATGGTAGATTATAACGTCATTTTTGGAATAAACGCAGATTATAAGCTGCGAACAAGAATTAATCTTTTGCCTAATCCTTTTTTCGGCGCAGCGGTTAAGGAAAAAGTCGAAATGTCTGTTAGGGCAAGACTTTATGTTACCAGAGCAAACTTAACTTCTGATTTGAGTGGATATTCCGTCAATTTAACCATTGGTTTGTGTGGCTTTGGGAATATGATACGTGTAAAATAAAAGATAACGAAACGCAATGGTTTGACAAAAAGGCCAAAATGCTTTGGTCCAACTATCGGTATTGAGGATTTTTATGAAAGTGAATTTTAAAGAAACAATTAAGCGAAAAACGAATGAAGAGTTAGAAATAATATCCAAAGATTATGTCTTTTATTCGGAGGAAGAAAGACTTATTGCTTTAAATGAATTAGAGTCAAGAGGTAGTTTGCCAGAGGAAATTTCTAAAATAAAGCAATCGCTTGAACTTTCCATAAAAATGGAAGAAGAGAACGAAGAACTTATAAGAAAACAAAAAGAGGCAGCAAAATATAAATCAAGTAATCCCGCATTGAGTATAGATACATTTGCAAAAGTCGCGCAGACAGGTGAAAATGTTAGTGAATATATGACAATCGAAGGAACTGTTAAGAAAATTGGAATACTTACAATATTTGTATTGATTGGTTTTTTGTTTACTTGGAATTTATTTAATAGCCTTCAAGACTTTGACTTAATACAACCTTATGTGATAGGAGGTGCAATATCAGCCTTTATTTTTGCCATTATAATTATTTTCAGAAAAAAAACGGCACCGTATTTAGCACCAACATATTGCATTTTGCAGGGAGTTGCCTTGGGAGGATTGTCTGCTTTTATGGAGTCGGTATTTCAGGGAATCGTTGTACAGGCGGTCATTTTGACAGTTGGAATATTATTCAGTCTTTTACTAATTTACAAATTTAGCATTATTCAGGCAACAGAGAATTTTAAGTTAATAATAGCCTCTGCTACGGCAGGGATTGCAATTTATTATTTAATTGCTTTGTTAGGTAATTTTATCGGGTTTCAGTTGCCGTATATTCATGAAAATACGACAGTCGGAATTATTTTTTCACTTTTTGTTGTTATCATAGCTGCATTAAATTTGGTAATTGATTTTGATTTTATTGAAAAAGGGGAGGAATGCAAAGCACCCAAATATATGGAATGGTACGGTGCTTTTGGCTTAATGGTAACAGTTATTTGGTTGTATCTTGAAATATTGAGATTATTAGGAAAAATGAAGAAAAGATAAATTACCGCTAACTGGCCGTTTGGCGATAAATCAATCTTTATCCGATTGTGTGTAATTCGATAAAATTTACGTATATTTGCGTGTTGGGCGCAAGCGGGACAGACAACACAGTGAACAATGAAAATTAGTTGAACCTATGACAACATACATACAATTTGAGACACCGAAAAGTGAAAAGCAAACTTCTGGATTGCTGGAAAAAACATTTGTAGGTATTCTATCAAGGTTTTTGCCGAAAGCAAATCCAGACTTTGAGGATAAAATTGATGCAGTGAAGAGATGGCTTGTTGAGATAGAGTGTGAAAATGGAATGCCTAAACGAGAAATTGGTTTGGATAATGAAGGGCGAACAATAGTGAAAATGCCATTCAAGAATAATCGTGGCTTTTGGACAGACAGTAATATTACGTTTAATGACCTCAAAAATTTTTCTATTGTTTCATTGAATCGCTATAAGAAATGAAAAAACTGATATATTTATTAAGCATTCTGACTTTAAGTCTTGTATTTCAAGGCTGTGATTACTGTATCCAGCTGAAAGGTAGGGTTTTATCAACTAACAGTGGAGAGCCAATTAGTGATGTTGAAATTACATTAAAGAGTAGAAATATTGCTGTTACAACTGACAGTTTGGGATTTTTTTATCTACTAGATTGTGGAGGAGGAAGACCACCAAAACCCATATATTCTATAAGAAAGGGAGGATATAAAGATTTTGAAATAGAGTTCTGCTCGACAAAATCAGGAAGAGTAATCATTGTAAAAACAGGAGAAAAAAACTATGATTTAGGCGGAAAATTTTTCTACCCGGACTCAACAAATTTATCAACTTATTTAGCAGTTATTACGTTTGAAAAATATAGCCAAGACTTTACTATGCGAGGCGATAGTTTAGTATTTTATATGGACATTGATGACATAGAGGCTGATTTTGATAATTTTTTAGGAGGAATGCAAAACGGTGGGTGGAACATTGATAGATATAAGATAAAGTGAAGATGCACTACCGCTAACTGTCGGTTCGGTGCCACGGCGGCATTAGCCCCGCGAAAAAGGCAGTGCGAAATTTAATGTTTGTAGCCCGCATAAACGGTAGTGGAAGCCGTCGCTGCCACCAAGAATATGGGGCTTTCTGCATATTAGACTATTTTTAGGTACAAAGGTTTAAAATGAACAACTCATAATTCATAACTCATAAATCGTTTCACGGCAAATCAATTTTTATCCGATTGTGTGTGTAATTCAATAAAATTCACGTATATTTGCGTATAATTAAGAGTTGTGTGCAACCCGCGAGCGACAGTGCAACAATTAAAGTGATTATAAAATTAAAACAAATAAATAATGAGAAGCATAACAATTTTATTTTTTCTGACCTTGAACACAGTTCAAGCATTTGGAAATGTGAATTACATTGACATTTCCAAAATTAGTAGCGACAAGGAACTCGTTGCTGCTTTCAATTTTATTAAGGCAAACAAACATTACTACGACCATTGGACAGCAGAATGGAATTACGACAAGCCCAAGGAAAATTTGATAAACCACCTTCGAGAATATTACAAAGATTTTTCAGCAATAGTGAAAAAGAATGCGGAAACGTATTTGCTGCTTGGAGACATTGCACACTATCTTTACAATATGAACGATGAGGAATATTTTGGTAATGCTGTAAAAAATTATGAGGAAGCCATTAAAAATGACCCAAAAGATTTTAGGACATATTGGTTTCTTGCTTATCACTATGCACTTTCAAATGAGCCAATTACTGCTATTGATAATTTCAAGAAAGCGGAAAAACTATTGCCAAAAAAACAACCTGCTGATTTTTGGAACGATTACGCTTGGGCAACCGCAGTAGCAAATATGCCCTCTCATTGCATTTATGCAATGGACAGAGTGAAAAGCATTTCAGGGAAAGAAGGAAGTTTCCAGCAACAACTTGGAAAAACAATCTATAAACGAATTATTCCTGTTGACAAGAAACAATCTTACAACAAGGAAGATATATGGACGGCAAGTCAAGGAGATAAAGTAATTTTTACTTCTCGCCCATTAGGAATTAAAATTCCAATTGACACGATATGGGATTTGTCAATTTATGATTACCAAAACAACCAAGCAGTATTTATTATTGAGCCACCAACCATTGCAGACAAAAATGGCAGAGAAATTGGTTATACAATTGCAATTTTGATGAAAACCGTTAATGACAATGACAAATTAGATGATTATGTTAATAGTTTTGTTTCAAAATACCCAAACAAAAAGAAAATCAACTTTTCTGACAAATATGGTAAAATGGTCGCTTACGAAATCATAGACAAGACAATGTATCAAGATATGGGAGGCGGACATTTGTATATGGTGGGTATTGAACGAAGTGAGCCTAAATATTCTGGGTTGCTATTAGAAGACCCTATTCCAATGCCGAAAAATACAGATGAAGTAAATTATTACAGAGCCTCCGAGAGTAAGGACAGATTTAAGGGGAAAATATTTTATCTAATAATGTTTGACAGTTGCGAGGACATTTACCAACAATCGTTCTCAATTTTCAAATCTCTCTTTGACAACGAAATTATCATTGAATGAAATATAGCGACTTCATAACGAACAAAAGGGCTGCATACAACGGGCGGAATTCTATGTTCATTTCCAAATAAAAACGATTAAAGTTTCAATATTTTTTTAAGCTACAGATTTATCTGTCTGATTTTCATAATCAACCTGATAGAGCTGTTTGCTTTTTACTATAGCAAAGATCCGGTGTATCATTTTGTTTCTTATATTATTTACAATTAACCACCTGTCCTTTCCTTCCGATAATTTCCGTCTGTAATACCGTTTGATATTAGGGTCATAATTGATGG